>OGIY01001040.1_pt1 | contig 11040 bp, 6 predicted proteins | sample 1571931 | NCBI WGS metagenome assembly OGIY01 (sample SAMEA2582110, study PRJEB24529) | metagenome | biome: Human gut stool | place: China | collected 2011
GCCTGTCGGTGCTGGGCGCGCTGGCGGGCGGGCGGCTGAACGCCGTCTGCGTGCCCGCCGAGGCGCTGCTGCAATACACTGTGCCCCGGGATGAGTTCCTGCGGAATACCCTCACCCTCAAGCCCGGCATGGTCTACAACCGGGAAGCGCTGGTGGCGCGGCTCTTTGCCGCCGGGTACGTCCGGCGCAGTCAGGTGGACGGCCCGGGGCAGTTCAGCGTGCGCGGCGATATCGTGGATATCTATGCACCGGATATGCGCCAGCCTGCCCGCGTGGAGTACTGGGACGACGAGATCGATTCCATTTCCTCCTTCGACCTGCTCACCCAGCGGCGGGACAGCGCACTGGAAAAGATCTATCTTTCCCCTGCCCGCGAGGTGCTGTTCGGCGATACCGCCGAGACTGCCGAGGCCCTGCGTTCCGCCATCAAAAAGGCACGCGGCCGGCACCGCACCGCACTGGAAAAGGCCACGGAAGCCGACCTTGTTCAGCTGGACTCCGGCCTGATGCCAGAAGCCATGGATAAATACTACGGCCTGCGCTATCCGAGCCCGGCCACCCTGCTGGATCATCTGGACACACCGCTGTTCATTCTGGATGAGGTAGGCGGCATCCGGGATGCTCAGAAAGCCACCGAGTTCCGCCGGGGCGAAGAGCTCACCGGCCTGCTGGAAGAGGGCGTCATCTGCCCCGGGCTGGATGTGCTCTACCAGACCATGGACGATCTGGCCATTGCCGCCCAGAAACAGAGCACCCTGCTGTGCGAGAACTTTCTCCGCGGCATGAACGAGTTCAAGCTGAAAGATCTCATCAACGCCGAGGCCTTTGCCGCTCCCAACTGGAACGGCGACCTTGTCTCCCTGCGAGAAGACCTTGACCCGCTCATTGCGCAGGGCTATGCCGTCACCCTGTTTTCCGGAACGCCCAAGGGTGCCGCCGCCCTCACCCGCGACCTTGCCGACAAGGGCTACTCCGTGAGCATGAGCCGGGATGTGCGGCCCACAAAAGGCATCGTACAGGTGCTGCCGGGCCATCTGACCGCCGGGTGCACCTTTCCGTTTGCCCATGCGGCAGTGCTGTCCAGCCGCAGGCACGGTCTGGAGGAAGAGACCTCCGCCGAGACCAAAAAGCGCAAAAAGAACAAGAACGCCCTTTCCAGCCTTTCGGACATCAAGCCCGGGGACTATGTGGTGCACCAGAGCCACGGCATCGGCATGTATGCGGGCATCCAGCGGCTGGAAGTGCAGGGTGCCACGAAAGATTACCTGAAGGTGCAGTACTCCGGCTCGGACGTGCTGTATGTACCGGTGACCCAGCTGGACCTGCTGAGCCGCTACACCGCCCCCGGCGACGAGGAAAAGGTAAAGCTGGCAAAGCTGGGCGGTGCCGAGTGGCAACGCACCCGCGCCAAGGTAAAAAAAGCCACCGAGGAGATGGCGCAGGAACTGATCGAGCTCTACGCCCGCCGCCGTCAGGCCACGGGCTACGCCTTCCCGCCGGACGGCGACTGGCAGCGGGACTTTGAGACCCGCTTTGACTACGACGAGACAGACGACCAGCTGAACGCCACCGCCGAGATCAAGCAGGACATGGAAAAGGGCTGGCCCATGGACCGCCTGCTGTGCGGCGACGTGGGCGTGGGCAAGACCGAAGTGGCCCTGCGCGCCGCCTTCAAGTGCGTGATGGGCGGCAAGCAGTGCGCCATCCTTGCCCCCACCACCCTGCTGGCGTGGCAGCACTACAACACCATTCTTTCCCGCATGGAAGCCTTCCCCGTAAAGGTGGAGATGATGTCCCGCTTCCGCACCGCCAAACAGCAGAAAGAGACCCTGCGGGGCCTGCAGGCCGGCAGCGTGGACATCGTCATCGGCACCCACCGCCTGCTCTCCAAGGACGTCCGGTTCCACGACCTGGGCCTTGTCATCATCGACGAGGAGCAGCGCTTCGGCGTCAAGCACAAGGAAAAGCTCAAGGAGAACTTCATCGGGGTGGACATGCTCACCCTTTCGGCTACCCCCATCCCCCGCACGCTGAACATGGCCATGAGCGGAATCCGGGACCTTTCCACCATCGAGCAGCCGCCCATCGAGCGGCAGCCCGTGGAGACCTTTGTGCTGGAATACAACGACATCATCCTTGCCGAAGCCATGAAGAAGGAGCTTGCCCGGGGCGGGCAGGTGTACTACCTGCACAACCGGGTGGACAACATCGAAGCCTGCGCCGCCCATGTGAGCAAGCTGGTGCCCGGCGCACGCATCGGCATTGCCCACGGCAAGATGACCGAGGAAGAGCTGAACCCTGTCTGGCAGCATCTGCTGAACGGCGAGATCGACATCCTCGTCTGCACCACCCTCATCGAGACGGGCATTGACGTGCGCAACTGCAACACCCTCATCATCGAGGACGCCGACCGGATGGGTCTGGCCCAGCTGTACCAGATCCGGGGCCGCGTAGGCCGCTCGGGCCGGAAAGCCTATGCCTACTTCACCTTCCGGCGGGACAAGACCCTCACCGACATCGCCCAGAAGCGGCTTTCGGCCATCCGGGAGTTCACGGCCTTCGGCTCCGGCTTCCGCATCGCCATGCGCGACTTACAAATTCGCGGCGCAGGCAGTCTGCTGGGCCACAGCCAGCACGGCCACATGGAGGCTGTCGGCTATGACCTCTATGTCAAGATGCTGGGTCAGGCCATCGCCCGGGCCAAGGGTGAGCCCATCCAGCGCGACAAGAGCGAATGCCTCGTGGACCTGCGGGTGGACGCCTTCATCCCGGAAAAGTATATTGCCGACGGCCCGGGCCGCATCGAAGCCTACAAGCGCATCGCCGCCATCCAGACCCCCGAAGACGCCGCCGACGTGCTGGACGAACTCATCGACCGCTACGGCGACCCGCCGCCCTCTGTCAGCGACCTCGTGAACGTCTCGCTGGTGCGCGTACAGGCCACCGCTGTGGGCGTCTACGAAGTCACTCAGAAAAAGGACACTCTGCTGTTACAGGTGGAGACGCTGGATGTGGCCATGATTCGCGGCCTGCTCATCGCTTTCAATGGCCGGGTGACGGCAGGAGCCGGCACCAAGCCCTACCTCTCGGTGACTCTCCAACCCGACGAAAAGCCGCTGGAACTGCTGCAAAGCATCCTCAAGGCGATGGCAGACATCCTTGCCGCCCCGCCGGAGGAAAACACCGGCAAAAAATAAATTCACTAGGAGTACACTTATGAAAAAGAAACTCATCGCGCTCATCTGCGCCCTCGCTTTGGCCGTCGGCCTCGTGGGCTGCAGCCTCTCCACCCCGGATTCCGTAGGCACCATCGGTGAGGTGGACATCTCTTCCGGCCTCTATCTGCTGGCCCAGTTCGATGCCTACCAGACCGCCGCCGACCTCGCTTCCGATGACCAGGACGCCACCAAGGTGTCCAGCTTCCTCAAGGCCACCATCACCGTCGATGACGCCACCGGCGAGACCGCCGTGGTCAGCGACTATGTGGCCCAGAAGACCCTCGAGAACCTCGAGTCCTACGCCGCCATCGAGACCCGTTTCGATGAGCTGGGCGGCGTGCTGACCCCCGACGAGGAGACGCAGGCCGACAGCTACGCCTCCCAGCTGATGGAGCAGAACGGCGACCTCTATAAGGCCAACGGCATCGGCCTCGACACCCTCAAGCGGTTCGAGCGCATCCTCATCAAGAGCAACGACCTGCTCGAGAAGTGCTACGGCACCGACGGCGAGACCCCCGTCTCCGACGCAGAGCTGACCAGCCACCTCGAGGACGAGATGGTCTACATCCGCTATGTGGTCGTGCCGCTCTACAATACCAGCACCTTCGCTTTTGCTGATGACGCCCAGAGCGCCCAGATGCTTGAGCTGGCCCAGACCGCCGCCGAGAGCTGCAACGCTGCCACCCCCGATGGAGCCAGCGCCCAAACCTCCGCTTTCAGCGCCGCCGTCGCCGCTGCCCTGCCCGACATCTACGCGGTGCTGGATGGCGAGCCCTCTTCCGACGCTTCTTCTCTCTCCACTGCTCTGCTGGGTTCTGACAACATCGATGCCACCTTCTCCGAGGAAGGCACCGCCGACGCTGTCCGCGCCCTCAAGCCCGGCGAGGCCGCTGCCGTGCAGTATTCCAGCTATGCGCTGATGATGCTCGTCCGTCTCGACCCGCTGGACGCTGACACGCTGGACAGCCTCCGCGTACAGGCCCTCTCCGACATGAAGAGCGGCGAGCTGCAGGACAGCATTCAGTCTTATGGCGCCCAGCTGCCCCACGCTCTGGATTCTGCCGCCATGAAGAAGATGCCGGCTTCCAAAATCAAGAACGAGCAGTAATTTTCCTCAAAAATAATACAAAAGCTCCGGGAAACTGTTGGTCCCCGGAGCTTTTCTGTTATCATACTGCTTTTCAAATTCCGCTTCCAGCGCCGCGTGGATATGCATCGTGCGGCGTTGCTTTTTGTCGGTTTTTATGGTATTCTCTTAGCAGAAAGGCGCTGTCCAACCAAACGCAGGCGGCTATTGCTCCTCACCGGTCTCGCTGTCTTGCTCTTCGGAGCAAAGCAAGCGCGGGAGGGCAACTTTTTGGAGTTCCGCTCCCGACGCTCACGGCGAAGGGAGGGATGCCTTATGACTACATCGGAAATTCTATTGCTTTTTCAGACGATCATCGCTCTGTTGGCACTTCTCGTAAGTGTCGTACACTTGATGGACGACCGGAAAAAGGATGATTCTTATGGCAGCAAAAGGAAAAAGCACAAAAAGAAATGACCGCCCACAGTTCCCCAACTCGGTAGCGGTCATTACTTTTGTAATGCTTGACTGGTGAGGAGCTAGCCGTTTGCACGGTCAGCGCCTTTCCTTATCTTTATTATAGGCAGTCGTACGCGGATTGTCAAGCGCCAGAACTTCCAGAACACAAAAGATAAAAACGGACCGCCCGCTTCGGCCTTTTCAGGCTGGGGCGGGCGGTCCGACGTTTTCTAACGCATTCTGATGCAATCTGACGTTTTTATCTGTTCTCTCAAAAAACAATGCAGATGCATCACTTTTCTTATATTTCGGCGTCATTTCCGCCTTCTGCGGCATCTCAAAACGGGCAGTTTTTGCACTTTTGAGTTTCCACGATTTTCCAGTTCATGCATCTTTAACTGGTCTTCACCCTAATTATAGAGGAATCGTTCTCCAATGTCAATAGCCCAGCACCTATAAAAAGCCTAAGGGCGAGATCCCTTACGGAACCTCGCCCCCTAGACTATGTGAGATAAATCACTACATGCGCGAACATATAATGTTTATCATTACAGGCCGTGTGCCTGTAATAGCTCAATCAGATGCGCTGATTAGACCTTAGCCACAGCCTCAACCAGAACCACTGCGTAGTAGACAGTCTTACTGTCAGCAGTCTTGAAGCCATCAACCTTAACGCCAGCCTTGAAAGTAGCAGTCTTGCCGTTGTTGCTCAGCTCAGACTTTGCTTCGAACCCATTCTGACCCAGACCAGCCAGAATCTCCAAAGCATAATTCTTGAATTCGCTGACGGAAGAAGTGCTCTTCTCAATCTCAACGGCAGTAACAATATACTTGCCATCGACAACCTTACCGCCCTCGTACTTCTCGACGTCCTCAGCCTTTGCATCCTTCAGCAGGTTCTTCAGCTCAGTGTTCAGGCTGCTCTTGCTCTCGAACTTAATAGTGTCGACCGTGCTGGTGTCGTCCTTCTTAGCATAGGCAGAAGCGACATCGCTCATAGCATCCAGAACGTGATCGTTCTTCAGCTTGTCAGTGAAAGCGCAGCCGGTCAGCATGGAGACAGCCATAACAGCAGTCAGAGCAACAGCCATGATCTTCTTGAACATTTTCATAGTGATATTCCTCCAATAAAAAATATTTTTTATTTCGGCAAACCACTACAAGAACTTCGTGGTCTGTCTCGATGGGTTCAGTATAGTGCATTTTCACAAGATTGTCAAGATACGGTATTGTTTTCGGCATTTTGTCCAATCGGGAGCCGTGAAAAATAGCAAACTGCCCGTTAAATATGCATCCGTGCCAAAATTTGTGCCAAAGATCCCCAAAAGCTGCCCTTTGCTTTACCTTTATAACAAGGGCAAAAGCTCTACCTGCACAGGGGAAAATGGCCGAGATCCCGTTCATGCTTTTACTGCCTTTTCAAACTCCGCTTCCAGCGCCTCGTTGACGGCGCGGACGGCGGCGGCATCGGGTTTGATGGCCGTGCGGTCATAGGTGAACAGGCCGTTCACCTCGTCCTCCACGTCGGTCAGCTGGGTGTACACCAGCGCCGAGAGGCCCTTTTTCAGCTGCGGGAGCACCGTCTTGCGCTGCAGATCGCAGTAGCGCTCCGTCAGCTCTGCCCGGCTTCTGGCCGTGCCGTAGCCGTAGGTCTTCCGGGGCGGCTCATGGCCGGGCATGGGCCATGCAATGCCGCCGTACTCGCTGAGGGCCACCGTGCGCATATTCGGGCGGATGCGGAGCGGATAGAAGTAGTTGTGGATGGAATGCACATCTCCCCCGCCCCGGTCGAACCAGCCGCTGGCCTCGTCCACCGGACGGGACGGGTCGAGGGCGCGGAGGGTCTCGGTGGCTTTCCGCGCATCGAACTGCCCCCACCCCTCGTTGAACGGCACCCAGCACCCGATGCAGGGGTGCCGCCCCAGCGCGGCTACCGTGTCGGCCAGCTCCCGGGCGTACTCCTCCCGGCTGTGGGCGCTGCCCCGGCCCAGAAAGCCCCACAGCAGCTTCCCGTCCGGGGCATGGCGCATCAAGGGCTGTAAGGCGTTGGTCAGGTAGGTGACGTACCACATCGGGTAGGCCCCGCCGCCGTTGACCATATCCTGCCAGACGATGATGCCCAGTTTATCGCAGTGGTAGTACCAGCGCTCCGGCTCGATCTTGGCGTGCTTGCGCAGCAGGTTGAAGCCCAGCTCCCGCACGGTGTGCAGTTCGTGCTCCACGGCGGCGTCGGAGGGCGGGGTGTAGAGGCCATCGGGCCAATAGCCCTGGTCCAGCAGGCCGTTGAGCAGGATGGGCTTGTCATTGAGGAAAAACCGCCGGATGCCCTTTGCATCCTCTTTGCACTCCCACTTGCGGAGGGCGAAATAGCTGTGGACGGTGTCGAAGTCATTTTCTTCGCCCTGGGTCGTGCCGACCGTCAGATCATAGAGGAAGGGGCTGTCGGGGCTCCACGGGAAGAAATGCTCTTCGGCGATGTTCAGGGTCACTTCGCCGTCCCGGTCGGCCTCGTCGCTGCCCCAGTCCTCGGCGATGGTCACGCCGCCGGCCCGCACCACGGCCCAGAGGTTCACCGCACCGCCGGGCTTCGAGGTATGGACTTTCACGGTCACGGTCCGGGCGTCGTAGTCCGGAGTGACGGTCAACGTATCAATGTAATTTTCCGGCACCCGCTCCAGCCACACCGTCTGCCAGATGCCGCTCTGGGCCGGGTAGAACATCCCGCCGGGCCGGAGGGTCTGCTTGCCTCTCGCCTGCGTGCCGGTGCCGGTGGGGTCCTGCACCGCCACCCAGAGGGTGTTGCGGCCCTGCGGGCGGAGCAGGTCGGTGATGTCCAGCGCAAAGGGCCAGTAGCCGCCCCGGTGTCCCCCGGCCAGACGGCCATTGACCTCCACCGCGCAGGCGTAGTCCACAGCCCCGAAGTGGAGCAGGACGCGCCCGCCCTCGCCCGCCGGGGGCGTGAAGGTACGGTGGTAGTGGAGCCACTGGCCGGGCTGCAGCGTCCGGCCCACACCGGAGGCTTTCGCCTCGGGCGAATAGGGTACGAGGATAGCGCCGTCCCACTTTGCTGGGAACTCCGAGCTCTGGGTGATGGCGTAGTCCCACGGGCCGTTCAGGTTGACGTAGCTGTCCCGGCGCATACTCGGGCGGGGATATTCGGGGAGCGGATGCATTTTAGTACCTCTTTTTCATAAGCTAGTCCGATTTGGCTCTCCTTTTAGAAGAGCCGGCGAGCGTCAGCGAGACTGAGAGGTTTTATAGGCTGCGGTCAGCTTTTCCAGTGCGGGCAGACTGCGCTTCACCTTCTCGGTGTCGATGCAGTAGGCAAAGCGGACATAGCCCTTGACGCCGAAGGTGTCGCTGGGGACCAGCAGCAGATCGAACTCCCGGGCCTTGAGGCAGAAGGCGTTGGCGTCCTCTTCCAGCGCCTTCGGGAAGATATAAAATGTACCGCCGGGGCGCTCCACCTCAAAGCCCAGCTCGGTGAGCTTATCGTACAGCAGGTTCATGTTCGTCTCGTAGACGGACAGATCGCTGGTGACGTCGAGGCACTCGGCAGTGGCTTTCTGGATGATGCTGGGCGGGCAGTTGTGGCCGGTGAAGCGGGAGATCTGAGCCATCATGTCCACCAGCACGTCTTCGCCCTCGCAGCCGGGCCGGACGGCCACATAGCCCAGACGTTCGCCGGGCAGGCTCAGGCTCTTGGAGAAGGAGAAGCAGGTCAGGGTGTGGGGGTAGAACGCTGCCGGGTAAGGCACCTTTTTGCCGTCGAAGGCGATGTCACGGTAGGGCTCGTCGCTGACGAGGAAGATGTTGTGGCCGAAAACTTTGCTCTTTTCGGTCAGGATGTCGGCCAGACGGCTCAGGGTCTCGGCGGAGTAGACGACGCCGGTGGGGTTGTTCGGGGTGTTGATGAGGACGCAGGTGACGTTCTCGGTCAGCATCTCTTCAAAGGCGTCGAGATTCGGCTGGAACGCCGGTGCCTGAGGCGGCACGACCTTGAGCACAGCGCCGGTCCCCTCCACATAGGGGCCGTACTCGGGGAAGTAGGGGGCGAAGGTCAGCACCTCGTCGCCGGGCTTTGTCACAGCGCGGATGGCGTGGGCGATAGCGCCCGCTGCACCGGTGGTGGGGAAAATATCCTTCTGCTCATAAGGCAGGCCGAAGGTCTTTGCCAGATGGGCCGCAACGGCGGTGCGGAAGCCCGGGTCGCCCTGACTGGGGCAGTAGCCGTGGAGGGCGACAGGCTCTTCCTCGGCCAGCAGGGTCTGCATGGCTTTGGTGAACTTGTCCGGGCAGGGGACGCTGGGGTTGCCCAGCGAGTAGTCGAACACGTTCTCATAGCCTATCTCGGCGGCGCGCTGTTTGCCGTACATGAAAGTCTCGCGGATGACGCTCTTGTGGCCCAGCATGGCGCGGTAAGTCTCGTTCAGCATAATACTTTCCCTCTTTTTTTATTGATCCTCTTCCGGCAGGGCGGAGGCATAGCTCTGCTCCACCTTCACCATACAGCAGTATCCCGGATCCTGCTCCTTGACGAAATTGCACATCTCGGCCAGCCGCGCGTCCTTGTCTCCGGTGTAGCCCGCCGGGAACACGAGGTCGAACAGCACGTTGGTGTGGCTGTCTCCCGGCACGATGCGCAGGTCGTGGATAGACAGACGGGGGTCCATCTGGCGGGCTTTTTCCATCAAACGGCTCCGCAGGACGCCTACGGCGGCGTCCGACGTCACGATGGGGTCGTAGTGGATGGTGACCTGTAAGTGGTCTTTTTTCAGAAAATCCCGCTCGATGTTGTCGATGATGTCGTGGGCTTCCAGCGGGTCGGCCTCGGCGGGGAACTCGATGTGGAGCGAGGCGAACTGATGCCCCGGGCCGTAGTCGTGGACCATCAGATCGTGGACGCCCAGCACCTCCGGGTAGCTCATGACGGTGTGCTCGATGTGCTCCACCAGCTCCGGCGAGGGGCTTTCGCCCAGCAGGGGGCTGAGGGTGTCCATCATAAGCCCCCAACCCGACCAGAGGATGAACGCCGCCACTGCCACGCCCATGAGGCCGTCCAGCACGTCCCAGCCCGTCAGGTGGGAGAGGACGGTGGACAGGAGCACGGCGCTGGTGGTCAGCACGTCGTTCCGGCTGTCGGCGGCGGTGGCCATCAGAGTCTCGGAGTTGATGCGCTGGCCGATGGTCTTGTTGAAGCGGCTCATCCAGAGCTTGACGCCGATGGACGCCGCCAGCACCCCCACACTGAGCCAGCTGAACACCACCGCCGTCGGGTGGAGCACTTTGAGCACAGATTCTTTCAGCAGCGAAAGCCCGATGGCGAGGATGGTGACGCAGACCACGAGGCCCGCCAGATACTCGTACCGGGCGTGGCCGTAGGGGTGCTTTTCGTCCGGGCCTTTGGCCGCCAGACGGAAGCCCACGAGGCTCACCACGTTGGACGAGGCGTCCGAGAGGTTGTTCAGGGCGTCGGCCATGATGGCGATGGAGCCGAACAGCGTCCCCGCCGCCAGCTTGCCCAGACAGAGCAGGAGATTGCAGGCCATGCCCACGAGGCTGGCCAGATTGCCGTAGGCCGTGCGGACGGCGGCGTTCTTCGTATCGTCCGGGTGCCGGACGAACAGGCGGATGAGCAGTTGTGTCATAAAATTCCCTCTCAGCAGGTATTTTGATGCTACCAGTATAGCACTGCACTTTATGGTTTTGAAGTATTTCGGTAAAATTTTTCGGGTATACAAAGCCCCCGGCGGGGAAGTTCCCTGCCGGGGGCGGAGTTTTTGGGGTCAAGCGCTCCTTACTTATCGGAGGGCTTGCTCAAATCGATGCTGCGGATGATCTTGCGCACGGGCAGCACGCTCTTGGCGTTCATGGACAGCTCGTCCACGCCCATCCGCAGGAAGGTCTCGGTGAGGGCGGTGTCTGCGCCCAGCTCGCCGCAGATGCCCACCCAGATGCCGTGGCGGTGGCCCGCGTCGATGGTCATCTTGATGGCCCGGAGCACAGCGGGGTGGTGCGGGTTGAAGAAGGGCTCCAGCTTTGCGTTCTGGCGGTCCAGAGCGCAGGTGTACTGGGTCAGATCGTTGGTGCCGATGGAGAAGAAGTCGCACTCCTCGGCCAGCTCGTCGGCGATGAGGACAGCGGCGGGCGTCTCGATCATGGTGCCGACCTCCAGCTTCTCGTCGAACTTCTTGCCCTCAGCCCGCAGTTCCGCGCGGCACTCGCCCAGCACGGCCTTGGCGTCCTGCAGCTCCCGCAGGCTGGTGATCATGGGGAACATGATGCTCATGTTGCCGT
>OGIY01001065.1_pt1 | contig 10777 bp, 11 predicted proteins | sample 1571931 | NCBI WGS metagenome assembly OGIY01 (sample SAMEA2582110, study PRJEB24529) | metagenome | biome: Human gut stool | place: China | collected 2011
TTCTAACTGTACGGTGTACCATTTTGTGAGTTTTTTAATATTATTTTTAAATTTTGCAGTACAGATATCCCCCATAACTCCCCCGAGTTTTGAGTTTTTCTCGAACAGGGTCACTTTGTGCCCTTCTATTGCGGCAACTCTGGCTGCTTCCATTCCGCCCGGACCTCCGCCGATTACGACAACATTTTTCGGGGAGTCTGTCTTTTTGATCTCAAACCGAACTTCTTCCATTGCCTGTGGATTGATCGCACAGCTAAGTTTTGTATGTTTATTCCAAATGCGCCCGATACAATATTCGTTGCAGCGAAGGCAAGGTCTGACATCTTCGGGATGTCCTGTCATCAGTTTGTTAGGAAGATGTGTTCGACCCGGCCTGTCAGGGCGGTGCGTTGGGTGATATGAATGTCTATTGTCTGCATCTGCTTGTCGGGCTGCTGGGTATGCCCAAGGCCGCTGAGTACCGCCCTGTGCGCGGGGAGAACGGCATTGATGTTGCCGGGCTGGCGCTGCTTGATTACGGCCGCTTTACTGCCACCGCGCTGGCCGCCAAGGATTCCAACAGCCGGAACGGCATGGTGCTGCAGGGTTCCGGCGGGTACCTCGTGGTGGACGGCAACCCCAACTCTCTGCCCGCCGTTTACAGCCTGCTGGGCGCCCAGCGGGACGACTGCGTGCGCACGGACGGCCCCGCCGCGCCGCGCCACCGCATGGCCTATGAGTTCGCCGAGTTTGCCCGCATCATTGCTGCACACGACACAGCCGCCGAGACTGCTGCCCGCCTGCGCACGATGCATGTGATGGAGCTGCTGGAGCTGCTGCGCCAAAATACCGCTGACGGTGAATAAATAAGCGACCCCTGTCCAAACTAACGGCATACACATTTCAACCGAAAGGGACGGGGAGCATGAACCATATCAAACAGTTTTTCAAGGAAAAAGGGCTGTATCTGTTCTGTCTGGCCATGGTGTTTGCGGCCACAGCGGCGGGGATTCTGGCACTGCGCAGCATCGTAGGCAATGTTGCCGACCTGACGCGCATCCGCAAAGAGGCCCTGCAGGACGATTCCGTCTGGACACAGCCGGACGCCGCCATCGACAAGCCTGCGCAGGATGTACCAAAGCCCACCCAGACGCCGGCCGCAACCGAAAAGCCCGCAGCCACCGCCGCGCCCGAGGCCGCACAGGCCCCGGCAGCCGATGCACCGCCTGCCGCCAGACCGGGGACCTGGGATGCCAAACCGCAGGCGGCATTCAGCGGCAATGAGCTGGTCTACAGCGAGACTCTGGGTGACTGGCGCACCCACAACGGCGCAGATTACGCCGCCCCCGCCGGCCAGAGCGTATGCCCCGCCAAGGCCGGCAAGGTCACATCCGTGACCGAGGATGCGCTGTGGGGGAATGTGGTGGAGGTCGAGGACGCCAACGGCATCACATGGCGCTATTGCGGCCTGACTGCCCCCGCCGTCAAGGCAGGGGACAGCGTGACAACCACCGCCACACTGGGCAAGGCGGGCGCCATCCCCGCCGAGACGAGCGGCGAGAACCACCTGCACCTTGAGTGCATCAAGGACGGCGCGTACCTCGACCCGGAGGGCCTGATGTAAAGTGCCTTCCCCCGTGGGGGAAGGTGCCCGAGGCCCCGCCCGAGGGCGGATGAGGGGTGGCCTTCCGGTTGCGGCCCATGCACGGGTCGTGATGGTAAACTCTGCCCTCATCAGTCAGTGGTCTGGGCCACTGACAGCTTCCCCCGCGGGGGAAGCCATTTCAAAAAAGGCGTGTACCCACCCACGGGCACACGCCTTTTTTTATGCAATTTTTACTGGTACTGCTTCACATTCAGCATCCGGGTCGCGTTCAGCACGGCCAGCACCATGACGCCTACATCTGCAAAGACACCCCACCACATGTTTGTGATGCCCAGCGCCGTCAGGATCAGGCACAGCGCCTTGACCGCCAGCGCAAAGACAATGTTCTGATAGGCAATGCTCATGCACTTGCGGGAGATGCGCATCGCAAGGCTGATCTTTGCCGGATCATCGTCCATCAGCACAATGTCGGCAGCCTCGATGGCGGCATCGCTGCCCAGCGCGCCCATCGCAATGCCGATGTCAGCGCGCATCAGCACCGGTGCATCGTTGATGCCGTCACCCACAAAGGCCAGCTCTTTTTTCTCAGGCTTCTGGCTCAGCAGCTTCTCGACCCACTCGACCTTATCGGCGGGCAGCAGGCCCGCATGAACCTCGTCAATGCCCAGATCCTTGGCCACCAGCTCGGCCACGGCGTGGGCGTCACCGGTCAGCCTGAAGGCCCTGCATGGCGGTCCCGGCAGTGGGCTTCTCCTCGTCAGAGATCAGGACCGAGCCCAAAAAGCTGCCGTCACGCGCCACATAAACGACCGTACCCGCGCCCTCAGCGGCAGTGTAGGGGATTTTTTCGCTCTCCATCAGGCGGGCATTGCCGGCCAGCACGGTATGACCGTCCACCTGCGTTTTCACGCCGTGGCCTGCAATCTCCTGCGCATCGGAGGCGCGGCGGGCGTCCAGCCCCGGGCAGGCCTCGCGCAGGCTCTTGCTGATGGGATGGCTTGAGAAGCTTTCCGCCAGGGCGGCGCTCTCCAGCAGCTCCGCCTCTGTCACACCCTCTGCCGGGGCGGTATGGGTGACCTTGAAAACGCCTTTCGTCAGGGTGCCGGTCTTGTCAAACACGGCAATGCCGGTCTTGGACAATGCCTCCAGATAGTTGCCGCCCTTGACCAGAATACCGCACTTGGACGCGCCGCCGATACCGCCGAAGAAGGTCAGCGGGATCGAGATGACCAGTGCGCAGGGGCAGCTGATAACAAGGAAGGTCAGTGCGCGCATGATCCAGTCGAGCCAGCCGCCAAGGAACAGCGGCGGCACAACGGCCAACACCAGCGCGGCAATGCAGACGGCGGGGGTGTAGTAGCGGGCAAACTTCGTGATGAAATTTTCGACAGGAGCCTTTTTCAGGCTGGAGTTTTCCACAAGGTCAAGGATCTTTGCCACCGTGGACTCACCGTAAAGCTTTGTCGTGCGGATGCGCAGCACGGCATCGGCGTTGACGCAGCCGCTGATGACCTCATCGCCGGGGCGCACGGTGCGCGGGCGGCTTTCGCCGGTCAGGGCGGCGGTGTTCAGCGTAGACTCACCGGTCAGTACCACGCCGTCCAGCGGGATCTTCTCGCCGGGCTTTACAACGATCGTAGAGCCGATGGCCACATCGTCCGGGTCAACGACCGAGACGCCGCCGTCCGCAGCCTCGAGATTCGCGCTGTCGGGCCGGATGTCCATCAGCGCCGAGATGCTCGACCGGCTCTTGCCGACCGCATAGGACTGGAACAGCTCCCCGATCTGGTAGAACAGCATAACGGCCACGGCCTCGGCATAGTCGCCGCTCTTTTCATAGATGGCGAGCGCGATGGCGCCGATCGTGGCGACCGCCATCAGGAAATTCTCGTCAAAGACCTCACCGCTCTTAATGCCCATAAAGGCCTTGCGCAGTACATCATGGCCGATGATGAAATAGGGCACCAGCCACAGCGCCAGCTGCACAAACCACGGCAGTGCGGCAAAATGGAACACCACCGCCAGCAGCACCGTCAGCACCAATGCCGCAAGGATGCGCTTGAGCGTTTTTTTCTGTTTCTTCGTCATGAGTAGCTTCCTCCCAATCTGGGGCAAAAGGCGGCCCACCGCCGTGGATGGGCCGCCCTTGCCTTACAGCTCGATCTCGAAATCAGGCTCGACCTTCTTCGCCGCCTTGACGGCGTCCTTCAGGACGGCATCAAACTTGTCATCGTCAGCCTCCAGCAGCATTTTCTGGGCCATAAAGCTGACGCTTGCGTTCTTGACGCCGGGCAGTGCCTTGACGGCGGTCTCGATCTTGGCAGCGCAGTTGGCGCAATCGACTTCAATCTTGAATTTCTTCTGCATGGTGGTGGTCTCCTTTGTATAAATAAGTGTTTTTTAATATGGGTAACTGGATTAAAAGGCTTCCCCTGAGGGGGAAGCTGTCCGCGAAGCGGACTGATGAGGGGCAAACTTGCCGTTATTGCCCGTTGGCGGGTCACTGCCGAAACGCCGCCCCTCATCCGGCCTTCGGCCACCTTCCCCCCCTAGGGGAAGGCTTTTTACTCCTCCGTATGCTCCATGCCAAGCGCAATCATGCTACGCACATGGTCATCATCGAGGGAATAGTACATCGCCTTGCCCTCGCGGCGGAACTTGACGAGCTTGCTGGTTTTCAGCACCCGCAGCTGGTGGCTGACCGCACTTTGCGAGATGCCTACCACCTGAGCAATATCGTTGACGCAAAGCTCACTTTCAAACAGCGCATACAAAATTTTGATGCGGGTCGAATCGCCGAACACGCGGAACAACTCGGCCAGATCGTACAGCACTTCGTCATTGGGCAGGTCATCCTGCAGGCGGCGGATGTCGGCCTCACCCAACTGGGCGGTTTCAGGTAGCTTTTCGCCTGCTTTTTCGTTTTCGGGCACTGTCATCATCCTTTCATATGTTCGTTTGTTCATATGATACAACCTGACAGGTGCTTTGTCAATAGAAAAACGCAAAAAAATTCCCCGGATGTGAAAATTCTCACATCCGGGGAAAAAGCTTATTCCGTGATGGGTGCAAAGCCCGGCTCGCCGGGCAGGATCACGCCGCTGTCGGCCAGCATTTTGCGGAACTCCTCCTCGGGAAAGTCAAAGACAACCTCTTTAATCATGCTCTGCTCGTGGACGAGTATCCTCCACGGCGCACCATCAGGCTGCTGCAAAAACAGGATGCCGGAAACGCTGTCCAGACTTTTCACGCCCTCATCGGCCCAGAAAGCAGGGGAAGGGGTGACAAAGTAGTGGTCGACCATCCGCCCGCCCGGGAAGTCATGCTCGATGACTGCAGGGACCTCGCCGTCAGCCTGAGCGGATTTGTATTGCAGATGCAGGTTGGTGAAGTCGGAAGCAGTCATAAAAGCTCCTTTTAAATAGATAAGAGATAAAAGATAATAGATAATAAAAATGGTGGAACGCAGCGCTTTGCGCTGCTTAAAATCGCGCGCGAAGCGCGCACAATATTTCTTATCTTTTATCTATTATCTTTTCTCTGTCTTCGTGTATTTACACGCGCAGGCTGGCGCTTTCAGGCTCGTTGCTGCCCTCGTCGAACTCATAGTCGTTGCCGGGCAGGATGGCGTTCAGCAGAATGCCGGCGATGGCCGCGATGGCCAGACCGGACAGGTTGATGGTGACATTGCCCAGACCAAAGCTGATGCCGCCCACCGAGTTGAAGCCCAGAGCACTGACCAGAATGACGGCGGCAATGATCAGGTTGCGGGAGTTGGTGAAATCAACCTTGTTCTCAACAACATTGCGCACGCCGATGGCGGAGATCATGCCGTACAGCACAAAGCTGATACCGCCCACGATGCCGGTGGGAATGGTGTTGATGACGGCCTCAAACTTGGGGCTGAAGCTCAGCACAACGGCAAACACAGCAGCAATGCGGATGACCAGCGGGTCGTAGATCTTGGTCAGGGCCAGAACGCCGGTGTTCTCGCCGTAGGTGGTGTTGGCGGGGCCGCCCAGCAGGCCGGCCATGGCGGTGGCAAGACCATCGCCCAGCAGGGTCTTGTTCAGGCCCGGGTCACGGATGTAGTTCTTGCCGGTGGTGGCGCTGATGGCGGCGATGTCGCCGATATGCTCCATCATCGTAGCCAGTGCGATGGGGACAATGGTGAACACAGCGCTGATGAACTCCTCGCTGCCGTCGATGGCAAACAGACCCATGGCCTCCTTGTGCAGGGGCAGGCCGATCCAGGCGGCGGCGCCGATGGCCTCAAAGTCAACCGCGCGGGTAACCAGCGCCACAGCGTAGGAAACCAGAACGCCGATCAGGATGGGCAGGATCTTGACCATGCCCTTGCCCCAGATGTTGCAGACGATGACCGTACCCAGAGCCACAAAGGCCAGCAGCCAGTTTGCCTGACAGTTGCTGATGGCCGAGGGGGCGAGGATGAGGCCGATGGCGATGATGATGGGGCCTGTGACCACCGGCGGGAAGAAGCGCATGATGCGCCGGATGCCGAAGGTGGAGATGAGCAGGCTGACGGCCAGATAGAGCAGACCCGAGAAGGCCACGCCTGCGCAGGCGTAGGGCAGCATCTGGGTGTTGGCAATGGTCAGATTGCCGTCGGCGTCAGCCAGCATGGGAGCCACGATGGAGAAGCCGCCCAGATAGGCAAAGGACGAGCCGAGGAAGGCCGGGACCTTGCCCTTGGTGATAAAGTGGAACAGCAGCGTACCCAGACCTGCGCAGAGCAGGGTGGTCGAAACGCTCAGACCGGTGAGCAGGGGGACCAGCACGGTGGCACCAAACATGGCGAACATGTGCTGGACGCCCAGGATCAGCATCCGTCCGGCACCCAGCTGGCGGGCGTCGTAAATGCCCTTGGAGTAATCAATATTCTGACTCATTATTTCCTCCTTCTATCTGCGGCCCAAAAAAAGAGGCACTACCGCGGGAAAGCGGCAATGCCTCAAAAATCGGGACCAAATCGGAAACGGAAAATACAGCCGATGCGTGCAAAAGACGATTTCTTTTTCAGCATCCTGCTCTCCCCTTTCCTTTCATTCTTCGGCATAGTATAGCATAAAAGAAGGACGCTGACAACCTTTTTCCTGTATTTTGCGGCGATTTTCTGTCGGCGGAGGCCGTACAGCCTTGAAATATGCCGCATTCCGCACTATAATATAACCTATTGCCGCAGTTGGTCACTGGGCCGGCGGCATCCGAAACGACAGCTGTTGTACCACTTATTATAGAAGGACACTTATGATATATCTGGATTATTCGGCCAACACCCCCGCAGACTCCCGGGTGCTGGAGCGTTTTTGTGAGGTAGAGCGCAGCTGCCCCGGCAACGCGAACTCCCGCCATCAGGCAGGCCGGGACGCAAAACTGGTCATTGACCACGCCACCCAGAGCATCGCGGGGCTGCTGAGCGCACAGCCCGCCGAGGTCATCTATACCTCGGGAGCCAGCGAGGCCAACAACTTTGCTCTCAAGGGGCTGGCAAAACTCTCCCGCCATCTGGGCAAGCACATCATCTCCACCCCGCTGGAACACTCCTCCGTCAGCGGCACCCTGACCGCTCTGCAGGAGCAGGGCTATGAAATCGACCTCGTGGACATCAGGCGGGACGGCACCATCGACCTCGAGCACCTGAAAGAACTTCTCCGCCCCGACACCATTGCTGTAGCGGTAACACTGGTGGACAGTGAGCTGGGCGTCGTGCAGCCGGTGAAAGAAATTTCGGAAATTTTGCAGGCATGGCCCAACTGCCATCTGCACGTAGATGCCACCCAGGCCGTGGGCAAGATCCCCGTCTCCTTCGAGGGCGTGGACACCATGAGCCTGACGGCCCACAAGTTCTACGGCCTGAACGGCATCGGCCTGCTGCTCAAGCGGCGGCGGCTGGCGCTTGAGCCTCTCATCCACGGCGGCGAAAGCACCACCATCTACCGCAGCGGTACGCCTACGATAGCTCTGGCGGCCTCCCTCGAGACGGCTCTGAACTCTGCGGTAAATGAGCTGCCAGAGCGTTCTGCCCGGGTGAAAGAGGCAAACCTGTATCTCCGCACTGCTCTGAGCAAGTACCCAAAAGTCCGCATCAACAGCCCGGAGAGTGCCATCCCCCACATCCTGAACCTGAGCGTTGAGAACGTCAAAGGCACCGTGTTCCAGCGGGAGCTGGACGCGGAGGGCGTCTGTGTCTCGGTCAAGTCGGCCTGCTCGTCGGACGGCCTGCCCTCCCGGGCGGTGTTCGCCGTCAGCCGCGACCGGAAGAACGCCCTCTCCTCGTGGCGCATCAGTCTGAGCCACCTGACCACGCAGGAGGAGCTGGACGGCTTTCTCCGCGCCTTTGACGCCTGCTACACCCAGCTGACCCAGCTGTGAGAAAAAAGAAAGGACAGAGCCATGAAACGCGAAATGGAACCTTACCAGCTCATTGAGCGGAGCATCATCAAAAAATACCGCAAGGAGCTGTGGACTCCCTTCATCGTAGCGGTCAAGCGCTACGAGCTCATCAAGGCCGGGGACAAAATCGCCGTCTGCATCTCGGGTGGCAAAGACTCGATGCTGATGGCAAAGCTGATGCAGGAGCTTCAGCGCCACAGCGATGTGCCGTTCGAGCTGGTCTTTCTGGTGATGGACCCCGGCTACAACGAGATAAACCGCCAGAAGATCGAGTCCAACGCCGAGCTGCTCCACATCCCTGTGACCATCTTCGAGAGCAATATCTTCTCTGTGGCCAACAACACCGACAAAAACCCCTGCTATCTCTGCGCCCGGATGCGCCGCGGCCACCTCTACAGCAAGGCCAAGGAGCTGGGCTGCAATAAAATCGCACTGGGCCACCACTTCAACGACGTCATCGAGACGACCATTATGAGTATGTTCTACGGCTCCCAGCTGCAGGCCATGCCGCCCATGCTCCACAGCACCAGCTTCCCCGGCATGACCCTCATCCGCCCGATGTACTGCATCCGCGAGGAAGATATTCTGGCGTGGAAGCGCTACAATGAGCTGGAATTCATCCAGTGCGCCTGCCGCTTTACCGAGAACTGCACCATGTGCGACAACGGCGGCGGTGGTTCCAAGCGGCAGGAGATCAAGGTCCTGCTGCGCCGCCTGATGCGTGACAATCCGAATATTGAAAACAGCATCTTCCGCAGCATCCACGCCGTTGCGCTGGACACGATGCCCGGCTACAAGACCGAGGGGGAGGAGCATTCCTTCTTAGAGCGGTTTGACCGTATCGAGGAGGAGCTGAAAAACGCCCGGGAATGATCCTATACACAGGGGGTGCCTATGAAACGGATCCTTTGCGCCGCTGTAATACTGCTGCTGGCAGGCTGCGCGTCACGGCCGGCTGATGTGATCGGCACACCTGCGCCGCTGCCTACGCCCGCACAAACACCGGAATCAGCCCCGACCAGCCAACCCGACCAAACAGATGAAACCGCAGCCGGTGAATATACGGCCATCCAGCTGCAGCAGCAGGATACCCGAAGCGGCCAGCTGCTGGCGCAGGACGGGCTTGCCACAGACGGCTATTATACGATGTGCATGGACGGAAAATGGGGCCTGATGAAAAGTGACGGCACCGTCCTGCTGCCCTGTGTCTCCGACCGGCCGATTGAACGCTGCGCCAACGGCTGTCTGCGCTGGCATTTTCTCAGCACCTCGGCCCCGATGGATGATGCGGAGCGCAGCAGCTATGAGGCGGCGCTTGCCGCCGAAAATGCCGGCACGCTCTGCACCGGTGAGCATGACGGGCAGAGCTATACATGGACCTATGACATCAACACCGGCCGCGTATGCAAAAGCGCCGGCATGATGGGTGGTGCTGCCGAACTGAACGATGGCGATGCTCTGTATGGGGATTATCTGCCCTGTGTGCGGAGTGTGTGGACATCCGGAAACGGTGACCCGGACTATTATACGACAGCCGAGGGCGGCGGAATTGTTTTTGCCAATTCTGACGGAGACCTTCTGAACGGCATTACCTATGCGTCCGCGGGCTGCTTTTATGACCAGCCACTGGCCCCGGTGAAAATCGGTGACAAATGGGCCTACCTTGACCGGAAGGGAAATCAGGTAACACAAGCTGTGTATGACGCAGTCTACGGCGGCCTGGATTTTTATGAGGATTACACGCCAAAGTATGCCTCACCCCTGCTGAATGGGTATGCTGCCATCTGCCGTGACGGGAAATGGGGTGTGCTGGACGCCGCCGGGAAGGAGTACATCCCCTGCGACTATACAGGGGCCGCATGGAATGGCCATATCCTCTGGCTGCAGCGGGACGGACACTGGCAGAGCAGAACGCTGCCCGGCGTGCCGGAGCATTGGCAGGATGCCAAAATGCGCTTTCAGGTTGGTCCAAAGGAGCTAAAGGCAACAGACGCCTTTTGGCGGGTCACCGCAGCCGGAGGCCTGCGGCTGCGTGTAGGGCCGGACACAAGCTACGAAAAAATCAGCCTTGTGCCGGAATACACTGCCCTGCAGGAGCTGGGCCGCAGCGAGGATGGCTGCTGGATGCTGACTCTCTACGGCAGGTGGCACGGCTGGGTCAGCATGGATCATCTTGAAAAAATAACACAATGAAACAACGCAGGAGCCATGCCGCCCAAGCATGGCTCCTGCGCTTTGCTTACCATTGCCGCCGGTACTGGCCCGGTGTTGTGCCCTCCACCTTTTTGAAGATGCGTGAAAAGTAATTGGCATCGCTCATGCCGCATTCCTGTGCGATAACCTCAATGTTTTTATTGCTGAATCGCAAAAGGCGCTTTGCCTGTGTGATGCGCAGCTGCATCAGGTAACCTGTGACCGTCTGACCGAACTGCTCTTTAAAAACGCGGGTCAGGTAGAATTTGTTGATGTAGAACTGCTCCGCCAAAGCGTCCAGCGTGATCTTTTCCCCGTAGTGGGCGTCAAGATAGTCCTTGATCTCCTGCAGATTCTGCCGTTTTGCACCTCCTGCGCGCACGGCCTCGGGGTGCCAGCTTTCCTGCATCAGCAGGGTCAGCAGGGCCAGCAGCTTTTCGCATATCTGCATGTCGCGTACATAATTGTCGGAATCCGCCAGCGTATACAGAGTTTCCAGCAGCACGGCATAGGCGGCTGCATTCTCTGCGCGGAAGCTTGACTGACCACCGCGCTCCTCGTACTTTTTGTAGATAGCCCCCATGT
>OGIY01001080.1_pt1 | contig 10678 bp, 7 predicted proteins | sample 1571931 | NCBI WGS metagenome assembly OGIY01 (sample SAMEA2582110, study PRJEB24529) | metagenome | biome: Human gut stool | place: China | collected 2011
TCTTCGGAACTCCGGGATTGGTTACTATGTTTGAAATGTATGATGTGCTTCACGAAAAGATGCAGACTTGCAAGAAACCGATTTTTCCCATTCTTCCTTCCATTAATACAGCCGGAGCAGAGGTTTCCGCCTTCCTGGCAAAAGGGCATGTGAATTTTGCAGACGAAGTGACCTTGGGTACTGCCCTTTCACGTATCGTCAATGCTCCTAAACCGGCAGTTCCTGAAATAGAACTGTTCGGAGTGGACGTTCCGAGGATTCGTCGTATTATTGATTCGATTCCGGAGGATGGTTATATCGCTCCCAATTATGTACAGGCATTGTTGCACGCTGCCGGTATTCCGTTGGTAGATGAATTTGTTTCCGACAATAAAGAGGAGATAGTAGCTTTTGCCCGTCGGTGCGGATTTCCGGTAGTTGCCAAGGTTGTTGGTCCTGTGCACAAATCAGATGTCGGTGGTGTCGTTTTGAACATTAAAAGTGAGCAACATCTGGCACTGGAATTCGATCGTATGATGCAGATACTTGATGCAAGAGCAATTATGGTACAGCCGATGCTGAAAGGTACGGAACTGTTTGTTGGCGCAAAATATGAAGAGAAGTTCGGCCACGTGGTACTTTGTGGTTTGGGAGGTATTTTTGTGGAGGTGCTGAAAGATGTATCTTCCGGTTTGGCTCCGCTTTCTTACGAAGAAGCTTATTCAATGATTCATTCTTTGCGTGCTTATAAAATCATTCAGGGAACACGTGGGCAAAAGGGAGTCAACGAAGATAAATTTGCTGAAATTATTGTCCGTTTGTCCACTTTACTACGTTTCGCTACAGAGATCAAAGAAATGGATATAAATCCGCTCTTAGCAACAGAAAAGGCCGTTGTAGCAGTTGACGCGCGTATCAGGATAGAAAAATAGGACTATTCTTTCATTCATTGAGACATATTTACTATCTTTCCGCTGTGATTTTGCCTACATTTGGTAACTCAAACGGAAGGATAGAAAATACGTATATTTATGAAGAAAGTTCTCATATTTTTAATCTGTTTAATCGGCTATCAGATCGGCTGCCATGCGCAAATGGCGGACGAGCATTATTATTTCAAAAATCTTAGTGTACAGAACGGGTTATCTCAAAATACGGTCAATGCGATTTTGCAGGATAAGCAGGGCTTTATGTGGTTCGGCACAAAAGATGGTTTGAATAGATATGACGGTTTGTCATTCCGCAAATTCAAACATGATGACCGCACACGGCGGAGCATTGGTAATAATTTTATCACAGCTCTTTATGAGGACTCAAAAGGAGATATCTGGGTAGGTACGGATGTAGGACTTTATATCTATAATCCGGAAAAAGATTCTTTCCGTCATTTTGCTGAATTGAGCGCAGAAAACACGAAAATAGAGCATACCGTAACTGCAATCTCCGGAGACAACAAAGGATGTGTCTGGGTAGCGGTAGAGTCGCAGGGACTATTTTGTTATGATCTGGAGGAAGGAACACTCCAGAACCACACATTGAAGAACTTTTCTTTTATCTCCACCAATGTCCAGTCTTTTGTTTTCGATAATAGCGGAACCCTTTGGATTGGTTGCTATGGTGATGGACTTTTCTATTCGAAAGACCGTTTGCAAACCCTTCATCCTTATGTATCACCTGTAGACGATCAAAAAACTTATGAGAATGATGTCGTGATAGGCCTGGTGAAAGGAGCATATAATTGTCTATATATAGGCTCTTTAAAAGGAGGAGTGAAAGAATTGAATCTGACTTCGGGTAAATTACGGGATTTGTTGTTGAAAGATGAAGATAATGAATCCATCTATTGTCGGACATTACTTTTTGCTACGGATAATGAGTTATGGATAGGTACAGAAAGCGGAGCTTATATTTATAATCTCCGTACGGGGAAGTATACGCACTTGCGTAGTTCTGAGTATGATCCCTATTCTTTGTCTGATAATGCAATTTATTCTTTTTGCAAAGACCGTGAAGATGGTATATGGATCGGTTCGTATTTTGGCGGAGTAAACTATTATCCGCGCTCGTATACCCATTTTGAGAAATATTATCCGAAAGGAGAGGAAAATAGTCTGCATGGTAAGCGGGTACGTGAATTTTGTCGTGATAACTATGGTGTGTTATGGATTGGTACGGAAGATGGCGGGTTGAACCGTTTTAATTTGAATACAAAAGAATTTTCTTTTTTTGCTCCTAGTGCGGGATTTACCAATATACATGGGTTATGTTTAGTGGACGATAAACTTTGGGTTGGCACATTCTCTAAAGGATTGAAGATTATAGATACCCGTACAGGGACTGTTTTGAAGACATATCAGAAGAACAGCTCTCCCCGTTCTTTGATTGATAATAGTATTTTTGCAATTTGTAGAACCGCCACAGGTGACATCTACTTAGGAACGATGTTCGGACTGGTCAAATATAATAAGCAATCGGACGATTTTGACCGTATACCGGAATTGAATGGGAAGTTTGTATATGATATAAAGGAAGATTCCGGTGGTAATATCTGGTTGGCAACTTATGCTAATGGTGCTTATTGTTATAATGTGAACGATCGGAAATGGAAAAACTATGTGCATGATGAAAAAGATACCACAAGTCTTTCATATAATAAGGTTTCTAGTATTTTTGAAGATTCCTATCACCGGATTTGGTTAACAACTCAGGGAGGAGGTTTTTGCTTATTTCATCCGGAGTCAGAGACGTTTACTAGTTATAACTCAACTGACGGACTACCTAGCGATGTTGTTTATCAGATTGTAGAGGATAAAGATGGACAGCTGTGGCTAACAACTAACAATGGACTTGTCTATTTTCAGCCAAAAACTGAAACGATGAAAGTATACACTACTGCCAATGGTCTGTTGGGTGATCAGTTTAACTATCGGTCCAGTTTTGAAGATGAAAATGGAATGATTTATTTTGGTGGAATTGATGGTTTTATAGCTTTTAATCCTAAAAGCTTCTCGGAGAATAAGAATCTTCCCACAGTAGTGATTACAGATTTCTTGCTGTTTAATAAAGAAGTGTATGCAGATGAACCTAATTCGCCTTTGGAAAAGAATATCACTTTTTCTGATAAGATAGTACTCCGGGCTGATCAGAATTCATTTTCTTTCCGCATCTCGGCTCTTGGTTATCAAGCTCCCGGAATGAATAAACTGATGTATAAATTGGAAGGGTTTGATAATGAGTGGTTATCTATCGGTGAGAGTCCGTTGATAACCTATGCTAATCTGCGTTATGGTGATTATGTATTTCGGGTGAAAGCTGCAAATGACAATGGCGTTTGGAATAATAATGAAATCTCGTTGAGCATCCGGATTTTACCTCCTTTCTATCTGTCAATTTGGGCTTATTGCATTTATATACTTTTGATTATTGGATGTTCCGTTTATTTGATTCTTTATTTAAAACGCCGTAGTAATAGAAAACATCATCGGCAAATGGAGAAATTTGAGCAGGAGAAGGAACGTGAAATATATTATGCGAAAATAGATTTCTTTACGAATGTAGCTCATGAGATACGTACTCCTTTGACGTTGATTAATGGTCCTCTGGAGAATATTCTTCTGAAAAAGACGGTGGATCCTGAGATACGGGAGGATTTGAATATCATGAAACAGAATACGGAACGGTTGTTAAGTTTGACGAACCAGTTGCTGGATTTCCGTAAAACAGAGAGTCAGGGATTCCGCTTGAACTTTGCCGAGTGTAATGTTACTGAGGTACTGAAAGAAACTTATAACCGTTTTACATCTTTGGCGAGACAGAGAGAACTGGACTTTGTATTGAATGTAGGCGAACAGGACTTCTATGCACATGTCAATAAGGAAGCATTTACTAAGATTGTTAGTAATTTGTTGAATAATGCTGTGAAATATGCAGAAACATATGTACATGTGTTTTTGGAAATGAACGGGATAGGAGAAAAGAGGATGTTTTATATTCGTACAGTGAATGATGGCGTTATCATCCCGAATGAAATGAAAGAGGAAATCTTTAAACCTTTTGTCCGTTTCAATGAAAAAGAAGATGGTAAAGTTACCACAGGAACAGGAATCGGATTAGCTCTCTCACGTTCATTAGCTGAATTACATCAGGGAAGTTTGATGATGTTGGAAGGTGAAGAGGCAAATGTGTTCTGTCTGTCGCTTCCTGTGGAACAGGATAGTGTAATAAAGCTGACTTCGGAATATAAATCCGTAGAAGAGGAGAATGTGGTGGAACGGCGGACGGAACTAGCGGACAGCAGGGGAGACAAACCGGTAGTGTTGGTAGCGGATGATAATCCGGATATGTTGTCTTTCATTGTTCGTCAGTTGGAAAGTAATTATGTCGTTGTGACTGCCAATGATGGTGTGGAAGCATTGAAAGTATTGGATAATCAGGAGGTTTCATTAGTGGTAAGTGATGTTGTTATGCCTCGTATGGATGGATTTGAATTGTGCAAGTTGATAAAGTCTAAATTGGATTATAGTCATATTCCGGTGATTTTGCTTACTGCTAAAACGAATATTCAATCAAAGATAGAAGGGTTGGAATTAGGGGCAGATGCATATATTGAAAAACCTTTTTCTGTAGGGTATTTACAGGCTTGCATCGCCAATCTGATCAATAGTCGTGAAAAGTTGCGGCAAGCTTTTGCCCAATCTCCTTTTGTTGCAGCTAATACGATGGCTTTGACAAAAGCTGATGAGGAGTTTATGAAAAAGTTGAATGAAATCATTCAGAATAATTTGCATAATCCGGATTTTAGTATGGATGATATAGTAGACTCTTTAAATATGAGTCGTTCTAATTTCTATAGGAAAATTAAAGGTGTACTTGATTTAAGTCCGAATGAATATCTACGGTTGGAAAGATTGAAACGGGCTGCTCAGTTATTGAAAGAGGGAAATGGGCGGGTAAATGAAATTTGTTATATGGTAGGCTTTAATTCTCCTTCCTATTTCTCTAAATGTTTTCAAAAGCAATTTGGTGTACTCCCTAAGGAGTTTGCCGGTTAAGTTTATTATTTGGTTCTCACAAAAGTATTGGTGTTGTATATAGATATCTGCAGGGTATATATCCTGCAGATCGTAGATTTATGTGCTTGATAGATAGAGGGATTAGAGCGCTGTAATAATGCAGCGGAGGAGCTTTATATCTTTCTAAAAAATAGGCTAATATGATAATTTATGGGATATTTGTTCCATTTATATTTCATTTGAAACGAATTTGCTATTCTTTCTTTTGTTTGAGACAGTATTGCGATTTATTGGGATATTTATTTTATCAGGAAATCCTCTCATCCGTTAATTTTGCCTATGTTAATCAATCAAAAATACTATGATAAAACCATTGCATCAATTAAAGAAGCTTTTTATCCTTTGTGGGCTTCTTATCAACTGGTATCGGGAATATTTATAATGAAATAACCTTTTTATTAATAATTATGAAAACAAAAACAAGAGATCTAAGCACATGCTTAAAAAGGCGGTTGTGGATTGTAGGTGTATGTCTGACGACCTTTTCTTTTCTTTCTGTATCTGTTGCATATGCAGTCAGTGATAATCAGACTGTCCAGCAGCAAAAAAAGGGAATGGTGATTAAAGGTAAGGTTTTGGGTACAGACGGTGAACCTATTATCGGTGCATCTGTATTGGTGAAAGGCTCTACTACTGGAGTTGTTACTGATTTGGATGGTAACTATACACTGTCTAACGTTTCTAAAGGAGCTATTTTGGAATTTAGTTATGTAGGTTATGTAAAGCTGACTAAAACCGTAGGAAATGAAACAACCATAAATGCAATTCTGTATGAGGACTCTCAGATGTTGGAGGGAGTTGAGGTTGTGGCTTTTGGTACACAGAAAAAGGAGAGTGTTATTGGTGCTATTTCAACCGTGAAAGTGGCGGAACTGAAAACACCCTCCAGTAATCTTACGAATGCACTTGCCGGGCGTATTGCAGGAGTAATCTCTTATCAGAGAACTGGTGAACCGGGGGTGGATGACGCCTCTTTCTTTGTTCGCGGTGTTACAACTTTCGGATATAAAAAAGATCCGTTGATTTTGATTGACGGCATTGAGTTAACTTCTACCGATCTGGCTCGTTTACAGCCAGATGACATCGCCAGCTTTTCTATTATGAAGGATGCTACTGCTACCGCTCTTTACGGTGCCCGTGGTGCAAATGGTGTGATTCTGGTGAAAACCAAAGAAGGTCAGAAGGGAAAAGCACGGTTAAGCTTAAGAGTTGAGAACTCAATATCCACTCCGACTCAAGAGATAGAATTGGCAGATCCTGTTACTTATATGCGTCTGCACAATGAGGCCTATTTAACTCGTAATCCGTTGGCGCCGTTGATGTATTCTGAGGAAAAAATAGACAATACTGTACCGGGGGCGGGATCTGTAATTTATCCGGCTACGGATTGGAGAAAGGAATTATTAAAAGATTTTACGATGAACCAGCGCGTCAACCTGAATATTACAGGTGGTGGTGATGTCGCACGTTACTATGTGGCAGCTTCGTATAGTCAAGACAATGGTATTCTGGAGGTTGATAAGAACAGTAATTTTAATAATAATATCAAGCAGAGAGTTTATACTCTTCGTTCTAATGTAAATATCAACGCTACCAAGACAACAGAATTGATTGTCCGTCTAAGTGGTGTGTTCGATGATTATAACGGACCGTTATATGGTGGTTCGGCTATGTACAATCTGATTATGAAGAGTAATCCGGTATTGTTTCCCGCTAAATATCCCAAAGATGAAGCTCATGCATACACGAAACATACTTTATTTGGTAATGCTGAAAATGGACAATATTTGAATCCGTATGCAGAAATGGTAAGAGGATATAAAGAATCCGGACGTTCTAATTTGAGTGCGCAGTTTGAAGTGAAACAGGATCTGAAATTCTTGACGGAAGGTTTATCGGCACGCTTGTTGTTTAATACTTCCCGTATCTCCAGTTATGATGTTTCACGTAAACTGAATCCATATTATTATAAGATGACTAATTATGATTATCTGACCGGTGATTATGCCATTGATATCATTAATCCGGATGATGGTTCGGAATATCTGATTTATGATCCGGGTGGTAAGAGTATTACGGCTAATATGTATATAGAGGCTGCATTGAATTATAATCGTGATTTCGGAAAACATGGAGTAGGCGGATTATTAGTCTATCAGTTGAGAAATAACCTTCAGCCGAATGCAGGCTCGCTTCAGGCATCTCTGCCTTACCGCAATGTCGGTTTATCGGGGCGTTTCACTTATGCATATAATAATCGTTATTTTGCAGAGTTCAACTTCGGTTATAATGGTTCCGAACGCTTCCATAAAAGTAAACGGTTCGGTTTCTTCCCTTCTGCCGGTTTGGCATGGGTTGTTTCTAATGAGTCTTTTTGGGATCCATTTAAAGATGTAGTATCCAAGTTGAAATTGAGAGCGTCTTATGGTATTGTTGGTAATGATGCTATCGGAAGCGGGCGTTTCCTGTATTTGTCGGATATCAATATGAATGATAGTAAGTATGGGGCAAACTTCGGATATAATTATGATTATCATCGGGATGGTATTTCGGTAAAGCGATATTCTGATCCTGAAATTACATGGGAAAAGTCTGCTAAAACAAACTTTGCACTTGAGTTCACTTTATTTAATGATTTGAATGTGACGGCAGAGTATTATACGGAACGCCGTAAGAGTATTTTGCAACAACGAACTTCGATCCCGGCATCTATGGGACTTTGGGTACAACCTTATGCAAACTTGGGAGAGGCCAAGGGGCACGGAGTTGACTTATCGTTAGATTATAATAAATATTTCGCCAATAAATCATGGTTGCAGTTGAGAGGAAACTTTACTTATGCGACAAGTGAATATATGGTATATGAGGATTATGAATATCCGGGAGCATGGTGGAAACAGAAAGTGGGTTATCCAACTAATCAGACTTGGGGATATATAGCAGAAGGTCTATTTGTTGACGACAATGAAGTGGCTAATTCTCCTGTGCAATTTGGAGAATATGGTGCAGGTGATATTAAGTATCGTGATGTGAACAAGGATGGTAAGATTACTGATCTCGATCAGGTACCTATCGGATATCCGAAAGAACCGGAAATTGTATATGGTTTTGGTGCCTCTTATGGATATAAGAATTGGGATATATCAGTGTTTTTCCAAGGATTGGCTAGAGAATCATTTTGGATTGATTATAATAATGTATCTCCATTTTTTAACACGGTTGATACAAAAGTTGTAGGTAATAGAGTTGGGCATAATGCACTTGCAAAGTTTATTGCAGATAGTCATTGGTCGGAGGATAATAGAGATGCTTATGCGGTATGGCCGAGATTAAGCCCGACTTCTATTGAGAATAACAGTAAAACGAGTACTTGGTTTATGCGTGATGGTTCGTTCTTGCGTTTAAAACAATTGGAGATTGGTTATACTATTCCTGAAAAAGTGACTAATAAAGTAGGAATCAAGAACCTTCGATTCTATGTTACAGGAAACAATCTATTATGCTTTAGTAAATTTAAACTTTGGGATCCTGAAATGGCAGGTTCCGGCTTAGGTTATCCTGTACAGCGTGTGTATAATATAGGACTAAATTTAACTTTCTAAATTTGATATAAAATGAAAAAAATACAACTGTTTATATTAAATTGTTTGATTATTGCTTTATCTTCATGTGATTCATTCTTGGATATTGTTCCGGATGATATTGCTACAATCGATAATGCATTTACAATGAGGGCGCAGGCGGAGAAATATTTGTTTACCTGTTATTATTATCTTCCAGCTCATGGCCTGTTGGAGGCAAATCCGGCAATTGCCGGTGGTGACGAACTGTATATTACGGAGTCTTTTCGTAGTGCAGCACACGTACATGCATGGTATATTCGGCAAGACCACGCTGTGATTATTGGACCGGAGCCGATCAACAGAATAACAAATCATTGTATCAAGGAATCAGTGACTGTAATATCTTTCTGGAGAATATTCAGAAGGTACCTGATATGACACAAGCAGAGAAAGACCGTTGGGCGGCAGAAGTACGTTTCTTGAAAGTCTATTACCATTATTGGCTGATTAGAATGTATGGACCAATTCCCATTATGGATCGGAATATTCCGGTAAATGCAAGTGAGGATGAAGTAAAGGTTTTTAGGAGTACTATAGACGAATGCTTTGATTATGTAATCAATTCTTTAACCGAGATTATCAACAGTAATCATTTGCCTGATAAGATAATGAATGAGGCTGAAGAGTTGGGACGAATTACTCAAGGAATTGCAATGGCAATAAAAGCCGAAGTGATGGTAACTGCTGCCAGTCCTTTATTTAATGGAAATGCTGATTATAAAGGATATACTGATTCCAGAGGTATTGAACTATTCAATCCGAATAAATCGGAACAGGCCAAAAAACAGCGTTGGATAGATGCTGCGGAAGCTTGTAGGCAGGCTATTGATTTTCTGAAAGCTCAGGGACATGATTTATATAAATATACTTCTCTTGAATACACAATATCCGATCAGACCCGTGCGAAAATGAATATTCGTAACATTGTGACGGAAAAGTGGAATCAAGAAATTATTTGGGCTAATTCAAATAGTATTATCGGACAGTTACAGGATCATGCTATTCCACGTGGATTGGAACCGGGAAAAGAAGGAAATGCGAGTGTTGGTGGTAATTTGGCTGTCCCTCTAAAAATAGCAGATTTGTTTTATACAAAAAATGGAGTTCCTATTACAGAAGATAAGACATGGAATTATGATGATCGTTTTGAATTGAGAAAAGCAACAGCTAATGATAAGTACTTTATCAAGGAAGGGTATACAACAGCTAATCTGAATTTTGACAGAGAAGTACGTTATTACGCAAGTTTAGGATTTGATGGTGCAGTCTGGTTCGGGCAGGGAGTGACAGATGAGACGAAACCGATTTATGTGCAATGTAAACAAGGATAGTCTGCTGCCAATCAGATTGCGAATTCATGGAATGAAACAGGTATATGGCCTAAAAAACTAGTTCATTTTAAGAGTGTGGTAGGGCAGACCAGTGGTTTTACTAAGATTACATATCCGTTCCCAGTGATGAGATTGGGTAACTTATATCTGTTGTATGCTGAAGCTTTGAATGAAAGTGGTGCTACTAAAACTGATGTTCTGACTTGGGTCGATTTGATCAGAGAAAGAGCAGGACTGAAAGGTGTGGAAGAAAGCTGGGATACATATACGAACAATAAGAAATATGAAACAATAGATGGCAGACGTGAGATCATACAACAGGAACGTGGAATTGAATTGGCATTCGAAGCACAGAGATTTTGGGACTTACGTAGATGGAAATTGGCATTTCAGGAACAGAATAAGCCGATAACCGGTTGGAATACTCAGTATAGCACAAATGAAGATTACTATACAGAACAATTGATTTATACTCAAGAGTTTAGAATAAGAAACTATTTCTGGCCGATTTTAGATAAGGAACTATATTCGAATAAAAACCTGGTACAGAATTATGGTTGGTAAACTTTAAAATAAAAACGTTATGAAGAAGAAATTTTATAAATATGGGTTGTTTTATATCAATAGTTCGTTAAAAAATCGCCAAGCCTAAGCGGCTATGGCAGTAAATAAA
>OGIY01001088.1_pt1 | contig 10595 bp, 6 predicted proteins | sample 1571931 | NCBI WGS metagenome assembly OGIY01 (sample SAMEA2582110, study PRJEB24529) | metagenome | biome: Human gut stool | place: China | collected 2011
TCATATAAAGCCAATCCTCCAGAATCCGGTGGCAGGTGAACAGGGCACTTTGTGTGCTATCTTTGCCGCAGAGCATTCCCTGGGCGATGCAGCAGCCGGCAGCATTGGCCGCTGTGTTCCAGCCTGCATAGGCATAGAGCGTTTTCAACAGATTTTGCTGCTGCAAAAGGTCCATCCATTCCCGGTCGGCTCCGTTTGTGACAGCCAGGTCGGCCAGAATCACAGGCTTTTTGGCGGCCAGCGCCCGCAGATTGGCGGCGAGATCGGGCAGGCATCGTTCGCCAAAAGCAGAGTGAGGGGCGGGAGATTTGGCGTCGCCCATGGCGCTTTGCCCTTCGGTGGGGGCGTTGACAACAAGGATGTAGTCGGCTTCTTGCAGGGAAAAGCAGGTTCTGCCGCCGGCCGCGGCGACCAGCCATTTGAGGTTTTCGCCCAGCGGCCGGTCTTCAAAGCGGGGAATAACCATAGGTGCGCCGGCGCTGCTGTAACAGATGTGCACCGACGGGGTTATGCCGCGGCTGTGGTTGACCGCCCGTGCCAGCAGGATGCAGCCGGCCTCATCGGCGCCGGAGTAGCTGTATATGCGGCTGCCCAGCGCGTGGCTGCGGATAGCGGCGGCGAGCTGCTGCCGCTCTGCGGCGGCCCATCCCAGGAGAGCACAGTCGTCCAGGGGAATGGTGAGAAAATCCAATACCCCCTGTTCCGCCAGAAAAATAGTTTGCAGATTCACCGCGTGGTTGGTGCTGCGCCGGCTGCAGAAATCGGAGAGGACGGAGCGCGGAATGCTCTGTTCCAGGCCGGAAAGCTCGGATTTTTCTTCGGCTGTGGCCAAATTGCGCTGGATTTTGTCCCGCAGCTCCCGTGCTCGGCATAGTAGTCCGGCTCCTCGTCGGCAGAATTGTAGCAGGGCGCCCGCATGATAAGGCTGAAGGCAAAGAGCTTGACCTGGGGATATCGCGCGCGCAGATCGGCCAGAAGATGCAGGCGATCCAAACATTCCCGGGTGGTTTGATGGTGCAGCCGGGAAGGGACGATGCCGCCATATACGAGCATATCAATCGAGATCACCGCATAGTCACAGCAGGAAAAGTTTTTTTCCAGCCATTGCGCCAGCAGCAAAAACGGGGCAGGCCGCTTTTTGCTGCCCATCAGCTCTTTGGGAGGGAGCAGCAGCTGGACATCGGTGCATTTTTCGACCATTAACGCGGGATAGAGAAAGTTGCAGGGGCGCTCATCCAATGGCAGCAGCAGGATACGGGGCATAGCCAGTCCTCCTTTTTATGGAGCGAGAATCTCGTCGATGAGCTTGTCCGCCATGGAAAGGCTGCGGGGCACGTGGAACGGGCCCTTGAAGGTGCTTCCCTTGCAGGCAGGCAGCGTGGGTTTGCCGTCCCGGCGCAGGTATCCATACCACTCCCCGTATGCAGGGTCGGCGAAGTGGTCGCGGCAATAGGCGATGGTTTTGTAGAACCAGTCCAGATAGGTTTCGTCCCGGGTGTCGCGGTAGGCCATGAGGCTGGCGATGAGGATTTCGTTGTGGGGCCACCACAGCTTCATGTCGTGTTCATAGGCTTCGGGGGGCAGCCCCATGCAGTCAATGAAATAGAGCAGACCGCCGTATTCCTGGTCCCAGCCGGCGTTGATGGCAAAACGGAACACATCCTCGGCCTTCCGGTGCAGGTCCCGGCTGCCGATGCGGTTGGCTTCCTCCATCAAAAACCAGCTGCACTCGATATCGTGGCCCGGGTTGACGACGCGCCCCGCGGAAATGTCGCTTTGAAATTCTCCGTTCATCCCCACCGATTCCAGGGTGCAGTGCAGATCGGGTTTGTGGTGGTAGGCGAAGATGTCGTGGACGCACTGGGCGGAATACTGGTCGTAGAGAGCGGCCTGTTCCGGGTCTACACGGCGCAGAACGCTGGTCATGTTCAAAAAGATCATGGGGTCGGCCAGAGCGCGCCCCTTTCGGGTTTCGGGGATGGTTTTGGGGCCAAGGCCGGTGGGGTCGGGAGCGCCGTGGTTCAGATCGTATACCAGCTGATAGGCCCGGCGGGCCCGTTCCAGGCATTTTCTGTCGCCGGTAATGCCGTAGTATTCCGCATTGGCGATGGCATAAAATCCCTCGGAAAAGCAGTACCGGCGCTGGCGCAGGGGCTTTCCGTCTGCCGTCACGGTGAAGTACATCCGGTTTCCGGCACTGCGGTTGATGCAGTGGTCTTCCATAAAATCCAGACAGGACCGGGACGCTTCCAGCCATTCCGGCCTGGTGCCGTACAGGCGGCACATGTGGGCAAAAATCCAGCCGCACCGTCCCTGCATCCAAACGCTTTTATCGGTGGAAAACACCTTGCCTTCCCGGGTCAGGCAGGTGTAGATGCCGCCGTGCTCGGGATCCATGCCGTTTTTGAGCCAAAAGTTCACAGAGGATTCAAGTTCGGTGCGAATCCAGCTTTGCCAGCTGCGCAGTTTTTCGGTATCCATTGTTGTAAAAACCTCCTTGTATGTGATTGCCGCCCTGGTTGTCTGGTCAGGGCGCTGTGGGGGCGGAGAGCCCCAGCGCCGTTTTGATGATCCGCCCGGCACAGCTGCGCAGCAGCCGGCGGTCCAGCCTGCCATCGCGGAGAGCGCACAGCAGCGCGCTGTACTCCCGCCGGCTGCCGGGCATCAACAGGTCGTTGCCGGCCTGGATGCAGCCCTCGGCGGTGCAGCGGCGGCTGGACGTGGTGTCCCAGTCGGTCATAAAGATGCCGGCAAAGCCCCATTCGCAGCGGGCGATGGCTGTGCAGAGGGGGGCACTGTTTGCCGCATGGACGCCGTTTACCAGATTGTAGCTGGTCATAATGGCACTGGGCTGGGCCGACTGTACGGCGATTTGAAAACCCCGCAGATAAATTTCGCGCAGAGCCCGTTCCGAAACCAGGCTGTTGGATTCCAGCCGTTCGGTCTCCTGGTTGTTGCAGGCAAAGTGCTTGAGGGTGACGCCGCAGCCCGGGCAGGACTGGACTCCCCGGGTGATGGCGGCCGCCATCTGGCCGGACAAAAGCGGGTCTTCGGAAAAATATTCAAAATTGCGGCCGCAGAGTGGGCTGCGGTGGATGTTCATGCCGGGCGCCAGCCAGAGGCTGACCCCAAACAGAGCCATTTCGTAGCCCACGGTGGCCCCCACTTCCTGCAAAAGGCAGGTGTTCCAGGATTGGGCCAGCATGGTTCCAATGGGAAATGCAGTGCAGTACTGGTAGTGCCGGGTGCCGCCCGGGTTGTACTCGCCGCGGGCCAGAAAGCCGTTTTCAAAGCACTGTTCCAAAGGCGGGATCAGCGGCTGCCCTTTTTGGGTGAAATAGCAGCTGGCCAGCCGCAGGCCGGCGGGCCCATCCGCCAGGACCAGAGAGGGAACCCGGATGTCCCCGCCGATTTCCTGGGTTTCGCCGGCAGACCCGGGCACGCTCACCCCGGCGGACCCCAGTTGGCTTTCGTCGTCTTTGTGCCATTGGCCCACACAGAGCCGCACCAGCGAATCATCATCCAGCTGCGAGGCGATTGCAAGGGCTTTTTCGGCGTTGGGGTCGGGGTGCGGACGAGAGCGGGCGGAGCCGAGCAGCAAGCCCGGGCGGACCGGCAGGATGGGCAGCCCCTGCTGCAGGAGTTCTTTTTCCAGAGAGCGGCGCTTTTCCAGGCAGTGCTTCATTCCGGGAGAAAACCAGTCCTGCGGTGCGTCCGGCCAGCAGAGCGAAACCTGTTCCAGTACCTCCCGCTGTTCCAGCTGTATGCCGCCAATCAGGCGGCAGCTCTGCAGCGAGTTTCCCAGCCAAAGGCCATAGGTTTTGGCGTCCAGTACCCAGCCGCCCGCCTGCGGATCAAAAGAGGCGAGAGCATCGGGAGAAAATTCCAGTGCAAGTGTCTGTTTCTGCCCGGGCGCCAGCAGGCCGGTTTTGGCAAAGGCGACCAGCCGGCGGTATTCTTTTGGCTGCAGGGCGCAGGGACAGGTGGCTTTTGCGCTCCAGCGGTCCCCGGTGTTTTGCACGGTGCAGTCCAGCACAAACCGGGGCCGGTTTCCCCGTTCCAGGCGCAGGCAGCCGGCCTGGATGGAAAACTGCGTGTAGGAAAGGCCATCTCCAAATCCAAATCGAACCGGTACGTCAAAGGTGTCAAAGTAGCGGTATCCCACAAAAATCCCCTCATGGTACCGAACGGTGCGGGGGTCAGGGGAAGGCTGCTGCATACAGGGGCAGTCCTGCAGCCGCAGCGGCCAGCAGTCGGTGAGCCGCCCGCTGGGGGACACGGCGCCGCGCAGCACGTCGGCCAGGGCGTTTCCGCCTTCCATGCCGGGCTGTGAGAGCAGCAGCACGGCATGGATCCGGGGCAGCTCGTCCAAAACCGAAAGGTCCACGATGCCGCCGGTGTTCAGCACCAGAATGACAGAGGGATAAAAGCTGCACAGACTGCGCAGGTCCTGCATTTCCCATTTCGAGAGCAGATAGTCGCCGGGCTCGTTTTTGCGGTCTGCCCCTTCTCCCGAGGACCGGCTCAATACATACAGTGCAGCATCGCAGGCCGCTTTGGCAGGCGCACAGGCGGGAGCCTGAAAGGGCGTGTTGACATACGCGGCAAAAAAGTGGGGCTGCTGGCCGGTTTCCAGCTGTTCCCAGACGCGGTCCCGCCATTTGCTGCGGGCCTGGCGATAGATGGTGTCACAGTGCTGCAGCCAGGCTTCGTTGGCGATCTGAAAACCGGCGGCGTACAGGCCGTCGCGGATGGAAACGGTTTCCCGGGCGTTTACATCTCCCGATCCGGTCCCGCCCTTCAGGGTGTGTAGAGCGCCTGTGCCGTAGAGGGCAATGCGGCAGCCGGAGGGCAGAGGAAGCGTGTGGTTTTCGTTTTTCAAAAGGATGATGCCTTCCTCCGCAGCCCGGCGGGCAAGGGCGCGGTGCACTTCTTCGTAGGGGCGGGGGGAGCAATCGGTGCAGCGGGGCAGGTGACGAACACATGGCATGGGGAATACCTCCGGGGAAAAATCAGGTGCGGCGGGCAAACTGAAGCAGGTCGATGCAGGCGCCGCCCTCCAGCCGTGAACGCTCGGCAGCAAGCGCCATGATATGGCTGTCGATGGAAACGTCCACCGAGGTGAGCGAGGCGGGGTCTTCCCGCTGGAAAAGTGCGGCCAGGGCGTCCATCATCCGGTCATCGCCGCCGCCGTGCCCGGCAAAGCGGTCGGTGAGCTTGTCCAGCTCGATGATCTGCTCGGGCTGCCCAAAGCGGCGCAGCATCACGCGGTTGCGGAGCATGTCGATCTCCAGCTCTCCCAGCGAGCCCATGGCGCGCATGGTGCGGCAGCATTCCTGGGTGAAGGCGGTCACGGTGAAGGTGGCGCAGACGCCGTTGGCAAACTGCATGTTCACACACTGGTGGTCGGCCACATCGTTGTCACAGGCGTAGACACAGCGCCCGTAGGGCCCCTTTTCCAGAGCGGCGCGGATGCTGTCCGGCGTGGGCGTTTCGCTCAGCACCGAGCAGGGCCAGCCGGCATTGCCGCCGAGAATGCCGGTCTTTTCATTTTCCATGTAGATGCGCACAGCGCTGTACGGGCAGCGGGTGGATAGGGCACAGCGGGTGCAGCGGTCGTCCGCGCCTTCGGGGGCGCTTTCAGCGCGAAAAACAGACAGGCCGCCGTTGGAGGAGAGGGATATACAGGCGCTGCCGGCAAACCAGCGCAGCAGGTCCAGGTCGTGGCAGCTTTTTGCCAGAATCATGGGGCTGGAATCCTCCTCGCGGCGCCAGTTGCCCCGCACATAGCTGTGGGCAAAATGCCAGTAGGCCACATTTTCGATCAGATCCATGTGGATGAGCCGGCCAATCTCTCCGGATTCCAGCAGCCGTTTCACAGTGGAGAAAATCTGAGTGTAGCGCAGCACATGGGCCACGGTGACGATCCGGCCGCAGCGGTGCGCCGCTTGCTGCAGTGCCAGACATTCCTGCAAAAGGGGAGAGATGGGCTTTTCGAGCAGCAGGTGATACCCTTTTTCCAGGGCGGGAAGTGCCAGCCGCACATGGTCGCGGTCCTGGGTGGCGATGACAGCCACATCCCCCAGACGGGGCTGCTGCAGGAGGGATTCCATGGTTTCGTAGCACTGGCTGTCCGAAAGGCCCAGGTCCCGCTGCACATCCCGGCGGCGGATGGGGTTGGGTTCGGCGATGGCGGTCACCTGCATTTTGTCGGGGTTGCGCTTGGCATAGGAGGCGTATACCTCATATCCCCGCACACCCAGACCGCCGATGACGATTTTGATGGGAAGATCCATTATAATACCTCTTTCTTTTTTATATGCGTTATATGCGGCAGGCGGAGATGCATTCGCCCCAGGAATAGCAGCCCCGGAATTTGCCGTCGGCGTTGGTCAGGCAGCGCAGCTTGGGGCAGGCAAGGGTTTCGATCTCGTCGATCTCTCCCTGGTGCAGGCGCTGCATTTGGACTTCGGCGGTGCGAAATCGCCCGGTCAGGCCCGCCATGCGCAGATCGATCACCTCATAGCCGAAAGGTTTGTTCACCGCTTCCCACAGCCTGCCCCAGGCGGCTCGGCAGCTCTCGCATTGCCGGGCACAGGCGTGGGCCAGGGCGGCCATTTGGGCGGCCTGGGGGCTTTGGCAGCGGGCGGCGGGAGCCTGAAGAAACCACTGGGCCTTCAGCGCCAGCAAGCCGGCCAGCTGCTCGTAAAAGCGGTACATGGCCTCAAACCGCGGCTCCTGGCTGGTAAAGCCGTGGTACAGGCGCTGCAGCGATTCATACCGGCCCGAAAGGGCAAGGCCCTCGCAGTCGGCCTGAAACAGCGGCAGCAGCGGGTCCTGGTAAAGCAGAAATTTGGAGAAGTTTACGGGGTCGTCGGACACAGGGGCAAACAGGGCAGGCAGATCGAACCCGCCCAAACGGGAAAAAGCCTCGCAGGGCTCCCCCACGCAGCTTTCAAAGCGGCTGGCCAGGGCAGAGGGGCTGGTGTCGCCGGTATAGGTGAATTCGGCGTACAGCTGCAAACCGTACAGAATGGCGGGCAGCGGGCATTCGGCGCCGTTGTCGCCCCAGGCGGTGGCCAGCACGGTGGAAATGTGGTGGTCACGCGCTTCTTCCAGGCCGGGAAGGCTGGCGCTGCGCATTTTTTCCACCGCGGGCACGGGCCCCACCCAGCTCCACAGGCCGCCGGCAAACAGAACCGGTGCGCCGAACTGCTCGTGAACGTCAAACAGCTTGCGGTAGCTTGCCCGGTCCATGTGGTAGTAGTCCCAGTAAACCAGAGGAACATCCGGCAGAGCGGCGTCCAGAACGGGCTGGGGCAGCTGGTCGGGAACGTCGTAGTAGCCGCCGGTGGGCGAAGCGGCGCGCAGGTACATGTCGCTCCAGATCATCGGCGCGAAATTGTATTTTTGGGCAAGAGCCGCCACCCGGGAGAGGTGCCGGTTCATCAATTCCCAGGCGGGGACGATCCCGTTTTTGAAGCGGAAATTTCCCAGCCCCAAAGACCAGGCCTCGTCCATGCCGATGTGGATGCGCCGGGTGTGGAAACAGGCCCGCACAGCCTGGAACATCTGCTCGATGTAGGCATATACCTTTTCCTCCCCCACCATCAGGCAGTCTTCGGTGTCCCGCAGGTCGGGGTCATTCTGCGGCCAGTGCAGCGCCCGCTCCAGATGCGCCAGGGTCTGGATGCAGGGGATGAGCTCGATGCCCAGGTCCGCCGCATACCGGTCCAGTTCCCGCAGCTGCTGCTGGGTGTAGCGGCCCCGCAGATAGCCAAAATAGGGCTGCTGAGGGATTTCGTAGGTGTCCTCGGTGTACAGCATGGCTACCGACATGCCCATCAGGGCCATTTTGCGCAGCATCAGCTTCACCGTGTCGGGGGTCAGCACGGCATTGCGGGAACAGTCCAGCATTGCACCCACCTCGGCAAAGGCCGGCTGCTGCTTCCAGGCGAGGGGCTGGCGGGACGGCTGTTTCAGATAGGACAAAGCGCGGAAAAACTCGGCGGGCACCCGGTATTCCACCTCCAGCGAGTTTTCTTCCAGCCGGAAGGCAAAGCGGCCGGCCCGGCGCGCGGTGACCGCAATGCCGCCTTCGCCCACGGCAAAACCTTCGGATTCACACAGATGCCCCAGGCCAGCCAAGAGTTCCTCCGGCAGGCTGGAGGGGGAAAGAACAACCAGTTTCATTTGTAAAACTCCTTTAATTTGTCTTTGAGAACTCCCTGCAGCAGGCCGGCACAAATTTCGGCCACGGTCCAGCCGCTTTCAACGGCCCAGGGCCCCCAGCCCACATCGTTGGGCAGACCGCAGACCTCCATTTGCTCCGCGTCAAAGCCCCGTGCCCAGGCGCCGTCGATCCGGGGGTCCTGGCTGTGGATCTGGGCTGTGGACAAAAATGCGGCGTGCCGGCAGAACAAATCGTAAAAATAGGCATCTTCCGTGACAAAATAGGCCTGCATCAGCCCCAGGGGAACCCAGTTGTTGCTGTATAAAAGGTCACACACCGGGTCGCCGTTGCGGGCCAGCAGGGAACATTCGCCGTTTTCCTGCTTGCTGCATGCGGCGGAGTAGTCGTCGTCCCATTCCAGGTAGGCGCCGGAGGGGTGGCGCATCTTTTCCAAATCCCGGGTCACGGTGTAGAGCATCTGCCGGTATTCCTGTTTGCCGGTGGCATAGTAGAGCCAGGCAAAGGGGAGAAGAAGCCGGCAGAGCTCCTCGGTTTGGCTCTGTTCCCGGATGGTTTTGGGATAGGCCTGCAGCAGCGCCTGCATGCCGGTTTCGCCCACGGCCAGGCAGCGGGCGTCCTTTTCCAGCTTGCCGTACAGCAGTAGGCAGGCCAGATAAAAGGCATTATAATGTGCGCAGGGGAAAGCTCCGTTCTGTCGGCTCAGCGCGGCAAAGTCTTCCTCGGACATGTTCAGATTGTCGGTGCGGGCCGGCCGCAGGCCATCCGGCCCGGTGGTGTTCATCAAAAATTCCAGCGCCATCCGGCACTGGGGCAGATATTCCCGCCCCAGCCCGTACAGGGCTTTGAACAGGGTCACCAGCATGGCCCGGGCCATATCGTCCTGGTAGCACACCTCCCAGGCGATGTCGGTCCAGCGGAGCATGCCCTGAAAGCGGCCCGAGCGGATCTGCATTTTGTCGTAGACAAAAGCTTCCAGGTTTTGGGCCCGCTCCAGGCTGCGGGCGTCGCCGAATGCCAGAAAGTGCATCAGATAGGCCAGCGCCGCTTCGCCGCAGCAGTCAGTGCGGATGGAGGAGGCGGTTTTCTGGTGGCCGTCGGGGTAAATTTCGGTGCCCAGCCCTTCCAGCACGCCTCGTTTGCCCTCATCCACCAGAATGCCGGAACGGCTGAACCAGTCGATGCCGCTGGCGGCACAGTCGGCGGCGGAACGGGCAAAGCCGGTTTGGTACTGAGGCGGAAACTCCACCTCCTCCAGAACCGGCGCGCCGCACAGCCAGCCGATCAGCGAGCGCACCAGTCGGCTCCAGGCCGGCACCGGAGAGAATCGCGCCCGCAGAAAGTTGCACAGCCGGAAGGAGCAGACGGCGACGGCGGGGGTTTCCAGCCAGATGCCATATTGCTGGCAGTCGGTGCGCTCCTGTTGGCTGAGCGGCTGGCGGGCGTGTTCCGACAGCCCCTTTTTATACATTAAAATAGGTCTGGCCAGATTGTTGCGATAGTAGGGGGTGCAGCGCATATTGCATTGATCATCCAACAAAAGTCCATCTTCCAGGCCGGCGAATTCCGCGTCGGTGCACACCAGCCGGAGAAAGCGGGTGGAATCGGGAGATGCACAGTAGTTCTGGCAGAAACTCAGGGTGTATTCATACAGCACCCGTCTGCCGCTGTGCGAAAAATCCTCCACCACACTACGGCATTCCGCCGGGAAAACCAGCGGTTCCTCCCGGGTGCCCCCCAGCACGCAGGCGCACTGGAAACCATCGAGGCAGTGGGGGGTGAGAGCGTTCGGGTGCAGGACTTCGACGGTAAGAGCCGGAGATTTCTGCAGCAGAGCGAGCAGGTCGCTGGGGCCGCAGGTGATGACGGCAACGGAAACAGACATAAATTCCCTCTTTCTGGTCCGGGGACCGTTTAGTGTTAGCTATATTATAAAAGCACTATTTTGCAAGTCAATAAAAATCAAAAAATGTGCAAAATGAAAAAAATGTACGCAAAAATATTGCGAAAAGGAGTGCGGAAAAGGCTGCTGCAAAAGTTGCGCCCACGCTAAAAGTATTGTTTATTGCATTTCCGAAAGGGCCGGCGTACACTGAGATTGTTCAATCAAGCACATGAAGCAGGAAAGGCTGGTGGCAAGACCGTGCGAACTCCAAACGCAAAGACGGCACCCAAGAGAATCAATTATAAATTAAAAAGTCAGATACAGCTGTACGCCATTATGTCGCCGGTGCTGATTTTGATTTTCATCTTCTGCTATGTACCCATGTATGGCCTGCTGATCTCCTTCCAGGACTGGACACCCGGCATGCCCTTTATGGATTTCACCGGGCAGACCAAGTGGGTGGGGCTGAAACATTTTTCAACATTTGTACATGACCCGTATTTCTGGCGGCTCATCAAA
>OGIY01001099.1_pt1 | contig 10510 bp, 9 predicted proteins | sample 1571931 | NCBI WGS metagenome assembly OGIY01 (sample SAMEA2582110, study PRJEB24529) | metagenome | biome: Human gut stool | place: China | collected 2011
GGCTGCAGGTGGTGTTTGTCGAAAATTACAATGTGACGGCAGCTGAAAAGCTGATTCCTGCATGTGATCTGTCCGAGCAGATCAGCCTTGCCTCCAAGGAGGCGTCGGGCACCGGCAACATGAAGTTCATGCTCAACGGCGCACTGACCCTTGGCACGATGGATGGCGCGAATGTCGAGATCAGCCAGCAGGTCGGCAACGACAATATCTACATCTTCGGTCAGACATCCGATCAGGTCATCCACCGCTACAACGCCGGGGACTATATTGCTGCCCAGTGGTATGAGGGCGACCCCAACATCCGCCGCGCCGTGGATTTCCTCACCAGCCCGCAGATGCTGGCCGCCGGGAATGAGGAAAACCTCAAGCGCCTGCAGAATGAGCTGATCCACAAGGATTGGTTCCAGACCCTGCCGGACTTCAACGCCTATGTGGTGCGCAAGGGACAGGCGCTCAGCGACTACGCCTGCGACCCGATGGGCTGGCGGCGCAAGTGCCTTATCAACATTGCGAAAGCTGGCTTCTTCTCCAGCGACCGCACCATTGCGGAGTACGACCGCGACATCTGGCATCTGGGCAAATAACACCAAATCTGCTAAGAGGCATCGCTTTTCCGGCGATGCCTCTTAGTTGTTTTTGCTTGAGATTGTTTCCCTATGACGGTCACAGCGTTTTGAAGCGGGTGGGGGAGATGCCGTATTCCTGCTTGAAGGCCCGGTAAAAGCCGGAATAGTCCGAGAAGCCCACGGATTCAGCCACAGTATCCAATGCGGTGCCTTCCTTGATGAGAGTCTTAGCAGCAATAAGCCGCCGCTGGGTCACAAAACGGTAGTAGCTGACCCCCATACGCTTGCGGAACAGCTGGCTGACCGTGCTGGCGCTGACATGAAACTGGCGGGCCGTGTCATCCAGCGTGATATGCCCGGCAAGATGATCCTCGACATAAGACATGATCTCGTCCAGCAGTTCCCGCTTTTCAGCAGCGGGCTGGGCAACACGCCCGCCGCCGAAATCCCGCCGCAGCGATACAAACAGCTGCAGGGTATTGGCAAATACCGCAGCCTCCCAGCCCGGCTCTGCGGCCGTGTACTCCCGCACACCGCGGCGGAAAGCAGCTTCATAGGCGGCGATGCTGTCGGTGGGCAGATCACCGGTGCGCAGCATACAGGGCAACCGGTTCAGCTCGGCCATATCCGGCCATTGTGCGCGCAGCAGCTCCGCACAGGCGGGACTGACCCAGACAACGATACGGGCGTACTTTTCCTGCAGGCGTTCAAGAAACAACGGCCGATGGCTGACACCCGGCGCGATAAGCAATATATCCCCGCGCTGTATCCGGTAGCGGCGGGTGCCAATCAGATATTGCAGGTTGCCGCTGCGGATAAATATGATTTCATAGTAGACATGGCTGTGCAGACCCACCACATCCTCCGTGGTGCTTATATCCTCCTGCGTCTGCACCAGCGGATCGTCCATCTCAATTTCCTGATAGAAGTTTCCCGAGTTGAAATGCAGCATCTCCAGCAGCTTTTCCTGCCGCTCCCGATTGCCGGAGTTCTCTCCCATGACGATGCCCAGCGCCCGGGCCTGCCGTGCGATTTCGTGCAGCTTCACAAAAATTATCCTCTCTCTTTGTGTAATTCGGATATAGTATACAGTAAAATTGCCGGATTTGCAATATAGAATGTCATTTTTGCAATTTGTATTTCCGTTTTAGCACTGTATAATAAGGACAACAAAAGCAGGTATGTGTTGCGGCAACCTGCACAGGAATTGTAACCCGCATCCAAAAAGGAGGATATTATGGCAAAGACAAAGACCCCGAGCGGTCTGTCCATGAAGCACAAGATCGGCTACGCCTGCGGTGACCTGGGCGGCTGCATGACCTTCGCCCTGATGGGCTCCATCGTCACCCGCTACTACACGAATGTTCTGCAGGTCAACACCGTTGTGCTGGCTACGATGCTGCTGGTCTGGAATGTATGGGACGCCGTCAACGACCCGCTGATGGGCGCCCTGATGGACAAGGTGTTTGCAAAGCACCATGGTCAGGGCGGCAAATTCCGCCCCTGGCTGCTCCGCTCCGCCCCCTGCGTGGCGATCACCTTTATCATCTTCTTCACGGTTCCCACCTACTTCAAGGGCGTCACGATGCTGGTCGTGCTGTTCTTCTGCAAGATCCTGTATGAAGGCTTCTACACGATGTTCAACATCCCGATGGGCTCGATGCTGTCCGCCATGGCAGATACCGATGGCGAGCGCGCCGCCCTGTCCAGCGCCCGCGGCTTCGGCAGCATGATCGGCAACATCATCCCGATGATCATCATGCCCCAGCTTCTTGCCAAGTTCGGCGATACCAGCAAGGCCTTCGGCATCGGTGCGACCCTCTGCGCCATTGTCGGCTTTGTGTTCTGCATGCTGCACTATGCCTGGACTGAAGAGCGACATGTCAGTGTTGCCCCCAGCGAGAGCAATGACAGCGTTAAGCTGACCGACATTCTGAATGTTTTCCGCGTAAACCGGCCGTTTCTGGCGCTGTGCATCCACGGCATCTGCATCTGCACGATGCAGTATGTCAGCAGCACGCTGGGCACCTACATGTACGGAGATGTGCTTGGCAACATCGGCATGATGAGCATGGCCAGCGCCGTGAGCATGCCTCTTGGTATTCTGGCACTGATCATCACCCCCAAGATCGCCGACAAGGTGGGCTTGGAGCGTATGATCCGCATCTGCCTGCTGACAGCCTCCACCATCTACTTTGTGCTGTTCGGCGCACTGATGGTTGCTTCCGTCCCGGCAATCGCCTACATGCTCATCAGCTCCATCGCAATGGGGCTTGCCAGCGTGTCCATCTACATGCAGTGGGGTCTGGTAGGTGAGGCCATCGACTACAACGAGATGATCACCGGCAAGCGCACCGAAGGTTCCATCTACGGCACCTTCAACCTGACCCGCCGCATCGGCCAGACTGTGGGCAACTCCGCCGCCGTGCTGGCGCTGGGCTGGATCGGCTATCAGGCCGGTGCTGCCACCCAGACCGCGGGTGCCCTGACCGGCATCAAGGCACTGGTCATGCTGATCCCCGCTATCTTCATTCTGGGCAGCTGGATCGCCTTCCGCTTTGTCTGGAACATCACCCCTGATGTGCGCGCCAAGATGGCCGCTTTCAAATCCGGCAAGGAAACCCCTGCCGCTGAATAACGCCTGATCCCGGGGCTGTGCGGCAATCCTGCGCAGCCCCTTTCCTGATTGGAGGTAACGACTATGAGGACTCGTATTTTGCCGAAGATGCTCAACAGCGAGGTCGAGGAATATCTGCAGCATAACGACATCATCATTGTGCCGGTCGGCACGGTCGAGATGCACGGCGGCTTTCCACTGGACAGCGAGACCGTCATCAGCGAGGCATACGCCCTGCGGATGGCCGAGGCCTGTGACGGCCTTGTGCTGACCGGACTCCCGTATTTCTATGCCGGGGCGACCGCCTCGGGCCGCGGCACTGTGCAGGTCAGCGTGCGGCAGGGGATAGACTACCTGTCCGCCATCGCCCACAGTCTGCTGCGTCAGGGCTTCAAGCGGCAGATTTACATCAGCTTCCATGGCCCTGCCCACATGACCTGCAGCCCCATGGTGCGGGATTTCTTTGATGAGACCGGCGTCCCCATCCTGTATATGGACCTGAGCCAGCAGCTAGGCAAACTGGCCAAGGATCTGTTCACCTCGATGGACTGTTTCCACGCCATCACAGTCGGGGCATACCAGATCATGGGCCGTTTGGAGGATATTCCGCTGACCACGGCGTATGCGGAGCCGATGCAGCAGAGCTGTGCGCCGTTTAATGACCTGTTCGGGCTTGCGTATCAGAGTGCAGCCATCGGTTATTGCTTTGCCAAGCAGAGCGACCATATGCCGACCACCGCCATCCCTGATGCGGCCGCCCGCAAGCGCCTTGCCGATAAGGGACAGTCCATTCTTGAAAAGGCTGTAGCCGCCATGGATATGCCCCATGTGGTGGAGCAGATGCGCAAGCTGGAAGGCTACAACAACGAGGTGGAAAAGACCCACCCCTGGATGCCCAGCGCCTACAACAAAAAGGAGAACTGATCTTATGAGCGAGCAAAAGTATCTGCGCGAGACCCCCTGCGGCACGATTTGCGGCACCGACTGCCAGTGGCCCGGCGTGGCTGCCTACAAGGGAATCCGCTACGCCACGGCCGAGCGCTGGGCTTACCCCGAGGCTGTGACCCACTGGGACGGCGTCTATGATGCTACAGCCTACGGTGCCTGCTGCTACCAGCCGCGCTCCTTTTACAACGAGGCCGAGATGCCGGAAAAAGCCTTTTATTATAAGGAGTTCCGACTCGGCGAGACCTATACCTACAGCGAGGACTGCCTTTTTTTGAATATCTGGACCCCCGCCGATGCCGGGCTGGAAAGCAAGCTGCCGGTCATCTTCTACATTCACGGCGGCGGCTTCAACGGCGGCTGCGGCCACGAAAAACACTTTGACGGGCCCGAGTGGCCCACCAAGGGCTGCGTAGCCGTGACCATCAACTACCGCCTTGGCCCTCTGGGCTTTGTCTGTCTGGATGCGCTGCAGCAGGAGGCCGGCCACACCGGCAACTATGCGCTTTTTGACCAGCTGACGGCCCTGCAGTGGGTGCGTGCCAACATTGCGGCCTTCGGCGGCGATGCCGACAACATCACCATCATGGGGCAGAGCGCCGGTGCGATGAGTGTGCAGCAGCTCTGCCTGAGCCCGCTGACGGAAGGTCTGTTCGCCAAGGCCGTTATGAGCAGCGGCGGCGGTGTCTCGAAGATGCTGACTGCCAAGCCCGCGGCAGAGCAGTATGGTTTCTGGAACGCGGTCATGGAAAAGGCCGACTGTGCCGATCTGGATGCATTCCGTAAGCTGCCCGCTGCCGAGCTGTTTACAGCATGGCAGGCTGCAAAAAAAGAGTGCAAGAACAGCATGTCGGCCAATGGTCCGGTGCAGGATGGTGTATTTATCTGCAAGCCCGCCACCGAAGTGGTCGCAGCAGGGGGGCAGCGGCATATCCCGTACCTTATCGGCGTGACCAGTCAGGACATGATGCCTCCCATTCTATATAAAATGGCAGGGGACTGGTGTCGCACGCAGGCAGCGCAGAACGGCCCGGCCAGCTACGAATGGTTCTTTGACCGTCAGCTGCCCGGTGATGCCTGCGGTGCATGGCACAGCAGTGATCTCTGGTACTGGTTCGGCACGCTCGACCACTGCTGGCGACCCTTCACAGCCCAGGACAAGGTGCTGAGCGCTCAGATGGTGAGCTACCTCACAAACTTTGCAAAGCACGGTGACCCCAACGGCACCGATGTACCTGTCTGGCTGCCTATTGATGCAACACAGCACAAGGTCCTGCGTCTGGGTGAGCAGCCCGCCCGCATGGGCAGTGCCTCGATGCCGAAATTGCTCTGGACGATGCTGACCAACAAAGCGGTCGGCGAATAACCGTTGCATAAGCAATGCGCACACGACTCTCTACAAGAATTGTGTGCGCATTGCTTTTTGTATTCCTACTAACAAAAAAGCCGTATGCCGGCAATTCCGGCATACGGCAATGGGATGTTATATGAGATTTTACTTCTTGATCTTGATCAGCTGGGCGTTGATGCTGTTCAGGAACTTGTCGCCCAAGGAGGAATCGGGCATCATCTCGCACATGACCTTGGGGCTCATCTTCTTGAGCATATCCCACATGCCGACACCCGGCTCGATGGAGAAGTTGGTGGTCAGCTTAACGGCTTTTGTCACGATGGCAAAGGCTTCCTCATTGTGGGACAGCTCGTCCAGACTGTCGTTGACATTGTAATAGCCCTCGGGGAATTCCATCGGGGCATCCAGATCAAGGCTGCCTACCTGCTGGAACCAGTTGGCAACACCCTCAACATGCTCGGTGAATTCGGGCAGGACGTAGCTGGCGGGTTCCTCGTCGACCTTTTCCAGTGTGATGCAGTCGCGGGCATCCTCGGTGATGGCCATCAGGATGTTGAAGCCGGGCTGCAGGGCAACCTCAAAGCGGAAGATACGGTGAGCCTGCTGCTTGCCGATCTCCTTGCCGTTCAGGAACAGCGTTACTTCGTCCTGATTGGAGTAGACCTTGACCTCGATGGTCTCACCGGCGCGCTGGGCGTAGCGGCGGCCCACAATGTGAACCATCGGCTCCTTGAACCAGTACGCCTGATAGAGGTAGAAGCTCTCCTTGCGGGTCTTGCGGTCGATGGTGACCAGACCCTTGTTGTTGCGGCCGCCGACGCCGCCCTCGTTACGGGCTGCGCAGCCGAAGTCGAACATATTCCAGACATGGGTGGCCCAAACCCATGGGCGATCCTCAAAGACCTGCGCCATATGCTCATGGTACATGGTCTGGTATTCCTCGCTGTAATCCTTGCGCTGCGGGTTGCTGCTGTGCCAGTTCACGATGCCCTCACAGCCGTATTCGGACACGCCAAGGCAGATGTCGGGGTGCTCGGCATGGAACTTATCCAGCCACGGGCCGTTGTCCTCGATCTTGCCGCCGTACCAGCCAAAGTAGTGGTTGTAGCTTTCCAGATCGGTGATGTGGTGCATGGGGCCCTCGGTCGGGGTGTGGGAAACATGGGCGATGGTGGTCAGGCGGGTCGGGTCAAGCTCCTTGACCAGCTTCTGCAGGTCATGGTGGCGATCGACCAGCTCCTGACTGATGCCGCCGATGAGGATCTCATTGGAGATGCCCCAGAACATAATGGAGGGGTGGTTGTAGTTCTGGATAACCAGTTCCTTCATCTCCTGACGGCAATGCTCATGGGCAGCGTCACCGGGCTTGAATACGCTGATGAAGGGAATCTCAGCCCAGACGGCGAAGCCCAGCTTGTCGCAGGCATCGTAGAAGTCCTGACTGTGCTGATAGTGGGCCAGACGGATCGTGTTGGCGCCCAGATCCTTGATGATCTGCGCGTCCTCGTAATGATCCTCAGCGGTCAGGGCATTGCCCTTGTACAGGCGGTCCTGATGGCGGGAAACGCCGCGCAGCGGGGTAGCCACACCGTTGATGGAGAAGCCGCCATCAGGAGTGACCGCAAAGCTGCGCACACCGGCGTTGAGGATGATCTCGTCATAGGTCTCATTGCGGCGGTTCAGACGGGCGGTGACGGTGTAGAGGTTCGGTTCGTCCATGCTCCACAGAACGGCCTCGGGGACATGCAGGGTGACAGCAGTGTTGTCAGAGGGGCGCACGGCACCGGCGATCTCCCAGCCGTAGGGATCCTCAAGAATGTACTGGACGGTGAAGTCGTCGCCGGCATTGGTAACGAAGGCCTGCACGGTGAAGTCTGCGCCGCCGTCCTCGGTCGGCTTGGGGGTGACCATGATGCCGGGGCCGCCGTAATAGTCCAGATCAAAGTGGGTCTCGGGGACGCTGATCAGGTTGACACCGCGGTACAGGCCGCCGTAGAAGGTAAAGTCAGCTGAGGCGGGGTACATCGTGGGGGTGTCCTCGTTGCTGACCTCAATGCTGATCTCATTGTCACCGGCAACGCAGAGGTCGGTGATGTCAGCGCGGAAGCAGGAGTAGCCGCCCTCATGGGTCACGGCGTCCTTGCCGTTGATGCGCACGGTAGCCTTCAGGGCTGCGGCGGGGATCTCAACATACAGACGGCCGCCGGCCAGCGGCTGGGTGGGCGCCTTGAAGGTGCGGGTGTAGACTGCAGTAGTGCGCAGATAGCTGCCGTTGCCGTCCATGCCGTCTACGGCGTTCCAAGTATGGGGCAGGTTGACGGTCTCGGTCTCACGCTCACCCTTGGGGAAGCTGAGGGTCCAGCCCTGGTTGAGGGAATACAGGTTTCTCATGAAAAAATCTCCTTTCGGTGTTTGCCTTAGGGGCTTTGTTCTTGTCTCATTCTGTAACCAGTGTACCATGAAAGCAGCAGGGCAGGGTAGAACATTTTTAAGACGCAATCGTATTTTTTTGCTGTGATTTCTCACATTTTTTGTATACAAGGTGAAGATCAATGGCCCAGCATCGCTTTCTTTTCGCGTCGGTATTGGGTCGGCGTAGTGCCGAGCTGTTTTTTGAAGATCTTGGTAAAGTAGTTCACATCCAGAATACCGACTGCAGCAGCCACGGCGGCAATGCTGCGGTCAGTCGTAGCCAACAGCACAGCAGCACGGTCAACACGCTGGGAGTTGATGTAATCCACAATGGTGGTGCCGGTGTCCTGCTTAAAGAGACTGGACAGGTACGACGGGCTGATAAAGCACGTGCTCAGCGGTGTTTTCGATCAGCAGTTTGCCGAACGCCTCCCAATCAAACTGGGAATCCAATGCCTTGCGCAGACCATAGTCAAAGTCCTCCAGCCCGGCAAAGGGGGCAGCGACCCGCAGGCATTTGATATCATAACCGGTGGCCAGTCTTTTCAGCACAAGCAACGGGTCCAACTGCATAAAAGACCTCTCACATCATAAATTTCTGCTTTCATTATAGCGGATACCGCCGTGCCTTGCAAGGCATACCAAACAACCGACCGCAGCGCAATTTTTGCATGCAGCGGTCGGTTGTTACGGCATAGTTATTTTTTACGGTTGCGGTGTTCTGCCACATAGCGCATGATGGGCGGCATGACAACCGCCAGCAGAATCAGCACGGCCAGCACCCAGCCGCTTGGGGTCTCACGGTTGGCGCGCACATTGAAAAACGCATCAATGGCGTGCCAGATAGGGCTGTGCCTGGCGGTGTCCGCAATACCGTTTTCCTCCCGCAGAGAGTTACTCTTGCCGCGATGCAGCCGGGCATTATTATGAGTACGGCTTCGGCTTGTAATGAACGCCCATATAGAGTAGAATAATGATATCTGTGGCGGCATCGCAGCCAATGCGCGGTGCCGCCTTTTTGAAGGAGTGTTGTAAGTGACTGCTGCAAAAACCAAGGATATGGGCACAGGCAGCGTACCCAAGCTGCTGCTGCAGCTCGCGCTGCCCGCCGTTGTGGCGCAGGTGGTGAACCTGCTGTATAACATCGTGGACCGCATTTACATCGGCCACATTGCGGGCATTGGCGCGGCAGCGCTGACCGGCGTGGGGCTGTTCACACCCATTCTGATGCTGCTGAACGCTTTTGCCATGCTGGTGGGCGCAGGCGGTGCGCCCCGCACCGCCATTGCTCTGGGGCAGGGGGACAGGCAGCAGGCCGAAAAGATCATCTCCAACAGCTTTACCATGCTGATGTTCTTTGCCGTGGTGCTGACCATTGGCTTCTATGCCGGGGCACCGGTGCTGCTGCGGCTGTTCGGTGCCAGCGATGCCACCCTGCCGTACGCCCTGAGCTACAGCCGCATCTACATTGCAGGCTCGGTGTTCGTGCTGGTGGTGCTGGGCATGAACCCTTTTATCACCACGCAGGGCTTTGCCAAGACCAGTATGCTTACCACCGTGATCGGCGCGGTGATCAACATTATCCTCGACCCCATCCTGATCTTCGGGCTCGGGCTGGGCGTGCGGGGCGCGGCCATTGCCACGGTGCTCAGTCAGGCCGTGGGCGCGGCATGGATCATCCGCTTTCTCACCGGCAAAAAGACCATCCTGCGCCTGCGCAGAGACTACCTGCGCCCGGAAAAGCAGATCATTCTGCCGGTGCTGGCGCTGGGCATCTCCTCGTTTGTGATGCTCTCCACCGAAAGCCTGCTTTCCATCAGCTTCAGCTCCAGTCTGGCGCGGTACGGCGGCGATGTGGCTGTGGGTGCCATGACCGTCATCACCAGCGCATCCCAGCTGTGCACGCTGCCCATTCAGGGCATCTGTCAGGGCGGACAGCCGGTGATGAGCTTCAACTTCGGCGCAGGCAAGAAGGCCCGCGTCAAGGAAGCCTTCCGTTTTCAGCTGACGCTGTGCGGGTCCTACACCTGCTTGTTCTGGCTGTTGATGATGCTGTTTCCCGGCGCGGTGGCGGGCATTTTCACCTCGGACACCGCACTGATCCAGTACACCACGTGGGCCATGCGCATTTACATGGCGGGCATTTTTGCCATGGGCTTCCAGATCGCCTGCCAGCAAAGCTTTATGGCGCTGGGGCAGGCTAAGGTCAGCCTGCTGCTGGCCTGCCTGCGCAAGCTCATCCTGCTCATTCCTCTCATCTTCATCCTGCCCCATGTGGTCGCGAACCCCGTGTTCGGCGTGTTCCTTGCCGAGCCCGTCAGTGACATCATCGCCGCTGCCGTGACCGCCACCACCTTCTTCCTCCAGTTCAATAAGATCCTGGACAAGGGCGCTGGCAGGGTCTGATGAGGGCCCCGGCCTGAGCCGCAGACCCTGAGAGAAACAATAAGAACCCCGGAGCTGCAGGAAACTGCAGCTCCGGGGTTCTTTCTCGTTTTTACAGACCGGCCAGCAGGATGGCCAGCACGGCTTTCTGCACATGGAGGCGGTTCTCCGCTTCGGTGAAGATCTCGTCGGCGTGTTCTTCAAAGACAGCGGTGGAGATCTCCTCACCCCGGT
>OGIY01001102.1_pt1 | contig 10491 bp, 8 predicted proteins | sample 1571931 | NCBI WGS metagenome assembly OGIY01 (sample SAMEA2582110, study PRJEB24529) | metagenome | biome: Human gut stool | place: China | collected 2011
CGTCTGCCAATTCCGCCATATCCGCATATTCTGTTTTGTTCGCTGCCGTTCGGCTCGGAACGATAGTTATTATACCACGGAAAACGGGAAAGTCAAGCGTTTTTTCAAAAAAGTTTTTGCATTCTTTTCCGCATATTTTATCTTGCGTCCCTGCGCACAAAAACACAGACATCCGCCCCGGTGATGCCTGCTTCCGGGGCAAATGCCTGCCAGACCACGCTTCTTCTTTTGCAGTTTTTCCTGAATTTTCTCAGATACCCCAGAACAGCCAGAGGCTCCCTGCCCCCACGAGGACTGCCGCCAGCGTGAAGGGTACGCCGATGCGCAGGAAGTCCCGGGTGCGGACAGTCTCGCCGTTCTTGCGGAGAATGCCGATGGCCGCGATGTTGGCCGACGCGCCGATGGGAGTCAGGTTGCCGCCCAGCGTCGCGCCGGTAAGCAGACCGAAGTAGAACAGCTCCGGCTCAATGCCCGCGCCGCCGTTCATGAGGGCAGCGACGCCCTGCACCACCGGCAGCATAGCCGCCACATAGGGGATGTTGTCGATGAAGGCCGACAGCCCCACCGACGCAGCCACCAGCAGCAGATAAAGATGCAGCGGCTCGTCTCCGGCTGCGGAGTGGAACAGCTGCGCCGCCGCGTCGATGACTCCCGCCCTGCTCACTCCTTCCAGCAGAATAAAGAGGCTGAAGAGCAGCAGCAGGGTGTCATAGTCCAGCGCCTGGAACGTCTCGGCCAGCGGCTTCAGGGAGCGGCTGCGCCAGCAGGCGCGGGCGGCACCGAAGAGGCACAACCCCATGCAGACGAGCCCGCTGCGCAAGGTATAGAGCAGATGCAGCACGCCGCCAGAAGGCTCAGGCAGAAAGGACGCCGCGATGAGCAGACCTACCGTCAGCAGGAGAAGCGCCGTGGGGACGTCGTCCTCCACCTCCGTTTCCACCGTGACATGGACGGGCTGGCGCTGGTCCCGGAACAGCCAGAACAGCACCCCCAGCGAGGCCAGCGCTCCCAGCTCCACGCTCCAAAAGATTCCGGGTCGACCCTCCATCCAGAAGAAATCGAAGAAATTCATCCCCGCAAAGCCGCCCAGCAGGATGCTCGTGGTGTCCCCCACCAGCGTTGCCGCGCCCTGTAAATTGGACGACACCGCAATGGCGATGAGCACCGGCACCGGCGATAGTTTCAGCCGCCGGGCGATGGCAAGCCCTACCGGAGCCACCATCAGCACGGTGGCCACATTGTCCACAAAGGCACTGATGAACCCCGCCAGCAAAGCCAGCACCGACACGGCCCACCGGACATCCGGCACATGGGCAATGAGCTCTTCGGCCAGCCGGGCGGGCATCTTGCTCTGGATAAAAAGAAAGACCGTACCCATCATTCCCGCCATCATCAGCAGGACATTGAAGTCTACGGCCCGGGCGGCGTCCGCCAGCGTGAAATCGTACACGCCCAGCTTTCCCAACAGCAGGAACGCCCCGGCCCCGCCCAGCGCGACCCAGGGGCGGTACTGCTGCACCGCCAGCATCAAAATATAAAACAGGACAAACAGGCTCAGCGCCAGTGTCATTTCGTCTCCTCCGCAGGTTCCAGAGGCTTTGCGTCTTCTTCTATCATCCGATAGCCGACACCAAGCTCGTTGAGGATATAAGTATTGCTGCCCGGGCGGCTGCCCAGCTTTTTGCGGATATTGGCCATATTCACCTGCAGCTTCTTGGTGCTGCTGGCGTCCGTGTCGCCCCAGATGGCCCGGACGATGGCCGCATAGGTCATCACGCGCCCGGCGTGCTCGGACAGGAAAGCCACGATGTTGTATTCCGTCTGGGTCAGGCGCACCTCCTGCCCGTCCACGAACACCTTGCGGCGCTCGTAGTTGATGGTGAGGCCCTGTGCGCTGAACACTCCGCCGGGCAGACTGCCGCCGCCATAGCGGTTCACCCGCAGCGCAGCCCGCACCCGGGCCAGCAGCTCACCGGTGCCGAAGGGCTTGGTGATATAGTCGTTGGCACCAAGGTCGAGGGCCTCGATCTTATCCTGCTCGGTGGTGCGGGCCGACAGGACGATGATGGGGGTCAGATACTTCTGCCGGATGGAGCGGATGGCGTCCAGACCGTCCCGGTCGGGCAGGCCGAGGTCCAGGATGACGAGGTCCGGGTTATAGGAGATGAACATGGTCATGCCCATCACGCAGGTCTGGGCCACCAGTGCCTGATAGCCGTTGGTCTCCAGCAGGGTCTGGATGAAGCTGCAGATGTTCGCCTCATCCTCGATGATAAGTACCTTGAATTTATTATTGCTCATCCTCTGTTTCCTCCGTATCCACTTCTTCGGTCTCCAGCCAGAACCGGATGGTCGTACCCTCGCCGGGCGTGCTCTCGGCCTTTATCTCGCCGCCGTGGGCTTTGATGATGGCCGCGCACACCGACAGCCCGATGCCCATGCCGTGCTTGCCGCCCGACGAGGTATCCTGCGTCAGGGTCGTGCCGGTGAAGAGGGTCTTGAGCCGCTCTTTCGGGATGCCGCAGCCGTTGTCAATGACTTCAAACACCGCCCGCTGCCCCAGCGTGAACACCCGCAGCGTCAGGCAGGTCATCCCCTTGGCGTGGAGCACCGCGTTTTCCAAAAGGTTCGTCAGCACCTGCTGGATGAGCATGGAGTCCATCGGGATGACGATGAAGTCATCCGGAAGTTTTACTTCCACCGGTACGCCGGGGTGGAGCTTCTGGAACCGCACCAGCACCGTATCCACCAGCTCTTCCAGCACGGTGGGCGTCTTCTGGATGGCGACGCCGTCGGCGTCGATGCGGGTGACGGAGAGCAGATTCTCCACCATCCGGTTGAGCCACTGGGCGTCGGCACAGGCCTCGGAAAGGAGCTTTATCTTCTGCTCCCGGCCCAGCGAGTCGTAGTTGTCGATGACCGTAGAGCAGGCCCCGTAGATGGACGTCAGCGGAGTGCGCAGGTCGTGGGAGACAGCCCGCAGGAGGTTGGCCCGCATCTTCTCCGTCTCGCTCTCCATCCGCAGCTGCTCCTGCTTTTTGACGCGGGTGGTCAGGGTGCTCGTCATAAAGGAGACCACCAGCATCACCACGCCGGAGAAGATGTTCTCCGGGATGGTGAAGTTGAAGGCAAAGTAGGGCGTGCGGAACGCGAAGTTGACCGCCAGCACGCTGATGACAGAACCGGCCACGCCCCACCAGTAGCCGTCGGTGTACATGGAAACAAAAAACACCGCCAGCAGGAACACCATCGAGGCCACACCGTCGATGCGGCCGCTGATGAACTGGATGAGCGTCACACAGGCGAACGCCCCGATGAGCGCCGCCAAAAGTACCCAGACGTCCTTTTTCCGGAGCATCTGCTTCATTTGCTGTCCCTCCCGATATATATTCGGTTACACTGTAAAAGTATACCACAAATAAATTAAAGATACAGCAAAGGGTGGGCATTTTTCCGTGCTTCCAAAGGGTTGACAAAAGTGCGTTCCTGGCTCACAATAGAATCATCTTCTTTATCGTAATAAAGGAAAGGGAAAGAATATGCTGTATTTTGAGAACGACTACTGCGAGGGTGCGCATCCCGCCATCCTGCAGAAGCTGACGGAAACGAACTTCGAGAAGGTGTCCGGCTACGGCACCGACCCCTACTGCGCCAGCGCAAAAGAGAAGATACGCACCGCCTGCGCCTGCCCCGAGGCAGACGTCTTCTTCATCTCCGGCGGCACCCAGAGCAACGCCATCGTCATTGCGTCCATGCTGCAGCGCTGGCAGGGCGTGATGGCTGCTGCCACCGGCCATGTGGCTGCACACGAAGCCGGGGCCATTGAGTATACCGGCCACAAGGTCATTGCCCTGCCCGCCCACGAGGGCAAGGTGAGCGCTGCGGATGTGCGCGACTGGTGCGCCACCTTCTATGCCGATGCCAACCACGACCACATGGTGTTCCCCGGCATGGTATATATCTCTCACCCGTCCGAGTACGGCACCCTGTACACCAAGGCTGAGCTGGAAGAGCTGCACGCTGTGTGTCAGGAGTACCACATGCCCCTGTTCATGGACGGCGCACGCCTGGGCTACGGTCTGATGGCCAAGGGCACCGATGTTACCCTGCAGGATATCGCCCGCCTGACCGATGTGTTCTACATCGGCGGCACCAAGGTGGGCGCGCTGTGCGGCGAGGCCGTGGTGTTCCCCCACGGCGCACCGGCCCACTTTATGACTATGGTCAAGCAGCAGGGCGCGCTGCTTGCCAAGGGCCGTCTGATGGGCCTGCAGTTCGATGTGCTGTTCACCGATGATCTGTACACCCGCATCAGCCGGAACGCCATCGAGACCGCCGACCGTCTGAAGGAGGGCCTTGCTGCCAAGGGCTACCGCTTCTATATGGAGTCGCCCACCAATCAGGTGTTCCCCATTCTGGAAAACAGCCAGCTGGAAGCGCTGGAAGGCAAGGCGAAGTTCGGCTTCTGGGAGAAGTACGACGACACCCACACCGTGATGCGCATTGCCACCAGCTGGGCCACCCGCATGGAGGAGATCGAGCAGCTGATCGACCTGATGTGACCCTGCCGAAGATTTTCTGCCGGTTTTATGCGGGATACCAATTGCAATTCCTTTCACAATGTGGTATCTTTTGGGTAGACCAATGGGTTGGAGACGGTGGGCCTTGCAGGACAGCGTTTCGGCCGGCTGGCTCTATGAAATGATCGGAAAGAAGGTATTTTAACATGGGCTTTTTTGATAAGCTGTTCGGCGGCAAGACCGAGCAGGAAGAGACTGTCAAATTCTTCGGTCAGAGCAAGACCGTTCTGACCCCCATCCGCGGCAAGGTGCTGGCACAGGCCGACATCCCCGACGAGACCTTTGCACAGGGCATCCTTGGCCCCGGTTGCGGCATCGAGCCCACCGGCAAGACCGTGTATGCTCCGTTTGACGGCACCGTGGAACAGGTGGCTTCCACCCTGCACGCCGTGGGCCTGACCAGCGAGGACGGCATCGAGATCCTGATCCATGTTGGCATGGACACTGTGGAGATGCAGGGCAAGGGCTTCAAGGCACTGGTCAAGGTGGGCGATAAGGTCAAGGCCGGCACCCCGCTGCTGAAGGTGGATCTGGACGCCATCCGCGCCGCAGGCCATCCCACCGCTACCGCCATCATCGTGACCAACGGCGATGACATGGGCGAGCTGAAGATGCTGGCTGAGGGCGATGTGCTGGCAGGCACCCCGCTGTTCAAGTTCTGATCGTAATCGTAAAAGGCGTGAGCTTCCATTCGGAGGCCCACGCCTTTTTTGTTATTCCTTTTCTTGTTTATATTTCAGCACCTTCTGGGAGAAATGTCCATCGAAGAACTGGATGAAGGGGCCAAAGGCGATGATGATAACACCCACCACCATGCCGATGATGCGCCGTGCCGAGGGAGCCTGCCGGGTCTTGTTCATGACCTCCTTCTCTTTCTCCTTCTGTTTTTCACCATTCTGTTGTTTTTGTGTTGATAATACAGGCCTTGAGCCGGGCTTCAATGGCCGCTTTGTCCAGTCCTTCGCCAATGACGATGAGCACATCCTGCCCCTGCGGGATGGGTTCCAGCGTTCTGCCGGCAGCGGTGGCGTTCAGCTCCAGCCAGCCGGTGGTGCCCTGCGGGTCCGGTGCAAATCCCTTCACCCGCAGCACATGGCCGCAGGCGGCATCCGCAAACAGGTGGTCGGCAGCGGCCTGCAGCTGCTGCAGCGTCAGGTGCTGCTCCAGAAAGCACAGAGAGCTGAAGGCTTCGTGCTCGTCAAAATGCAGCTTTTCGCAGCTGGCCTGCCTGCAGCCGCAGGCCGCAATGGCGGCAAGGTCGGCATCGGTAAGCCGTGCCCAGTCCTTGGTGATGATCTCTTCCGGCGCAAAGCGGCGGGAGCACTTGCAGCCCTCCAGCGCACGGGTCAGGTGGGCCACGGCGGCAGCGGTCTGCTGTTGCCCGGCCAGCTGGGTACGGCTGACCAGCACCCGGCCCGCGTTGGCCGTCTCGGATGCCAGCACGTACTCAGCCTGCGGCGAAAGCGTTTCCGGCAGCATGGCATCCACTATGGCGATCACATTGCCGATGTGATACCAGCGGTCCAGCGGGTCGTCCCGCAGCACATCAAAAAACTCGTCCACATCAAAGATGCCGCTGGGTTCCACCACCACCCGGTCGAACCCGCGCATGGCCATGGCAATGAGCTTGGTGCGCATCCGGCGCTGGTGGGTGTCGCAGTCGCATCCGCCGCTGATGGTCTCAAGGTCGCAGTTTGGGCCAAGAAGGTCCTGCACCAGCATGGCATCCACGTTCACTGCGCCGAAGTCGTTTTCCAGAATGCAGACATTGTGGCCCTGTGCCACCAGATACCGGACATACCGACGCAGAAAGGTGGTTTTGCCTGCGCCCAGAAAGCCGGTGATAAGGTCTACCTGTACCATAATAAAAAAGCACCTCCTGTGCTGTTGTTTGCCCGGTTCCAGTATACCGCAGCAAACTGCAATACGCCAGTGGCAGATGCAAAAAGCCCCGCATTTCTGCGGGACTTTTTATGTTCGTATTCAGCCGTTGTCGGATGCAGAGCTGTACTCGGCAATGACCTTGCGGGCGGCAGGTGCCATTTTGGCCGGTACGGCGGCAGGTTTTGCAAGGAAGTAGCCCTGCAGCGCATCCGCACCCAGCTCGATGACCTTGCGCAGCTCGGCGGCGGTCTCCACGCCCTCGGCAATGATCTGCATGCTGCGCGGGTGGGCGAAGGCCACGATGTTCTGCACGATCTGCTGCTTGTCCGGGTCGGTATCGATACCGCGGATGATGGCGATATCCACCTTGATGAACCGGGGCGAAAGCTCCAGCAGGCTGTTCTCGTTGGCAAAGCCGCTGCCGTAATCGTCCAGCGCGAACATGCCGGAGAAGCCCGGCACATGGCGCTTGGCCTCCAGTGCTTCGTGGTCGATCTCCTCTTCCTCGGTGATCTCAATGACCATCTGGCGGCACAGCTCATGCCAGCGGCTTTCCATATACTCGCTGTCCTCTCTGGGCAGGCAGACGCTTGCAATGGAGTTGATGAACAGCATCGTGTCCCTGCGCACAAGGCCCTCGCTGCGCAGGTGGTCGAAGTTCTCCAGCGATTTGAAGAAGGTCAGCCGCTCGATCTCGCACAGTGCGCCCTGCTCCCGCGCCAGCTTCATGATGGTAGCGGGCGAGCGCAGCGCTTCCATATCGGAGCGCATCAGGGCTTCGTAGGCCATCGCCTTGCCGGTGCGGGCCGAGAAGATGGGCTGGAACACATAGCACACCCGCTCCTCGGTAAGCAGCTGCTGGAAGTCGCGTCTCAGCTGTGCGGCCTGTGCTTCCTGCTGGTAGATCTCCATGCTGAACTCTTCCAGATGTCCCTTGTTGGTGCGCTTGACCTGATAGAGGGCAAAGTCGGCATACTTTTTCAGGGTGTCCATATCGGTGCCGTTGGCCGGGTACCACGCCACACCGCCGGAAATGCTGATACGCAGCTCATTGCCGCTGGGCAGGATGGCAACGCTCTTCTTCATGGCGCTGCTCAGGGTGCGGATCTTCTCACGGATCTGATCCTGACTGGAATAGCCGTAGAACAGCAGCACGAACTCATCGCCGGAAAGGCGGGACACCACAGTGCCGTTGGGTGTGTTCTCCGCAAGGCAGCGGCCAGTGCGGTGGATGTACTGGTCGCCCCAGTCGTGGCCGTAGGTATCATTGATGTGCTTGAGGTTGTCCAGATCCATCATCAGCAGAGCTGCAACGCCCAGCTGGTGCGGATCGTGGAACAGCTCTTCGCTCACGCGGTGGAAGGCCTGACGGTTATACAGGCCGGTCAGGATATCGTAATCGCGTTCGTGCTCAATACGCATGCGCTCCAGCGTGGTGGCGGTAACGTCCTCAGCCAGCCCCACCTGCGTGGTCTGGTCGTTGGTGACGCGCAGCATGATGTAGCGGGTCTCGCCCTCCCTGCGGATGGTGAGTATCTTGTCTCCCTCTGCCGTGGTGGTACAGGGATGGGAAAGCTGGATGTTGCTCAGCTTTTCCTCAAAGCGGCGCACACTCAGGAAGTGATCCTTGGGCTGGGGGGCACCCAGCAACGCAAAAAAGTTATCGGTAACATACACACTGCCAGTGTCGAACCTCAGCTCATAGCCGCCCAGCTCCACACTGGCCATGTCCATGATGCGCAAAAACTTTGTGGAGTTGTTCAGCAGCTCGCTGTTCAAGCTGGTCAGTGCATCGGCCAGACGGTCCAGCTCCCGGATGTTGGTATGGGACAGCTGCGGGAACTGCTTTTTCTCCTGCCCGTCCACCACTTCGTGATACAGCAGCTCCACCGGATAGGCCAGATTGCGGGCAATGACCAGACTGCCCAGCGCGCCCAGCACCAGCGTAAACACAATGGCAATGGCGATCACGTTGCGCACATTGTCTGCAAAGGCAAACAGCACCTTGCTGTTCACGGTGCCGATCAGCAGCCAGCGCTCATTGGAAAATGGCGCGTTGCGGCTGTACAGGGTAATGGGCAGGGCCACGGCATAATAGTCTTTATTCCGTAGCGTCAGCCAGCACTCGTCCGCCCGGAGTTCGCAGTTCATCATGCCGGCCGGTGCTTCCGAAGTGATCATATCCTCGCTGGAAGTGACCGCCTTGCTGACGATAAAGGAGGTATCTTCCTCATCAGCAGTGGTGGAGACTAAGAAGTAGGTGCCGGTATTGCCGTCCTGCAGTTCACTGTAAGGCAGCTTTGTCTGCAGGTAGCTGGTAAGCAGCTCCACACCCACCACACCGTAGATCGTGCCGTCCGGCAGGATCAGCGGCTGGGAGTAGGCAATGGCGGTGCGGCTGTCGTTGCCTATCTTATAGGAACTGGTGCTCCAGCGGCCGTAATCCTCGGCGTTCAGCCTTGCGCCGTCCTCCCACGCGGTCTGGAAGGGAGTCTTGAAAAAGCCGTTGTCCTTCAGGCCGTAGTAGCGCAAGGTGGGCTGCCAGCTTTTATCGGTGGTGATGCCCAGCTTTTTGACCACGCCGAGCTGCCGCGCTCGATCATCAGATCGGCGGTGTCCTCCGAAGGGCGGGCATCCGGGTCCAGATCCCGCAGGTAGATGCCGGACAGGCCGCAGCCCACATCAAGGTTGTGCAGATTCACGGTGTTCAGTACCACAAAGATGCCACTGACCGGTTTTGCTCGCAGGGTGTTCACCAATTCCGGCGCAATGGCCGTGAGCAGTGCGTCGCTCTTCTCACGGCTCGTGTTCAGTTCGGCCAGATCGAGCTGGCCTTCTTCCTGCATGGCAAGAACGGTATTGTTGATGTGCTCCGACAGATCGGTCAGGTTCTGTGCATCCTGCATCAGGTCCTGCACGTAGCTGACGCGGTTGCGCACCTGCATGTTGAGCATGTCCTTGGCGTTCTGGTTCAGCCTGCCGTCCACATTGGTAATGGCAATGCTGACTGCCAGCAGCACCACCTCCACCAGCATCACCAGCATCATGGCGTTAAAAATGGTGCGGAAGATAGGCCTGCCTGTTTTTTTGCGCTGGGCGGCATCCGTATCCTTCTGTCTGCGCAGCATCGCCATCACCTCTCTTCCTCAGCGTGTTCCGTCGGCTCAGCCCTCGTACTGTTTGAGCTGGCTGCAGATATCCTGATACCATGCCTCAAAGTGATCGTCGGTCAGGAACTCGGCTTCTGCGTCCGCAGCGGCAAGGTCACTCAGGCCGTATTCCAGCACCTTGCGGGCGCTGCTGCCGCAGCTCACGCAGCCAAGGGCCAGCGCCGCGGCGCACAGCCCGGACACGACCGCTTTGAGATATTTTTTCATCGATTTTCTCCCCTGAGGACGCTCACGCAGCAGGACGTTCCGGCTACCATATCACCCGATTATACCTAGTTTATCATACCATCTTTTTCCGGGTGCGTAAACAAAATCCGGCAAAAACCTTCACGATCACAAGAAAGCGGAAGAACTTTCCACCCGTCGGAACAAAAAGCACAGCCGTCAACAGTTCATCCGCCTCGGCCAGCTGGGCCTCGGCAGCGGCATCGTCCAGCATATCCCTGCCCGCGCAGCGCTGCAGGATGACATGGCACACCGGGCGGCGTGTGGCCTCCAGCACCGAGTGACGGAAGCCGTAGCGGGAGACGTTCTTTTTGCCGTACAGCAGGATGAAGCCCATGCTGTTGCGGCTGTCCGCCCGCAGGAAGCCGTGGGTGATGTAGGGCATTGTAAATGGTAAATATAGAAGAAGCACCGCTACGCAGTACAATTTTGCCGCCATCATTGAACGAGCGCAGCCCCCAGCAAGACCTTCAATCTGGCGGGCCTTGTGGGCAGCTACCATTTCAGCGGCGAGTAGGTATAAATTTTTGATACAGTAAGAGGGGCTGCTGCACTTTCGGCTAAAACGATGTGCAGCAGCCCCTTCTTCGTATCGGATACAGACAACAAAAAAAGCGTTCTGAGAGATCTCA
>OGIY01001114.1_pt1 | contig 10416 bp, 4 predicted proteins | sample 1571931 | NCBI WGS metagenome assembly OGIY01 (sample SAMEA2582110, study PRJEB24529) | metagenome | biome: Human gut stool | place: China | collected 2011
CGTACGGTGGGTGGTGTGGTAGGGCGGCGTGAGTACCCTCACGCCTCCTACCCGATCAAGCTCGCCGCCATGAACTGGGGCGACGGCATCACCGTCGACGCCCGCCGCGCCTCCGTCTCCCCGGCCATGCCCTGCACGGAAAAGACGCGCGAACTCGTCGAACTCATCAACGAAGCCGCCCGCCTCGAAGGCTTTGAAGCAGGCTGGGTCGACGCCGGCGGCGGTTCCGACGCCAATCGCATAGCCCAAGCCGGCACTCCCGTCGTTGACGGTGTTGCCCCTGCCGGTGGCTGCTTCCGCTCCGAACGCGAATACCTCCGCGTCGACACGATCGAAAACCGCGTGCGCATGCTCTCGCGCTTCCTGACCCTTCTCTAAAAAGAACAGGTCAAAACAAGTCAAGGGGTGACCGCCCTCAAACGGTCGTGCTGAGGATGCAGTTCGCCCGCCTTTCAAACGAAAGGCGGGCGATTCTGCGTTCGGGAACCGTGAATGCCGTCGTGTCACACAAATGAGATGAACGGGCTGAAACGACAGTGCGAGTGACGGTCTCGGGAAGAACGGCGCCGCCTGAGGACGCTCGCGGCGCAGGAGAAAGTGTCGAAAATGACGTCTGTCATCAAATTGTCATAATTCCGTCACGAAGCCGTCACGCGGAGCGGTCAGAATGCGGGCGTTGTCTTACCAACGCTTACATCTGACATGGAACAATACTATCTGGTGTTGCTGGCCTTCCTCGGGGTCATCGCAGTCATTGACCTTTTCGTCGGCGTCTCGAACGACGCCGTCAACTTTCTGAATTCGGCCCTCGGCTGCCGCATCTCCTCCTTCCGCACGACGCTCTGGGTCGCCTCGATCGGCGTGCTCGCGGGCGCGACGTTCTCCTCGGGCATGATGGAGATCGCCCGCTCCGGCGTCTTCCATCCTCAGCTTTTCACCTTCTCCGAGCTGATGATCGTGTTTTTCGCTGTCATGGTAGCGGACGTCATCCTGCTTGACGCCTTCAATTCGCTCGGTCTCCCGACGTCGACCACGGTCTCGATCGTGTTCGAGCTCATGGGCGCCGCCTTTGCCGCCGCGCTCTTCAAGCTCATCGACGCGGGCGCTCCGCTCTCCGACGTCGCCGACTACATCAATTCGAGCAAGTCGCTCGGCATCGTCTCGGGCATTCTGATCTCCGTCGCCGTCGCCTTCATTTCTGGCGCCGTCGTCCAGTATCTCGCCCGCCTCGTCTTCACCTTCAAGTTCGAGAAGGCCTACCGCCGCATCGGCGCCATCTACGGCGGCATCGCGCTCACGGCCATCATCTACTTCCTCGTGATGAAGGGCGCCAAGGGCGCGAGCTTCATGCGTCCCGAGTGGATCCAGTGGATCAACGCCAACACGGCCGTCATCCTCTTCTCGCTCTTCACGGGCCTGACGGTGCTCTTCCAGGTGCTCATCACGGTCTTCCGCGTCAACATCTTCAAGATCATCATTCTGGCGGGTACGTTCTCCCTCGCGTTCGCCTTTGCGGGCAACGACCTCGTGAACTTCGTGGGCGTGCCGCTCGCCGCCTGGGACAGCTGGAAGGAATGGCAGGCCTCGGGTGCCGCCGACAACGCCTTCATGATGGGCGGTCTTTTGAAGCCCTCCACGGCTCCTACCGCCTTCCTGCTCCTTTCGGGCTTCGTGATGGTCCTCACGCTCTGGTTCTCCAAGAAGGCCCACCGCGTCATCCAGACCTCCATCAACCTTTCTTCGAGCCGCTCCGGCACGCAGGAACAGTTCGGCGCCTCCGCGCCCGGCCGCATGATCGTGCGCGGCGCCATGGGGCTCGGCAAGGTGATCAGCCAGATCATCCCGATGCCGATGCAGAGGGGCATCGCCTCCCGCTTCGAGCCGCTCCCCGTCGTCAAGGGCGAGATTCCGCTGCCCTTCGACTACGTGCGCGCCTCGATCAACCTGATCGTCTCCGCCATCCTGATCGCCTCCGCCACGAGCCTCAAGCTGCCGCTCTCGACCACCTACGTGACCTTCATGGTCGCCATGGGCTCGAGCTTCGCCGACGGCGCCTGGGACCGAGAGTCCGCCGTTTACCGCATCTCGGGCGTACTCACCGTGATTTCGGGCTGGTTCCTGACCGCGCTCTCCGCGAGCTCGCTCGCCGCCGTCGTCGCCGTGCTCGTCTTCTGGGGCGGTGAGGCCGCCGCCATCATCCTCGGCTTCGGCGCGATCTTCCTTCTCGTGCGCTCCAACCTCAAGACCCGCGAGGACGACGTGACGCTCTCCGACGAAAGCCGCTCCGTCTACGACGCCGCCTACGTGGGCCAGCTTCTCTCGAAGCACGTGCAGAAGAGCCTCTCCGAAACGCTCCGGGTGCTCTCGCGCATCCATGAGAACTTCACGGCCGACCGTGAGCGCGAGCTTACGAAGGTCAAGGCGAGCGCCACCGACGTCTTCGAGGACGCCATAGAGGCCCGCAGCGTCTACTACCGCCGAGGCCGCGCCCTCCAAGGCCGACTTCGATGCCCGCTACCTCTATCTGCGCGCCTGCACCAACACCCGCGAGGTGAGCCGCTCTCTGCAGAACCTCGCCAAGCTTGCCCGCGACCACGTGGCCAACCGCCACCGCGTTGGCAGCAACGAGATCACGAACGACATCGGCACGCTCGTCGCGGACATCCGCACGCTCGTCAACGCCCGTGAGGATCATGCCGACGTTACGGCGCTTCGCAACAGGGCGGCTGACGTCATCACCCGCATCGAGGATCTTCAGCGCCGCCTGATGGAGGCCCAGCCCCGCGGTTCGATGACCATCCGCTGCTGCGAGTTCCATCTCTCCTACCTCCTGGTGCTCCGCGAACTCGTCAACCATTACGAGATCGCCTCGCTCCTCGAGGAGCAGATCGATGCGCTCGCAAGAGGTGCGAAGGCTGCCTGAGGCCGCATCAGCAATTCAAACGCAGTCTAGTGGGATCGCGGCTCTGGTCCCCAAACAAAGAGCCGCGTCATTTTGGGAAAGCCTTTTTCCGGGGCTTTCCCTTTTTTTGGCTCGGAAAAGAGGGCTGAAAACTCAATCTCATGAAATAAATATTTCGCTCAACTTACTCAAAGGTTGTTGCATAGATAAATTAATGGAGCCGATGATTGAGGCACACGCTTTCTGTTCACGGCGTTCCTGAGAGCCATTTTCTGGCGTCCATGTCCACAAGCCGCCTTTCCGAGGTCGACGACCTGATAGGGGACGTCCATATGCCTGCGGGCCGTCCGGATGAGCTGCTTCGAGTGCGTCCTCCATTCCGTGAAGGAAACCGGGATTGGCAACTTCAAGCAGGAGAAGAAGGCCATCAAGATCGGGGCGGCGCTCCGCTGCTTCGCTGTCCGGGTCAGGAAGCTCTGAAGATTTCGGAACGGGGAGCGTCATTTGCTGCACCAGGGTTCGAGCGACAATAGGGTTTCCCCTTAGAACGAAAGTTCTAGGGGTTGCTCGCTAAGGAAAAACTCTCTGGTAAGGAATGAGGACCATGCGTAAACTTGCTACTCAACTGCTTTTAAGCGACACAGGACCACTTCGTCGCGGCAGTTGAATCTTTTGAGGAGAATCAAATGAACTTCAAGACCAAGCTTGCCGTTCTCGCGATCGGTGCCGCCATGGGCTCCATGGCCTTCAACGCCTCCGCCTGCTCGACGGTCATCGTCGGCAAGGACGCCAGCGCCACGGGCAACATTCTCGTGGGCCACAATGAGGACAACGGCGGCCGCATTCTGACTGCTCAGCACTGGGTCCCGGCTGCCACTCACAAGGCCGGCGAAATGATCAAGTTCGAAGAGGCTGCCGCCTCCATTCCGCAGGTTGAAAAGACCTTCGGCTTCTTCTGGTCGCAGACCTTCGATCCGACCGGCGCCTCCTTCTCCGACGGCTTCGTCAATGAAAACGGCGTCACGATCGTCACGAATGCCTGCACGGGCATTTACAAGGACGACATCATGCCGACCAAGGATGGCGGCATCGGCTACGGCATCCGCCGCCTGATGGCCGAGCGCGCCACGAGCGCCCGTCACGCCGTCGACATCGCCATCGAGCTTCTCGGCAAGTACGGCTATTTCTCGGAAGGCCGCACGTATACGATCGCTGACCCGAACGAAGCCTGGCAGCTGGCCATTCATCAGGGCAATACGTGGGTCGCAAGGCGCGTGCAGGACAATGAAATTATCTACATTCCGAACAACTTCATGATGGACAAGGTTGACGCAACTGACACCAAGAACGTCATCGTTGCTCCGGGCATGATCGAGCGCGCCATCAAGAACGGTCGCTACAAGCCCGCCAAGGAAGGCGTCTACAGCGATTTCAACTACCGCGTTGCCGTCGCTCCGGCCGAACGCCGCTCCGCCGACTACAACTCCAGCCGCAACAACCTCGCCTGGAACAAGATCATCGGCAAGAACATCACGGATCCGGAACAGTTCCCGTACTCCGCCGTCGCCACGAAGAAGTGGACGGTTGACGACGTGAAGGACCTGCTGCGCACGCACGAACACGACATCCAGGAACAGGATGCCCAGTGGACGCATACGAACAGCCTCGGCATCTGCCGCGCCACGACGCATGAGTCCGAAGTGTTCGAAATGAACGCCAATCCGCTCCTCATCACCGGCTATCGCGCACTCGCTCGTCCGTGCGAATCCCCGTACATCCCGTTCTATCCGCTCGCTCGTCCGGCCGAAGGCACGGCCTTCATGAGCTGGGACAAGGCCACGGCCGAACACTTCAAGGGCACGCCGGAATACTTCGGCTGGCGCTCTGAATGGCCGGTCACGACGTTTGTCGCCGCCGCCAATACGTACGACTTCCAGCGTCAGGACCAGAAGGATGTTCGCGCCTTCGTCGAGAAGCTTGAAGCCGGCTGGGAAAAGGATGTTCCTGCCGTCACCGCTCATGCCAAGACTCTTCTCAAGGTCTCCAAGGAAAAGGCCGTCGAATATCTGCATGCCTACAACGTCCGCATGCTGAACGAAGCCCAGGCCGCCGTTGCTGAAAAGCTTGAGGAAAAGGCTCCGTGGACGCTCGCCGTCATGGCCGACAGCATCAATCCGAAGAGCGACGAAAGGGTTGAAGTGGTTCTCTTCTCGAGCGGCAAGCTCGACGCCACGAAGGCCGATCCGAAGCAGACCTGGGGCGGTGTGGGCCGCGCCTCCATTGGCAACAAGATCACGATGAGTCAGAAGCTCGCCCAGCCGGTCAAGGCGGAAGCCCGCGACGTTGACGGCGACGGTCTGAAGGACATGGTCTTCACGTTCACGCAGAAGGGCCTCGCCCAGAACATGCTCGCCGGCGCGAACTATGACATCTGGCTCCACACCTACGTCGACGGCAAGCGCGTCGCCGCCATGGACACCGCCTTCATCGAAACCGAAGGCTACAAGGGTCCCGCCAAGCGCACGCAGAACGCCGACCTCTAAGTCGTGAATCCTGCCCGCAGGCCTCCCGGTGAGGAACCGGAACCTGCGGTCGAGTCCATAAGCTCAAGAACAATCGAGGGCGTCTTTCGAAAGGAAGGCGCCCTCGATGCGTTCAGTCGTCAGTACTCGAAGCTGTAGAGCACGTCGAACGCCTGATTGACGCCCGAGGCGGCTTCGAGGTAAAGGCGCGGCATCAGGCGGTAGCGCAGCGTGATGGTCGCGAGCGAGTCGAAGATGCCCACGCCGTACTTGAGCTGAAGGCCGGGGAGGATGTAGCCCGACACGACGACCTGCGAACTTTCGCCCACGCCTGCCGTGTCGACGCCGAGATCCTTGATGCCCACCGCGTCGCCGATTTCTCCGATGATCCTGCCCGTCTGCGAGACGCCGAGCCCCACAAGCGCCGAAGTGATCATCGAGTTGTCGTCGCTCGACGTGTCGAGCCCCTGTCCACGAAGCAGATAGGAGAGGGTCTGCTGCTGAGAGAGCGCGGGTTCGGAGAATACCGTCACCTTCGGGCGCATGGCGTTGCCCGTGACGCGGATGCCCGCCGTCACGTCGTCCTCGATCGCCTCGGGATTGCGGATGGCCTCGATGTTGAGCTGCGGACGGCTGGGCGGGCCCGCGAAGATCACGTGACCCGTGCGCACGATGAGGTCCTGGCCGTAGGCGTGGAAACGCCCGTCGTCGACGTTGACCTGGCCGTTGAGGCCGAGGCCGCGCCTGGCGTCCTGCGTCACCTTGAGGTCGCCCGAGAGTTTCGCCTTGAGGCCAAAGGCGTCGATGAAGATCTGATCGCCCATGTGCACCACGATGTTGCTGTCGATCGGAATCGTGGCGGTCTTCGAGACCTTGGGCTTCATGTGGCGGTCAAGGAGCACTTCGTCAGACGAGACGCCCGTGGCTGTGGCGGGAAGATCCGCCACCGTGATCTGCGCGGCGGGCACCTCGATCCTGCCGTTGAGCGTCACGCGCTCGGACGAGGCCGCAAGCGAGACGTCGGGCGAGACGGTGACCTTGGCGTACGGGGGAACCGTGATGAGGATGTCGCTGCCTGAGGCATGCACGTTCGCCGTCGGGTGCGCCATGTCGCGCCACTGCGCGTCGCCCGCAAGGTCGAGCGCGCCCTGGCTCGTCTCGAGGCGGCCTTCAAGCGTGGACGTGTCGCCCGCGAAGTCGATCCGGATGTTCGAGGGCTTCATGACGAGGGGCACGGCGCCTTCGGAGACCCTTGCGTCCGTGAGCGCGATGCCGCCGTTGAGGAGCGGCTTGAGCAGCGTGCCCGAGAGCTCCACGTCGACGTTGAGCCTGCCCTCGACCTTTTCGTCCGAACCGATCAGGGTGTTGACGATCGACAGGTCGCCGCCGTTGAAGAGGATGCGGCCGTCTAGCCTGCGGGTTTCGGCGGGATCGATCACGGCGACCGTTGCCTTGAGGTCGGCGTTGTCGCGGATCTTTACGTCGAGCTCGGCCGAGGCGCGCGACTTGTCGGTGCGCGCCTTGAGGCTGACGGTGTCGAGATGCACGACGAGGGGCTCCTCGCCCGTCGTCTGCGTGACGGTCATGCCGCCCGCGTCGACGAGCGCATCGATTTCAGGCAGGCTGCCCGAGGAGAGGTCCCACTTCGCCTTGGCGGTACCGTTGACGGTGCCTGCCACCGTGGTGAGCGGCGGCAGCCAGGGCTTGAGGACGTCAAGTTCCCACTTGCGCAGTCTGAGGGTGGCCGAGCCCTTTTCGCCTGCGCGCAGCTTGTCGTCGATGCAGACGTCGCCCGGCTTGCCGACCCAGCAGTGAGGTTCGAGCACCGCCTCGGAGCTTGAGGCCTTGTAGACGAGGCCCGCGGCCTTGTCCTGATGCCAGCTGCCGATCGGCGTCGAGACGGTGCCGTTGGAGAGCGTGCCCTTCCAGACGAGGGACTTCGTGTCGAAGGCGCCCGCAAGCTTGAGTTCGGCGTTGACGGGCTCGCCCGAGAGATTCACCGTGAGCTCGTGCTTTCGGTCGGTGCCCTCGAGCCTAGCGACGATGTCATGAAGGACGAGGCTCTCGGAGAGGGCGCCGTTCGAGGCGTGCAGCATCATCGAGCCGCCGACTTCGCCAGAGGGCTTTGCGGAGATGTCGCCGCGAAGCATCAGGGCCTCGAGCCTGACGGCGTCGCCGTAGCGAAGGCCCGTGGCCGTGAGGTCGGCCTTGGCGACGGGCTCGGAGAGCGTGCCGCCGATCGTCACGAAGCCCGAGGCGCTGCCTGCGAGCTCCTTCATGTTTCTGCCCAGATCGGGCGCGTCCACCTTGATGTCGGCCTTGATGTTCTTGCCGTCGAGCATGGCGCGGCCCGTGAGTTTATTGGCGTCGAGCGAGACGCTCACGTCGGGGACGTAGACCTTCATGGGGCTCTGCGCGATGGCGGAGCCATGAACGTCGAGGGCGGCGTTATCGATCCTGCCCTTGACGTCGAATTCGGGAAGCTCGACCGACCAGCCCTTCTTGTCGATGCGGCCCGACGTGCGGGAGCTGCCCGAGAGGACGGCCTTGACGGAGGGCGCAAAGTGGGAGACGTCGAGGTTCGCGAGCTTCATGTCGCCGCGCCAGCGGAGCGCGTCGACCCATGTGATCTCGCCAGTGACGCGGCCCGTACCGCCCGCAGTCTTCGCGGTGAGCTCGTCGAGCGTGAGCGAGGTGAGGGTGCCGCGGCCCTTGAGGCCGGCGGTGGCGGACGGAGTGCCCGGCGCCTTGACGCCAAGTCCTGCATCGAGCTTCCAGTTGCGGACGTCGCCCGACATGCGCAGGCTGAAGGCGGAGAGCGAGGTCAGGTCGGCAGGGTTTGCACCTTCGAGCGGCAGCTTGAGGCTGGGGGAGACGAGCGTCACGGAGAACGGGAGGCCCGCAGTGGCGGGATCGGCCGCAAGCAGGAACTTGGCGGGCACGGGACCTTCGGCCACGGCCGCAAGCGAAACCTTGCCCATGACCTCGCCCACGAGCGTCACGTCGGCCTTCTCGCCGCGCACGGGCGCGACGGAGAGCCTGGTGTTCGCACGAAGGTCGAGCGGCCACTTGCCCGAGAGACGTGCGCGCCCCTTGAGGGAGCCCGTGGCTTCGGGCATCTTCAGGTCGAGGCGGCGGATCTCGACTTCGCTCGCCTTCATGGAGGCGTCGAGCCTGAGTTCGTCGATGACGACGGGCGAGGCGCCCGCAAGCTTGAGGTTGGTGGCCTCGAATTCGGAGACGTCGAGCGAGAAGGGAAGACTCACCTCGGGCAGCTCTGTGAGGAGCGGCTTCGAGAAGAGGTCGGCGAACATTTTGTTGAGCTCGGTCGCGTCGAACGTGATCACGGGCTTTCGGGCCTCGAACTTGGCCTTGATCTCGGCTGCGCGACGCTCGGCAACCTTCCTGTCCTCTTCGGCCCTTTCCTCGGCTGTCTTCTCGGAGCCGGGCAGCGCGACCGCAAGCGAGCGGATGCGAAGGGGTTTGACGGAGAGCGCCTCTCCGATCCAGGAGGCGGAGGCGCCGAAGTAGGCTAGCGTCACCTTCGTGCCGTCGGCGGTGAAGTCGAGGCTCGTGATTTCGGCGTTGTCGAGCGATACGGGCCACGGCATGGTGACGGGGCCCGTATCGGCGGAGGGGGCGGACGGGTCGGAGGGCGGCAGCGATGCGGAGTCGAGTACGCCGTGCGGGTGCAGGATCTCGAGCTTCGTAACGGCGATGCGGCGCTCGGAGAGGAGCGCGTCCCGGTCGAGCCTCAGCGTGATGCGGTCGGCGCCTGCAGTGAGGCCCGGCATCTCGTAGGAGAGGTCTGTGATCGTGAGGTCGAAGAAGCCGCCCTCGATCGAGCCCGCCTTGAGGCCGGGCACGAGGGGAAGGGCCGTGCGAAGCAGCATCTGCTGGCCCGACGGCGTGGCGACGAGCCATGCGAGGCCCGCGGCCGTCAGCACGAGAACGCCGCCGGCGCTGAGAAGAACTTTGGCCGAACGTCTCATAGTTCAGCTCCGAGACCGATGTAGAACTGGAGACCGTCGTCCTCGCCGGCGTCTGCGGCGACGGGTTTGGCGACGTCAAGCTTGACGGGACCCACGGGGGAGTTCCAGCGGATGCCGACGCCGGCGCCACGCTTCCAGTCGAAGCTCGCGAAGCTGTTGCTGGCTTCGCCCACGTCGAAGAAGACGGCCGTCCACCACTTGCCCGTGAGGTTGTACTGATATTCGATGCTGCCCGTCACCATGCAGGATGCGCCCGTGAGGCGTCCCTCGCTGTCGCGCGGCGAGATGGACTCGTACTTGTAGCCGCGCACGGAGCGGTCGCCGCCCGCGAAGAATCGCAGGTCGGGCGGGACTTCGTCGAAGTCGTTCGTCTTGATCTTGCCCGCGCTGCCGCGCACGACGAAGCGGTGTCCGCGCCAGGGCGTGCGGATGAGCGTGCCGTGGGCCTGCATGATGATGAAGTCGACGTCGCTGCCGAGATAATGGGTGCCCGTGTCGATGCTGTAGCGCTGGGTGTCGCCCCAGTAGGGCATCATGCCGCCCCTGCTGCGGGTGCGCGAGAAGCTGATGCTGGGATAGACGAGCATGGTGTTGCTCGAGACGCCTGCCTGCGTGAACGAGTCGAACATCCAGTGGACGCCGATCGAGCGTTGCCAGCCCGTGGAGAACTCCCAGTTGCGCGAGAGCGCGAGCGTCATGTTGTTGGAGTCCGTGTCGTTGACGACGTCTCGCTTCATGGCGCCTTGGGCGAGCCAGTATTCCTCAAGCGGATTGGCGACGACGGGAATCTTGTAGGAGAGGTCGACGAGTTGCTCGTCCGAGGAGACCTCGGTCGAGGACGAGAGGCTGTGGCCGCGGCTGTTGATCCATGGCTTCTTCCAGCCGAACTTGGCGCGCGGGCCCGTGTCGGTGGCGTAGCCGAGACCGACTTCGAAGATATTGGCCGCGCGGGGCGTGACGTCGCAGTTCATCGGCAGCTCGGTCGTGCCCGCATCGCGCC
>OGIY01001120.1_pt1 | contig 10376 bp, 9 predicted proteins | sample 1571931 | NCBI WGS metagenome assembly OGIY01 (sample SAMEA2582110, study PRJEB24529) | metagenome | biome: Human gut stool | place: China | collected 2011
GTCAGCGCAAGGAAGTTCATGGCTTTCTGACCCGCATGAGCACCAAGAACGGCCGTAAGGTCATCAATGCTCGCCGTGCAAAGGGCCGCAAGAGCCTGACTGTCTGATCCGGCCTTTTATGACGGGATCCGGCGCAGAAATGAATATGCGCACAAAAGACCGCTGATATTGGATTAGCGGTCTTATTTTTTTTGAAAATTGAAAGAATTTTCGTAAAAATGCCCGCATGGGCTTTCAAAGTCGAAAAATTTTTGATATACTGGCTGAAGAATGCACCCTTCGGGGCGTGTTCTCAGCCACAGAAAGGAGGCGCGGAATCATGCGCTATCGTCCCATCCGCCGCAACAGCGAGTTTGGCAGAGTGTATGCCCGCGGCAAATCCTATGTGAACCCTGGTCTTGTGATGTATGTGCTCAAGACCCGCAGCAAAAAGACCCGCGTGGGTCTGACCGCCACCAAAAAGATCGGCCACGCCGTGCAGCGCAACCGCGCCCGCCGCGTGATGAAGGCGGCCATCGACGAGCATCTGGACTACAACATCGGCGGCTATGATCTGATCTTTGTAGCCCGCGGTATGACCCCGCGGCTGAAGAGCTGGCAGCTGAGCAGCGTTGTGGCAAAGCTGTTTGCACAGGCCGGTCTGCCGGATAAGGCCAAACGGCCGGATGCGCCGCCCCCTGCCACCGTGCCCCCGGCACGCAGGGCACAGGCGGAAAAGCCGGACGCATGAACCGCCTGCAGTACATCTGCCGCCGCGCGCTGTGCGTGCCCATCCGGGCCTACCAGTACACTCTCAGCCCATGGATCGGCCGCAGCTGCCGTTTTACGCCCAGCTGCAGCAACTACACCATGCAGGCCATCATGACCCATGGGTGCGTAAAGGGCATCCTGCTGGGGGCATGGCGCATCGCCCGGTGCAATCCCTTCGGCAAATGGGGCTTTGACCCGGTGCCGGAGCCGGGCCGCTGGCAGAACCCTGCCTGCCGGCTGCAGCCCGCAAAGCTGTTTGAAAAGCGGCATAGGGGATAAAGTTTATCTGTCATTGAAGAGAACTCCCTCAGTCACGGCTTGCGCCGTGCCAGCTCCCTCATGGAGGAAGCCTCTGGCGAGAAGGAAAACTTTATCGCCATGACAAAGGCCCCATCTCAGAGGGGGCTGTCGAGCGAATGCGAGACTGGGGGAGTTTCTACGGCATCTGAATCAGCTTCTTGTGACGCGGTGCACTGTGGGCAGCGTGTCCTACGATAAAAATAACAAGTCCCGTGCCACAGACGGGGCAGAATGGACAAAGGTATGAACTTCTTTTACATCCTGAGCGGTCCTCTCGGCTATGTCATGGAGTGGATCTACAAGCTGCTCCCGAGCTACGGCTGGGACATCATCATCTTCACGCTGCTCATCAACATCGTCAAGATCCCTCTGCAGCTGAGCCAGCAGAAGAGCATGGCTAAAATGTCGGCCTTCCAGCCCATGATGATGGAGATCCAGACCAAGTACAAGGACAAGCCCGAAAAGCAGCAGGAAGAAATGCTCAAGCTGCAGCAGGACTACGGCTATAACCCCACCGCAGGCTGCGTGCCCATGCTGTTGAACTTCCTTGTCATGTTCGGCGTTATCGGTGTCGTGTACAATCCGCTGGAGCGCATCTTCCACATCAGTGCTGCGGCTCTGACCGCCGCCGGTGAGGCCCTGACCGCCTCCGGCGTCGCCTTTACCGCCATCACCCGCGATACCAACATCATCGCACAGGTGGTTGCTGGCAACGGCGGTGTGCTGGGCTGCTTCAGCGCCGAGCAGATCGCTACCATTACCGAGTTCAGCCAGCACATGAACTTCCTCGGCATCGACCTGACCCGCATCCCCAAGCTGGGCCTTTCTCTGGACATCGTGCTGCCGCTGCTGTCGGTCATCACCATGCTCCTGTCCACCCATATCAGCATGAAGGCCAGCGGCCAGCAGATGCAGGGCAGCATGAAGCTGACCATGTATATGATGCCGCTGATGTACCTGTTCTTCTGCTTCACCTATCCTCTGGCATTCTCTCTGTACTACGTCATTTCCAACATCGTGATGACCGTGCAGACCCAGGTCATGCGCAAGGTGTACGACCCCGATAAGATGCGCAAGGAGATCGAAGCGCAGATCGCAGAAAAGAAAAAGCAGGAAAAACGCGGTGTGAAGAACACTACCGTCAAGGTCACCGATCCCAAGACCGGCAAGACCACGGAAAAGAACATTTCTGCCAGCGAGATGAACAAGCGCCGTCTGGAGTATGCCCGCCAGCTGGACGAGGAGCGCTACAAGGACGAGCGTACCGTGCCGCTGAGCGAGCTGAACAAGCAGGATAAAGAATAAGAGGAGGATGAACGGTTATGATCCGTAAGCAGGAAGCGACCGGCAAAACGGTCGATGAAGCCCGCGCAAAAGCCTGCGCTCTGCTGGGCGTGCAGGCCGATGATCTGAATGTCAGCTGCGAAGTGCTGGAAATGCCCCAGAAGACTGGTTTTCTGGGACTGAAGCTCACCCCCGCTAAGGTGTGCGTGAGCGTGGAGGAGCCGGATGCTCCGGCTGCAGCACCCGCTGAGCCTGTTGTTGAGAAAAAGACTCCCGTGCAGGAGGCTGTCAAGGCCGCTCCCGTGGCAGAGGAGCCTGCTGCTGCGGCAGCACAGCCGGAAGCAAAGGCCGAAGAGCCTGCTGCCCCCGCTGCAGAAGCTGCTGCAGAGCAGCCCGCTGCCGAGGAAGAGGAGCCGGAAGTCCCCATCGTGATCGAAGAGAACGCTAAGATCAAGGCTGCTGTGGACTACCTGCGTGAGGTCATTGCCCTGATGGGCGTGGAGAATGTCACCTTCAGCGCTGTGCAGAAGGGCGAAGCTACCATCATCCGTCTGGACGGTGAAAAGCTGGGTGCCCTCATCGGCCGCCGCGGCGAGACCATGGAGAGCCTTTCCTATCTGGCAAGCCTTGTGGCAAACCGTCTGGAGGGCGATTACATCAAGCTGGGTCTGGATGTGGCCGGCTACCGCGATAAGCGCGAGAGCGACCTGACCGCACTGGCACAGCGCATTGGTGCCAAGGTGCGCAAGACCGGCCGCAGCTTTGCCATGGAGCCCATGAACCCCTACGAGCGCCGCATCATCCACTCTGCCATCGGCAAGATGGAGGGCGTCCGCAGCGAGAGCAAGGGCGAGGGCCGTGACCGCCGTGTGGTCATCTACTCCACCGACCCCAACGCTGTGGCTGAAAGCGCAAATGCACGTCCCCGCGGACCCCGCGGCGGCCGTGACCGCAACGGCAATGGCCGCAGCGGCGGCTATCATCGCGGCGGCGAGCGCCATGGTGACCGGAATGGCCGCGGCCCGCGCAATGGCAATGGCGGCCGGGGCGGTTACCGCTCCAATGTGCCGGAGCGCACCTACACCCCGCGCGATGCCGAGAATGCTGCCCCTGTGGCACCCAAGCGCACCGAGCGTGTGGATGACTTCGCTGATCTGAGCTTCGGCAAGATCGAGCTGTAAAAGCTGAATGATAAGACCCTCTCCCGCATGGCGGAAGCCGTGCAGGGGAGGGTCTTTTTGTGTATGAGGCACACTATAAATTTACACATCTTTTGCATGAAGATGGTTTACGATGAAAAGCGAATCTGAAAGAATGATTTCGAAAGAAAAGTCGTTCTTATCGGAAATTTGGAGAATATGTCCAATTCCGGAAGAAATTTTTCTCCTACTTGTACATTGTAAAACAATGTCGGCAAGCCTTATACTAGAGCTACAAATGCTTCGGAGTGTATACCAAGCAAAAAAGAGAGGAATTATTATGGAACAGAATAAGATTTCCCGCCGTAATTTCCTGCGCGTGGCCGGTGCATCGGCTACCGCCGCCGCAATGAGCGGTCTGGTCCCGGCTGCTTCCGCTGCCGGCATCAAAGACCTGTGGAGCATGGACCTGCAGATCCTTGCCACCAGCGATACCCACGGTAAGTTTGACCCCTGGGATTACGCTGCCAACAAGGCCGACGCCTCCGGCAGCGTGGCCCAGCAGGCAACTGCCATCAAGGAGAACCGCACCAAGACCACGCTGGTCGTGGATGCAGGCGACACCATTCAGGCAAACTCCGCTGAGCTGTTCCTGAACGATGATGTCCACCCCATGATCGCTGCTCAGAACGCCATCGGCTACGATGTCTACGTCACCGGCAACCATGAGTACAACTATGGCATGGCCACGCTGGAAAAAGTGCTCTCCCAGCAGAAAGCCAAGGTGCTGACGGGCAACGTCTACAGCCCGGAGGGCAAGCCTCTGGCCGACGGCTATACCATCATCCACAAGGGCGGCGTCAAGATCGGCGTCATCGGCATGGTCACCCCCAACATCACCCGCTGGGACTCCAAGAACCTTGAGGGCTGGACCGTCACCAACCCTGTGGATGAGAGCCGGAAGATCATCGACCAGATCAAGGGTCAGGTGGATGTCATCGTTGGCGTTATGCACATGGACGTGGAGAACGAGTATGGTGTTTATGGCTCCGGTGTTACCGACCTGGCCAATGCCTGCCCGGAGTTCGATGTCATCGTGGCAGCCCACGGCCACAAGAGCATCCCCAACCAGATGATCAACAACGTGCTGGTGGTGGAGAACAAGAACGCCGGTGCCACCCTGTCCGAGATCCACGTCTATCTGGAGCGCCAGCTGGACGGTAAGTGGAAGGTCGTGAACCGCACCTCTGAAAACCTGAAGATCAAGGAGTACGAGCCCGATCCGGAGCTGACCGCTCTGCTGGCCTCCTACGACACCCGCGCCAAGGAAGACGCTGTTACCCCCATTGGCGAGCTGAAGGGCGGCGATCTGGCCCCCGAAAACGAGATCGACTGCCTGCCGCAGGCCATGGTGCAGGATACCGCTCTGCTGGACTTCATCAACGAAGTGCAGATGTACTACACCGGTGCGCAGGTCTCTGCTACCGCCCTGACCTCCATGACCTCCCAGATGCGCGCGGGCACCATCCGCAAGTGCGATATGGCCAGCATCTACACCTACCAGAACACCCTGTACAAGCTGCAGATGACCGGCGAGCAGCTGCGCCGCTTCATGGAGTGGTCTGCTGCCTTCTTCAAGACATGGAAGCCGGATGAAGTGACCATTGCCTTTGACCCCTCGGTGCGCTACTACCTGTACGATGCTTTTGAGGGTGTCAGCTACGAGCTGGACGTCTCCAAGGAGCCGGGCCACCGCATCAAGAACCTCAAGTGGCCGAACGGCAAGGCCGTGAAGGATACCGACACCTTTGTGGTGGCAGTGAACAACTACCGCGCCACCACCCAGCTGCTGACGGCTGCGGACATCTTCCTGCCGGGCGAAGAGCTGCCCAAGCTGCTGGAGATCGATGTGCGCGGCGACGTGGGCGGCATCCGCGAGCTGCTGGGCGAGTACATCCGCACCGTGAAGGGCGGCACCATTGAGCCGCACGTGAACAACAACTGGAAGATCGTGGGCAACAACTGGAAGGCTGCCGATCACCAGAAGGCTGTGCAGCTGCTGCGCGAGGGCAAGCTGGCCCTGAATGAGAATGCCGATGCACGCACGCTGCCCGGCAAGGCCATCACCACGGCAGATATCGCCAAGTTCTAAAAATCAGTTTCCTGTAAAAAGGGGCTTTCCGCATTGGGACGGAAAGTCCCTTTTTTGTGTGAGAAACGGGCGGATTTTCAACCGTTTCCCGGGAATTGGTTGAAAAAACAGTACCATTCCGCAGCATTTCGTGGTACAATGAAACTGTATTGGTCTCGCTGCTGTGGGCAGATGGGAGCAAGCGGCCAGACCGGGCGCGGAAAGGAAGCCAGAAAAAACCATGCAGGAAACGACCATTGCAGCCATTGCAACAGCGCCGGGCGCAGGCGGCATTGCCGTCGTGCGGCTCTCCGGTGCGGAGAGCTATCCCATAGCAGCCCGGGTGTTCCGCCCGGCCAACGCCGCAAAAAAGGTGGAGGATGCCAAAGGCTACACCGCCATGTACGGCACATTCCGGGAAGGGGACGAAGCCTTTGATGAGGGGGTGGCCCTGTTTTTCCGCGCGCCCCACAGCTATACCGGCGAGGACGTGGTGGAGCTTTCCTGCCATGGCGGCAGCGCCGTGGCCCGCCGTCTGGTGGAAGCCTGTCTTGCTGCCGGTGCTCAGCCTGCCGCGCCCGGCGAGTACACCCGCCGCGCGTTCCTGAATGGCAAGCTGGGTCTGACGCAGGCCGAAGCCGTCATGGATCTGATCTCGGCGGATGGCCGTCAGGGTGCCGCGCTGGCCAATGCCGCGCTGGGCGGTGCGCTGGCAAAGAAGATCAGTGCCCAGAAGGAAGCGCTTACCGCCATTCAGGCTCACCTTGCCGCATGGGTGGATTTTCCCGAAGAGGATGTGCCGGAGCTGGACGGTGACCATCTGCACCGCGTACTGAGTGGGGTAAAGGCAGAGCTGGGCGAGTTGATCCATAATTATCAGGCGGATACCGTCCTGCGCGAAGGTGTGGACTGCGCCATTGTGGGCAGACCAAATGCGGGCAAATCCACACTGCTCAACCTGCTGGCCGGGTTCGACAGGGCCATCGTCACGCCGGTGGCTGGCACCACCCGTGACGTGGTGGAGCAGGCGGTACAGCTGGGGGATATCCAGCTGAATCTGTTCGATACCGCCGGTCTGCGCGAGACCGAAGATGCCATTGAAGCCGAGGGCATCCGCCGCAGCTGGAAAAAACTGGAGGAGGCAGGCCTGATTTTGGCTGTGTTCGATGGCTCTGAGCCGCCCACGCGGGAAGATCTGGAGCTTGCACAGCGTTGCACAGGCCGTCCTGCCATTGCACTTATCAACAAAGAGGATAAACCAACGCAATTTGACGCAGAGTTGATAGCACCCTGCTTTGCCATGGTGCTGCCGGTGTGCTGTCAGGAGGAGGAGAGCCGCAAGGTGATCTCCGCTGCGGTGGCCCGCCTGCTGGGTACCAGCCAGATCGACCCCCATGCCGCCAGTCTGTCCGGCCAGCGTCAGCTTTCCGCCGCACTGCGTGCGCGGGACGCTGTGGCCGGTGCACTGGATGCTGCCGCAGGCGGCTTTGGGCTGGATGCCGTTTCCGTCTGTGTGGACGACGCACTGGCCGCCCTGTGCGACCTGACCGGTGAGAACGCCTCGGAAGCTGTGATCGAACAGGTGTTTGAACGTTTCTGCGTGGGAAAATAAGAGGAAAACCAAGGAAAAGTATATGAACCACTTAGGAGATTATGACGTTATCGTCATCGGTGCCGGTCATGCCGGCATCGAGGCAGCTCACGCCGCCGCAACGCTGGGCGCGAGAACGGCCGTGTTTACCATGAGTCTGGATGCCATTGGCAACATGCCCTGCAACCCCAGCATTGGAGGCACGGCAAAAGGCACGCTGGTACGTGAATTGGATGCGCTTGGCGGCGTGATGGGCCTTGCTGCAGATGCCACCTATCTGCAGAGCCGGATGCTCAACAAGGGCAAAGGCCCGGCGGTGCACGCCCTGCGTGTGCAGACCGACCGCAAGCGCTACCATGAATATATGAAGCATGCATTGGAACTCACGCCCGGCCTTGCCATCCATCAGGCTGAGGTTGTGAGCATCGAGACCGAGAACGGCCGTGTGAAGGGCGTTGTGACCCAGCTGAACGGGGAATACAGCGCCAAATGCGTGGTCATTGCCACCGGCACGAACCTTGGCGGCAAAATTTTTGTGGGCGATGCATGGTACGCCTCCGGCCCGGACGGGATGCACGCCGCTAACGCCCTGACCGACAGCCTGAAGGCTGCCGGGCTGCCGCTGCGCCGGTTCAAGACCGGCACCCCTGCCCGGGTGCACCGCCGCAGCATCGATTTTTCCAAGCTGGAATGCCAGCCCGGCGATCCGGACAATGAGCTGCAGCCCTTCAGCTTTATGACCGATACCCCCATGCACAACAAGGTGGAGTGCTGGATCGCCTATACCAACCCCGAGACCCACAGGATCATTCTGGATAACATCCAGCGCAGCCCGCTCTATGGCGGCATGATCGAGGGTGTTGGCCCGCGCTACTGCCCCTCCATTGAGGATAAGGTGGTGCGCTTTGCGGGCAAGGACCGCCACCCCATTTTTGTGGAACCCTGCGGCGAGAACACCGAAGAGATGTATCTGCAGGGAGCCTCCAGCAGCCTGCCGGAGGATGTGCAGAACGCCTTCTACCGCAGCATCAAAGGGTTTGAACACATCGAGATCATGCGCCCGGCCTACGCCATCGAGTACGACTGCGTGGACCCCACCAGTCTGGAAGCCACGCTGGAAAGCAAGGTGGTACGGGGACTGTACGGTGCGGGTCAGTTCAACGGCACCTCCGGCTACGAGGAAGCCGCCGCCCAGGGCCTGCTGGCCGGACTGAACGCCGCCCGCAATGCGCTGGGCAAAGAGCAGCTCATTCTGCCGCGCCACACCAGCTATCTGGGCACGCTGGTGGACGATCTGGTCACCAAAGGGGTCATGGACCCCTACCGCATGATGACCAGCCGCAGCGAGTACCGCCTGACCCTGCGTCAGGACAACGCTGACCAGCGGCTGACCCCCATCGGCAGGGAATACGGCCTTGTGCAGGATGACCGCTGGGCCAAGTACCAGCACACCCAGAGCATTCTGGAAGCGGAGCGCCGCCGCCTGCACGAGACGCATCTGCGCACCGCAGACCTGCGCACCGCCATGGAAGCGGCCGGTCTTGCCCCTGCTGCCGAGGGCGGCATTGCGGAAGAGCTGCTGCGCCGCCCGGAGATCAGCTATCCGCTGCTGGCCGGTGTCATCGGCTGGGGCGAGCAGATCACCCCCATGCTGGCCGAACGGCTGGAGACCGAGATCAAGTATGCGGGCTACATTGCCCGGCAGGACCGGATGATCCGGGACGTGGCCCGGCACGAAAAGACCCTGATCCCAGATGATTTTGAATATTCCGACCTGACCGGCCTGACACTGGAAGCCCGCGAAAAGCTGGCCCGCATCCGGCCGAAGAACCTCGGTCAGGCGGGGCGCATCCCGGGCGTATCGCCCTCCGATGTGGCGCAGCTGAGCATTGCACTGGCAGCGAGGAAGTAAGCCTGCTTCCCGCACAGAGAGTATTCGTGTGGGGCGGGCTTCATGCCTTTTGCAAAATGCATCGCCGCCGGGGATGTTCTCTTTTGCGTGCCAAAAGAGAACCAGAAAAGCACCCGCTACTTTCGAGGCGCGGGAGGCACGAATTAAGGGCTACTCGCCCTTAATAATCCCAAAGAAGATGGGCTCCATACAAAAAATCCAAGTCGCTTCGCTAGAGGATTTTTTGTGTTCCGCCGATTTCGAGTCGCTTGCGCGACGCGCCGTGCGGATAAGCTTGTGCATTTTCTGCTGCGTGAATGCTCCCGCAGGGAGTCAGCGGCAGTAGATGCCGTTTACCATTACGACCTTCCGTGTGAAAAAGCAAATCAGGAAAATCCGCAGATTTTCCTGATTTGCAAATATAAAAATAATTTTTCCGATGAATTTGCCCAGAGCAACGCGGAGGGCATTTGAAATCGTTAAACATAGAAAGAAGCTGCAACCAATGGAAGAACTGAAGCTTTACGAGGGCCGTCCTGCCGACTGCACCGGGCGGCTGGAAAAAGAGATCCGTACCTATGACCTGCTGGACAAGCTGGGCATCCAATTCTGGCGCACCGACCACGGCTGGATGAAGGCCGATACCATGGAGGACTGCCATGTGATCGATGCCTGCCTGAATGCCACCGTGTGCAAGAACCTGTTCCTGTGCAACCGGCAGAAGACGAACTTCTATCTGCTCATGATGCCCGGGGACAAGCCCTTCAAAACCAAAGAGCTTTCCCATCAGCTGGGCATTGCCCGCCTGAGCTTTGCCTCGCCCGAGGATATGGAGCAGTATCTGGACTGCACGCCCGGCTCCTCCTCCATTATGGGCCTTGCCAATGATGCTGAAAATAAGGTGCAGCTGCTGATGGATGAGGACATAAAGGCAGGGGAGTACCTCGGCTGCCACCCCTGCATCAACACCTCCTCGCTCAAGCTGCGAACGGCAGATGTGCTGGAAACTTTCCTGCCTGCCGTGCACCACGAGCCGATCTTCGTTCACTTGACCGGCGAATAACAGAAAGGAAAACCTGCGTATGATCGATAAACCGCGCCTTGAAGCAAAATGTTCCACATGGAACATCACTCTCACCGGCACCCAGCTGGACCAGCTGGATGCCTTTGCCGAAATTCTGGTGGACTACAACCAGAAGGTCAACCTGACCGCTATCACCGACCCCGAGGGGATCGAGGATAAGCACTTCCTCGACAGCCTGCTGTTTGCCAGCCAGCCCGAGGTGGCAG
>OGIY01001125.1_pt1 | contig 10333 bp, 9 predicted proteins | sample 1571931 | NCBI WGS metagenome assembly OGIY01 (sample SAMEA2582110, study PRJEB24529) | metagenome | biome: Human gut stool | place: China | collected 2011
CCCGGATGCGGCGGGCGCTCTTGGGGCCGATGCCCGGCACCCGCAGCAGCATCTCAAAGGGGGCGCGGTTCACGTCCACCGGGAACAGCCCGTAATGCTGCACCGCCCAGTTGCATTTGGGGTCCAGATAGGGGTTGAAGTTGGGGTTGTCCCTGTCCAGAAGTTCCTCTGCCTTGAACTCGTAAAAGCGGAGCAGCCAGTCTGCCTGATAGAGCCGATGCTCCCGCAGCAGCGGCGGCTTGGTGTCCAGCGCGGGCAGGCGGGTGTCCTCGGTCACAGGGATGTAGGCGGAGTAAAACACCCGTTTCAGGTGATACTTATTGTATAATCCTTCCGTTAATTGCAGGATGTGATAATCCGTTTCCGGGGAAGCACCCACGATCATCTGGGTGCTCTGGCCCGCCGGGGCAAATCTGGGGGCCTTGCGGTAGAGCGCCACCTCTTCCCGGTTGGCGGCCCCCTCCGCCGCGATCTGCTTCATGGGCCGGAAAATGGAGTGCCGCCCTTTGTCCGGAGCCAGCAGGTTCAGGCTGCGCTCACTGGGCAGCTCAATGTTCACGCTCAGGCGGTCGGCCAGAAAGCCCAGCTGTTCCAGCAGCTCCGGGCTGGTGCCGGGAATGGCCTTGGCGTGGATGTAACCGCCGAAATGATACTCCCCCCGCAGCAGGCGCAGAACCGCCAGCATCCGTTCGGTGGTATAGTCCGGGTTCACCAGCACGGCACTGGAAAGGAACAGACCCTCGATGTAGTTGCGGCGGTAGAACTCAATGGTCAGCTCGGCCAGCTCCCGGGGGGTGAAGGTGGCCCGGGGCACATCGTTGGACTTGCGGTTGACGCAGTAGCTGCAATCAAAGGAGCAGCAGTTAGTCATCAGCACCTTCAGCAGGCTGACACAGCGGCCATCGGCAGTAAAGGCGTGGCAGCAGCCCGGGGCGTAACAGCTGCCGACCCCGCCCGCTCCTGCTGCCCGGGAAGCGCCGCTGGAGGTACAGGCCACATCATATTTTGCGCTGTCCGCCAGGATCGTCAGCTTATCCATCAGGCTCTGTTCCATGGGGCACCTCCGAAAAATGGGTATAAAAAGAAAGCCATACTGGATGGCTTTTCTTTTTCAGGCGCTGGTGGGTCGTTTTACCACTTCGCCTTGGTTTCTACAACACGGCCTGCAATGTGCAGGTGATTGAGCTCTTCACCCTTGATGACCATTTCCTTATAGGCCGGGTTGAAGGGCTGCAGCACCACGCAGTTGCCGCGCTGGATATAGCGCTTCAGGGTGCCCTCGCCCTCATCGCCGTAGATCAGCACGCCAAGGTCGCCGTTTTCCAGTGTGTCCTGCTTGTGCACAAGGGCAAGGTCGCCGTCCTGAATGCGGGGCTCCATGCTGTCGCCGCGCACCACCAGATAAAAATAGTTGGAGGGGTCCTTCACACGGGCATACTCCTGACCGTAGTCCTCCTCAAAGGCGAGGGCACCGTAACCGGCCTTTACCGTGCCGATCACCGGGATCAGGCTTTCAGAATAGCTGCCAAAGAACCGCTCTTCCGGGGCGGAAACATTGCTTACCGGGCGGTACAGGCCCAGCAGATAATCTGCTGTGGTGTTCAAAAGCTCGGCAATGCGGGCCACGGTAGACGGATCGGGAGAGGACTTGCCGCTTTCCCATTTGCCGACAGCCTGCTGTGTCACGCCCAGTTTGGAAGCCAGCTCAGCCTGGCTGATGCCCTGCTTTTTGCGGCACTGCTTCAAAAGTTCTGAAAACGACATGGTATATTTCTCCTTTACACCGCGAGGAAATTTTCTTGTGTTTATTATACAACAAAAAGGTGTACTTGTAAAGACCTGAAACAGGCCAAGACCCAAAAAGGTTGTGGTAAATTTTGTTTTTAAGGGCTGAAAGAAAAAAATTGCCCCAAAGGCTTGACACCGGCGTGCAAATCTGGTAAATTAAATAGGCATTCGACACGGCGTAAGGCGGATGTCCACAAGGAGAGATGTCCGAGTGGTTTAAGGAAGCAGTCTTGAAAACTGCCGTACGGCAACGTACCGTGGGTTCGAATCCCACTCTCTCCGCCATTTTTTTGAATAAGTGTAATGCACTTTGCTCTGGAGTAGTACTCAAGAGGCCGAAGAGGCGCCCCTGCTAAGGGCGTAGGTCGTCTAAACAACGGCGCGAGGGTTCAAATCCCTCCTACTCCGCCAAGAAAAAGCTCGTTGATTCGTTGAAATCAATGGGCTTTTTCCTTTGTAAAGGAAAAATGCGGCTTGTGGAACAAAAAGGAGAAACCAATGGCGTTTGGCGTTTTGGCGGGTCAGATCACGGTGATCTTTCTGGAAGTGCTGCTGGGCTATGTAGGTGCACGCAGCGGCATCATCAAGGATCGTGACAGCAAGTTTTTGTCGGATTTTATCATGAAGCTTCTGCTGCCCTGTACCATGCTGGCTGGTGCAGCCGTGGACGGTGAGCCGGAGCTGCTCACGCAGGCAGGGGTGCTGTTCGTGCTGCTGCTGGCACTGTTTGTGGTGACCACCGGCCTGTGCCGGTTGAGCAGCTGGCTGCACCACGACACGCCGGGCAAGTATGCGGTGCTGGTGGGCACGGCGGCTATGCCCAACTGCGGCTTCATCGGCCTGCCGCTGTGCAGCGCCCTGCTGGGCACCGCGCGCGGCACCGTGTTTGCAGGCATGGCCATGGCCTCTTATAATGTATGGTTCTTTACCTATGTGGTGTGCCTGTTCCGCCCCGGCGAGAAGATCCGGCTCAAGACCTTCATCACCCCCACCAACATTGCCACAGTGGCTATGCTGGTGCTGCTGGCCACCGGCTGGCGGCTGCCCGCACCGGTGCAGCAGTTCTGCAGTGCGGTGGGCGGCTGCACCACCCCGCTGGCGCTCATGATCGTAGGTGTGCTGCTGGCAGACAGCGACATCCGTGCGCTGCTGCACACCGGTTTCCTGTACCGGGTCACCCTGCTGCGCGGTATCCTGTTCCCGTTGCTGTTCATGCTGCTGCTGTGGCTGCTGCCGCTGGACAATGTGCTGCGCACCGGCCTGTCCATCATCGCATGCTGCCCGGCCGGCAGCCTTGCCGCTGTGCTGGCCAAGCAGACCGGCACCGAAGCGACCCTTGCCAGTCAGGCGGTGGCCCACTCCACCGTGTGTATGCTGGTCACAGTGCCTGCCATGCTGCTGCTGACGGGCGTTATGTTCCCGATGTGAGAAGCTGTAAAAAAGCCCGCTGTCTTTGGACGGCGGGCTTTCTGCTGTTATAGCATAAGGTTCGTGATACCTGCCAGCACCAGCAGGTGCACCGGGTAGAACCAGTAAAAGGCCTTTTTTTGCAGCGGACTGCACGCGCCGCGCTGCCCGTTGTAGAACCAGACCAGCACAAAGGCCAGCGGGGCGGTGAGCTCCCAGGCAAACAGCACGGCTCCCACGATGCACTGCCGCTTGCGGTCGCCACGGGTCAGGTACAGCGCGCAGATGATGAGCACGCCGATGGCGTGGTAGTCGGTGTTGACAGCCAGCGCCAGCGCGGCGCAGCCGCCCGCCCACATAAGCCCCTGCCAGCCGGGCAGGCCGTTTTCCTTTTCAAAGCGCTTGAGCCCTGCCATAGCCAGCACGCCCAGCGCCAGCGTCCAGTAAACGTTCTGGTGCTGCGGGGCGAACGGTGTGCGGAAAAAGGCAAGGTCAAAAGGCACCTCGCTCAGAAGGCCGAACAGCAGAAGCCGCCGGACGTATTTTTTTACATCGTGGGTGTGCAGAAAGCCCTCCACGGCCAGAAAGCAGAAGATGGGAAAGGCCAGCCGCCCGATATACCGCAGCACACGGTCTGCCGCCAGCAGGGTGCTGACCGGGATGCCACCGCAGCTGGCAGCACCGGCGGCGAGGGCCGGCAGCAGGATACCGGCTTCGATGCAGGAAGCGCCGATGTGATCAATGAGCATGGTGATGCAGGCGATGTATTTGAGCGCTGTGCCGCTGAGTCCACAGCGGACAGGGGCTTTGGCAGTCTCGGTCATAAGGAATCCCTCACTTGATAAAAAATCTACTTTTTGTGCTTTTTTAATGATACGGCGCAGGCTGGCAGGCTCCTGCGTCATCTTTGACAAAATACGCCGGAAAGGCGCATAAATCGGGCAAAAATGCTTGACAGAAAAGGCGCGGGATAGTACAATCAAGAAGATAATTGAACTATCTCAAATGAAAGATGAAAAAGATTCACAGAGAATCGGGCGTCTCCGAACCAGTAAAAACGGAAGGAGGCTTTGGGCATGACGCTTTTTTCCTACGAGATTTTTGATGCCGTGGCCCGGCAGGGCAGCTTCAACAAGGCGGCACAGCAGCTGCACCTGACCCCATCGGCCATCAGTCACGCCATTGCCGTAATGGAGGAGGAGCTGGGCTTTGCTCTGTTCAACCGCGGCAAGAACGGCGTATCCATGACCAGCTACGGCGCATCCCTGTATCCCTCTATTCGCGATGTGCTCAACAGCGACGAGGCCCTCAAGCAGAGCATCGCCCGCCTGAACGGCCTGGAAAAGGGCAAGGTGAAGCTGGGCGTATTCAACTCGGTGTGTGCTTCGCTGCTGCCGGGCCTGCTCAAAAGCTTTATGACCCACTACCCGCAGATTGAGATCGAGGTGTATCAGGGCACCTACGACGATGTGAAGGAATGGCTGCGAACCGGTCAGGTGGATATCGCGTTCCTTTCCTCCACCTGCCGTGAAGAGTTCAACCTCACCGAGCTGTTCCGAGCCGCTGCTGTGCATCGTGCCGCAGGACTGGCCCGAACCGGAAAACGGCGTGATGACTCCCGCCCTGATGAACGGCCAAAGCTTCGTTGTGCAGTGCGATGCCACCGATGCTGAGATGCGCCAGTTCCTGAAAAAATATAAGATCGGCACCGAGCGCCGCTGCCATGTCATCGACGACCAGTCCAACATCGCCATGGTGGAAGCAGGTCTGGGCATTTCCATCATGCCGCAGATGCTGCTGCGCGACTGCAAGGCCGCGATCAAGATCTATCCCATCGAGCCAGAGGAAGACCGTGTGGTGGGCCTGGCTGTGCAGCGCCCCGCCGCAATGGCCCCGGCAGTGGAACAGATGTTCCACCACATCGTGGACTACTGCAGGCAGATCGAGCTGAGATGAGCCGGACACCTTTATACTATACCATAAAACAGTCTGTGTGTGGAGCATGGACTGTTTTTTTATTAAGAAAGAGCGATTGTATCAGCGTGCAAAATCCGCTATACTTAGAAAAACAGGCTGGTTTTATGCAGAAGCCTTGATTGGAGCAGGAAGATGAAGACCATAAAACGACGTGCCTTTTGCAAGGCGGCAGCAGCTGCCGTGGCAGGCGTGCTGGCCCCGCACGCGGCGGCAGAGGCTTTGCTGCCGCAGGCCGCACAGGCTGTGGTGGGCAGTGCGGTGCCGGAGGATTACTACTCCTTTGCTTTCCGCAGCGACCACAGCGAAACAGATCTCTCCCACGATTTTTATTATACAGATGCCTTTTTTGAGAACACGGCGCTGCAGTACAGCCACAAGCTGGCACTGGCAACGCTGGGCCTTGTGGCAGCAAGCGGCAACACCTACCAGAGCGATGCGCTTTACTGGGTGGAGGGTGAAGCGGGCCGTGAGGACAGCATTGCGGATGCTTACCAGAAGCTTGGCTTTGCCAATGCGGTCTATGCGGGCTACCAGTGCAGCCTGAACACTCCGGTGGATACCGCGGGCTGTGCTTTTGCGCAGAAAACACTGGTACAGGATGGCCAGCGCACCACCATTATTGCAGCCATGCTGCGCGGTGTCGGCTATGGCGCCGAGTGGGCCAGCAACCTGCATGTGGGCGAAGGCGGTGGGCACTATGGCTTTGTGACAGCAGCAGAGCATTTTTTTGAGGATCTGCAGGACTACCTGAAAAAAGCCGAGGCTGCAGCGGGAACGCTGGGCACCATCAAGCTCTGGCTGGGCGGCTACAGCCGCGGCGCGGCTGTGGCAAACCTGACGGCGGCGCGCATCCGGCAGCAGCTGCCGCAGATCGCGCAGGAAAATACCTTTGTTTACACCTTTGCCGCACCGGCGGCACTGACGGCAGCGGACCGCCCGGATCTGCAGGCGGACTACGACAACGACCACACTGCAGACGGTGGACTGAAAACGGATTGGGATGTAAGCAATATCTTCAACATCATTTCCAGCGGCGATATCGTGGCCCGCGTGATGCCGGAAGAGTGGGGCTACCACCGCAACGGAAACGACCGCTTTCTGCCCTCCACGGCGTACCAGAACGAGCTGGATGATCTGAGCATCATCGAGAGCCGGATGGGCGGCGTGCCGCTGCGGTTCGACCAGCTGGCCACAAAGGAAGATGTGGATTCGGTGATCGCGGCGGCTCTTGCGTTCTGCAAAAGCGCCGCAAATTACCACGAAAAATATGAAGCTGCCTTTATGGATATGCTGCAGTGTGCCTTTACCCTCTCGGAGAAAGAGGCAGCCGAGGGCGTGATCCTGGACGATGAAGCTGTGATGGAACGGCTGCGCAGCATGGAGAACATCCGTAAAATGTCGTGGACGAAGGTGCTGCGCTGCGTGATGACGGCTTCGGCCATGAGCCGACCCATTCTGGAGCAGGTGGGGGCCATCGTGCCGCTGCGGGCGCAGCAGGTGGTGGTGCCGGTGCTGGCGGTGGGTCTGTGCTACGAGGTGGAGAGCGATGTGCTGCGGATGCTGGTGTACTACATCCTCAGCCTGATGAGCGTGAACAGCCCGGCAGACAGCGTTCTGCGTGCGGCATTCTGCCACTACCCGGAAAACTACATCACCCTGATGGAATATTACGACCCCGCCGAGCACGGCATGGAAGCCTATACCCGAAAATAAAATCTCCGGAAATAAAAAAGAGGGGCTGTTGCAAAATAAAAATGCGATAGCAGCTTGCACAAAGAAATAGTGCAAAAATAGAAACCCGGAACCCTTTTTGAGCCGTTTTGACTCTGAAAAGGTTTCGGGTTTTGTGCAATGTTTTTCGAGGAACTATTTTGAAACAGCCCCTTTTCGCATATTCATATCCTTCTCACACACCCGATGGCAGAAGGCCATTCTCCTTTGAGTAGGCATATGCCTCCGCCTTAAAATGCCGGATGGCGAGGGCGTTTAGATGGTCGGGGAATGCGCTGGAGATAAGGTAGCAGATGCGCGTCGGGGGCGGATCGAGAAGCTCGTAGTGGGCACTATGCTCATCGCTCGTCAACTGGACAAGGGGGATATGAACATTTATAATAGCTGATAGAAGTAGCCACAACAAGTAACACACGAAAGAGTACACAAGATGAGAACACTGGAAGAACAGCTGGTAGATGCCAGCCTTGATATGGGAAAAGCTCTGCTTCTGGCGGGCGGCGAGGTGACGCGGGTAGAGGACACCATCACCCGCATCCTCCACGCCTATGGGATGCATAAGGTGGGCGTGTTTACCATTACCTCCCTTATTGAGGTCACGGCACGCACGCCGGACGGCGACGAGATCGTCAAGGCCCGGCGCATCGCCGGAGGCTATGCCACCAACCTCGACCGGGTAGAACAGTTGAATGCCCTCTCCCGTGAGATTTGCGCCACCTGCCCTCCGCCGCAGGACATCACTGCCCGTGTGGAGGCTATCAAGTACCCGAAGCCGGAGGCGGCGTGGATCAGCTACATCGGTGCGATGCTGGCGGCGGGAAGCTTCACCGTCTTCTTCGGCGGTAAACTGGCCGATGTCCCGGCGACTATCATCCTCGCCTGTTTCATCAACTGGATGGATCGGAAAGGCATCTACAAAAAGGAGAACCAGCTGCTGTTTTATCTGGTCTGTTCCATCGTGACGGGCTTTCTGGGGTGCGTCCTCGTCCGGGTGGGCATCGGTGTCGATCTGGACAAAATTCTCATCGGATGCATCATGCTGACCATTCCTGGCATCCCCATTACCTACGCAATGCGGGATATGCTGCTGGGCGAGAGCATCACAGGTCTGTTTCGGTTTGTGGAATCCCTGCTCATTGCGGCCAGCATTGCGGGCGGCTTCCTGCTTGCGACCGTCCTTGCAGAGGGGGTGCTGTGATGGGGCAGATATTAGCTGGTGCGCTGGGAGGCCTCGGCTTCTCCATTGTCTTCGGCGTGCGCAAAAAGTACATGGCGCTCATCGCCCTCAACGCTGGCTTGTCGTGGGCCGTCTATCTGGCAGTGAATGCGCTGGCCGGGGACTTTGCAGGCAACATGGCGTCGGCCATGTTCTGCAGCCTAATGGCCGCAGTTCTGGCCCGGCGCATCAAGGTTCCCACCGTCGTGCTCCAGATGCCCGCCACTGTGCCCATGATTCCCGGTGGCAGCCTCTATTACACGATGCTCTATGTCTTCTCGGGCGATATGCTCAATGCCAAGCTCTGTTTTCTCTCTACTATCCGCGCTATCTTCGGTATGGCTATCGGCTTTGCTGTGGTGAGTGTCCTGCTCAGGACGCTGGCCGAAAAGCGTAACAGCGCCACGCACGGCGCTTGATCTCAGGTTTTTCATGCGGGGAGCTGCATTCTCGGCGGATCCTTATCTTGAACACGTGCCTCTTTTGGCTGATTTTTCTATACTTGTACCACATCCCATTCCTCTCTGCGGAAAGATAACTCGCCCGCTGTACGGTATAATGCTGTGCGGCGGGCGTTTTTTTGTATTGCAGATACACATATTTTTTGCTATAATCAACGTAACAACCCGTGTTCAAACAAAAAGTTGTAACGTGAAGGAGGACCCGTATGTATTTCCAATACGGCGAAGCGGAAACGGCGTATCTGAGCGCAAGAGACGAGCGGATGGCGGCGGTCATCGCACAGGTGGGACACATCGAGAGGGAAGTGGATACCGACCTCTTTTCGGCGGTGGTACACCACATCGTCGGCCAGCAGATCTCCACGAAAGCGCAGGCGACCATCTGGAAGCGGATGCGGGACGAGTTCGGCGTGGTGGATGCAGCTGCCGTCCTCGGAGCCGGGGTTGAGAAGCTGCAGAGCTTCGGTATGACCTTCCGAAAGGCTGAATACATTACGGACTTTGCCCGGAAAATCGAGAGCGGAGAATTTGACCTCGAGGGTATCCGGCAGAGGCCGGACGATGAGGCCATCCGGGAGCTGAGCGGCCTGAAAGGCGTTGGTGTCTGGACGGCAGAGATGATATTGCTCTTCTGTATGCAGCGGCCCGACGTGTTCAGCTACGACGACCTTGCCATCCAGCGTGGGCTGCGGATGGTGTACCACCACCGAAAAATTGACCGGAAACTGTTCGAAAAGTACCGCCGTCGGTTCAGTCCCTGTTGCAGCGTGGCCAGCCTCTACCTCTGGGCGGCGGCAGGCGGCGCGGTGCCGGGCCTCAAGGACTACGCGCCGACCCAAAAGCCGAAAAGGAAGGGGTGAACCGTCATGACCTATACGATGCATTACGATTCGCCGCTGGGAAAGATACTGCTGGCAGCAGACGAAGAAGGGATGACCGGAGTATGGTTCGAGGCACAGAAGTATTTTGCGGCGAAGCTTCCTCCAGAGCATGAAGAGGGGACAATGCCAGTGCTGGGAGACGCCTGCCGCTGGCTGGACGTCTATTTTTCAGGCCGGGAGCCGGACTTTACTCCGAAACTCCATCTTATCGGCTCCGATTTCCGACAGGCGGTGTGGGCGCTGCTGCTGCAGATCCCCTATGGACAGACCAGGACCTACGGTGTACTGGCAAAACAGCTGGCGGAGAGAAACGGCGGGAAGCACGTCTCCGCGCAGGCTGTGGGCGGCGCGGTGGGGCATAACCCTGTTTCCATCATCGTACCCTGCCATCGGGTGGTGGGCAGCGACGGCAGCCTGACCGGCTACGCGGGCGGCATCGACAAGAAGATGCGCTTGCTGACGCTGGAAAACGCGGAGGCGGCAAATCTTTACCGATAACAAAAAGCAGGTCATCCCGCCGGGATGACCTGCTTTTGCTATATGTACAGTTTACTTGTTCTGGATGTACTCGTCGATGGCCTTGGCGGCAGCCTTGCCTGCGCCCATGGCCTTGATGACGGTAGCAGCACCGGTGACGGCGTCACCGCCGGCGTACACGCCCTCGCGGCTGGTCTTGCCCTCGTCGCCCTCGGTGACGATGCAGCCGTGCTTGTTGGTCTCGAGGCCCGGTGTGGTGGAGCGGATGAGGGGGTTGGGGCTGGTACCCAGGCTCATGATGACGGTGTCCACGTCCATCGTGAACTCGCTGCCCTTCTTCTCGATGGGGCGGCGGCGGCCGGAAGCATCCGGCTCGCCCAGCTCCATCTCAATGC
>OGIY01001134.1_pt1 | contig 10260 bp, 8 predicted proteins | sample 1571931 | NCBI WGS metagenome assembly OGIY01 (sample SAMEA2582110, study PRJEB24529) | metagenome | biome: Human gut stool | place: China | collected 2011
GGCTGCAGCGCCGGACTACGCCGCTTTTAAGGGCGTGAAGTTCAGCGAGTGATCCCAAAGCGTTTTAGTAAATTAGAGGAGTGTGTAACCATTGGCTAAGAATAAGTCTCAGTACGATAGTGCCCTGAATCTGCCCAAGACTCTGTTTGAGATGCGTGCCGGTCTGCCCAAAAAGGAGCCCGCCATGCTGGAGGATTGGGAGAAGAATGACCTGTACAACAACCTGATCAAGCACAACGACGGCAAGCCCAAGTTTGTCCTGCACGACGGCCCTCCGTACGCAAACGGCAATATCCACATGGGTACTGCCCTGAACAAGATCATCAAGGACATCATCATCCGTGAGAAGAACATGGAGGGTTTCCAGGCTCCCTATGTACCCGGCTTTGATACCCACGGCCTGCCCATTGAGCTGAAGGCCCTGTCCTCCGTCGGCGAGAAGAAGAAGGACATCTCCAAGCTCGAGCTGCGCCAGATCTGCGAGAAGTTCGCCACCGAGCACATCGACATCATGAGCGACCAGTTCAAGCGTCTGGGCGTTATCGGCGATTTCGAGCATCCGTATCTGACCCTGAAGCCTGAGTTCGAGGCACGCCAGATCGAGATTTTTGGCGAGATGGCAAAGAAGGGCTACATCTACAAGGGCCTGAAGCCCGTGTACTGGTGCCCGGACTGCCGCACGGCTCTGGCAGAGGCCGAGATCGAGTACGGCGAGGACGACTGCGATTCCATCTTCGTGCGTTTCCACGTCTCTCAGGACCCCAACGGTGTGCTGGCAAAGCACGGCATCCCGATGGACAAGACCTACTTCGTCATCTGGACCACCACCACTTGGACTCTGCCCGCTAACGAGGCGATCTGCCTGAACGGCCAGTTCGAGTACTCCTTCGTCAAGATCGGCGATGAGTTCCACATCATGGCCACCGAACTGGTCAAGAGCGTCATGGACGCCTGCCACATCGAGAACTACGAGATCGTGGGTGAGCCGGTCCCCGGTACCGAGTTCGAGCTGATGCGCTACAACCACGTCTACCTGCCCAAGGAGGGCTGGGCTATTCTGGGCGATCACGTCACGCTGGAAAGCGGTTCCGGCTGCGTCCATACCGCAGGCGGCCACGGCGTGGACGACTTCAACGTCTGCCAGAAGTATCCGCAGGTGCCCATCACCGTCCCCGTGGACGATGGCGGCTATCTGACCGAGCTGGCCGGTAAGTATGCAGGTCAGCGCGTGTGGGCTGCCAACAAGACCATTCTGGCCGATTTGACCGAGTCCGGTGCTGTCATGGGTCAGGTGCACATCAAGCATCAGTACCCGCACTGCTGGCGCTGCCATCACCCCATCATCTTCCGTGCAACGGAACAGTGGTTCTGCTCCATCGCAAAGTTCCGCGAGGATGTCTACAAGGCCATCGACACCGTTACCTGGATGCCGGATTGGGGCCATGACCGCATGAAGGGCATGGTACGCGACCGCAACGACTGGTGCATCAGCCGCCAGCGCACCTGGGGCGTGCCTATCCCTGCATTCTATTGCAAGAAGTGCGGCACCTACCACATCACCGATGCCACCATCAAGGCTGTCAGCGACCTGTTCCGCAAGGAAGGTTCCGATGCATGGTATAAGTACGAAGCCGAGCAGATCATCCCCGCAGGCGAAGTGTGCGAAAAGTGCGGTGCTTCCGAGTGGACCAAGGACACCGACATCATGGATGTCTGGTTCGACTCCGGCTCCACCCACGCCGCTGTGCTGGAGGAGCGCCCCGAGCTGCGCTTCCCGGCTGATATGTATATGGAGGGCGGCGACCAGTTCCGCGGCTGGTTCCAGTCCAGCCTGCTGACCAGTGTCGCAAGCAAGGGCTGCGCACCCTATAAGTCCGTTCTGTGCCACGGCTGGGTCGTGGACGAGCAGGGCAAGCAGATGCACAAGAGCGCCGGCAACGGCGTGGAGCCCAGCGAGATCATCAAGGATTACGGCGCAGACATCATCCGTCTGTGGGTGGCTTCTTCCGACTACACCGTCGATGTGCGTGCCGGCAAGAACATCTTCAAGCAGCTGAGCGAGGCTTACCGCAAGATCCGCAACACCGCCCGCTTCATTCTGGGCAATCTGGACGGCTTTGATCCCAACACCGACTGTGTGGCTGACGATCAGCTGCAGGAGATCGACCGCTGGGCACTGGCTGCTCTGGATGACCTGATGGTCAACACCAGCGCAGGCTACGCTGTGTATGACTTCAACAAGGTCTATCATGCAGTGTACAACTTCTGCGTTGTTGCAATGTCCAACTTCTATCTGGATGTGACCAAGGATCGTCTGTACTGCACCAACGGCGCAGGCCGCAAGGCTGCTCAGACCACCATGTACAAGATCCTTGTGGCTCTGGACAAGATCATTGCGCCCATCCTGTGCTTCACCAGCCAGGAGATCTGGGACTTCATGCCCAAGACCGAGGGCATGAACCAGTACGTTGTCTTTGAGGAGATGCCCAAGGCCGGCCAGTATGCCGCCGATGAGGCCTTCAAGGCAAAGTGGGCTCAGCTGATCGCCGTCCGTGATGAGGTGAAGAAGGTTCTGGAGCAGGCCCGTGCCGAAAAGGTCATCGGTGCTTCTCTGGAGGCTGCCGTCACCCTATACTGCAATGACGCGGTGTATGATCTGCTGAACAGCATCCCCATGGACGAGCTGGCCGACCTGATGATCGTCTCTCAGGTAGAGCTGGTCAAGGGCGAAGGCGGCGCTGCAAGTGCTGTTGAAGGCCTGGGCGTTGCTGCTGCACATGCCACCGGCGAAAAGTGCGAACGCTGCTGGAAGTATTCTTCTTCCATCGGCAGCCATGCCGCACATCCCACCCTGTGCGCACGCTGCGCCAGCGTTGTGGAAGCCTAAGCGTTCCGCATAAAACAATGTTTTAAAGGGCGGCGCTCCCTTATACCGGGGAGCGCCGTTTTTTATACTGAATGATTTTGGGAGTATCCTATGGCATTTGTTGTTTTTAATCTGCTCGCGGCTGCGGCACTCATTGGCATCGATCAGGCCATCAAGCTGTGGGCCACAAATGTGCTGCAGCCGGTGGGAGCCATGCCGCTGATCCCCCATGTGGTGGAGCTGCGGTTCGTGCTCAACCCGGGCATGGCGTTCAGCCTGCTCAGCGGCAAGCAGCTGTTCCTCATCATCGCTACCAGCATAGCGCTGATCTTTGTGGCCTACGGGCTGTTCTTCCGCAGCCGCGGCAGATACCTGCAGCAGGCTGCGCTGCTGCTGATCCTTGCCGGCGGCATCGGCAACCTGATCGACCGTGTGCTCAACGGCGAGGTGGTGGACTACATCAATCTGCTGTTCATGCAGTTTGCGGTGTTCAATTTTGCGGATATCTGCGTGTGTGTGGGCGTGGGCCTCTGGGTGCTGGTAATTTTTCTGGAAGAGCTGCACGCTGAGAACGGGCAGTCCCCGAAGGAGCATTGAGCCATGGAACAGCGTGAATTTGTGGTGGAGCAGGAGACGGCAGGCCAGCGCATCGACCGCTTTTTGAGCGGCGAGGACACCGGCCTTTCCCGGTCTGCTCTGCAGGCGCTGGTGGCCGACGGTCATGTGTTGTGCAACGGCAGGCTGGTTGCCAAAAGCCTGAAGCTCAAGGCGGGCGACACCATCGTTTTGGAAATTCCGGACGCAAAGCCCATCGAGGCCGTGCCGCAGGACATCCCGCTGGAAATCGTCTATGAGGACGAGCATCTGCTGGTGGTCAACAAGCCCAAAGGCATGGTGGTGCACCCGGCTCCCGGCAACCCGGACGGCACGCTGGTGAACGCGCTGCTGTGGCACTGCAAGGGAAGCCTGTCCGGTATTGGCGGCGAGATTCGCCCCGGCATCGTGCACCGCATCGATAAGGACACCAGCGGACTGCTGGTGGTGGCAAAGGACGATGCAACGCACATCGGCCTTTCCCAGCAGATGGCGGTGCACAGTGTGGAGCGCGCGTATCGCACCATCGTGTACGGCGGCTTTGCACAAGATGAGGGCTTTGTGGAAAGCAATCTGGGCCGCAGCAAGACCGACCGCAAAAAGATGGCGGTCTACCCGGCCAGTGAGCCGCACACCAAATATGCCTATACCGGCTATCAGGTGCTGGAACGGCTGAACAACTTTACCATGCTGGAATGCCGCCTGAAGACCGGCCGCACCCATCAGATCCGCGTGCACATGGCATCCATCCAGCACCCGGTGGCGGGCGACCCGGTGTATGGCCCGCACAATTGCATCACCAGCCTGCACGGCCAGTGCCTGCACGCCAAAACGCTTGGCTTTGTGCACCCGATCACCGGCGAACATCTGCGGTTCGATTCGGAATTGCCGGAATACTTCACTCATTTTCTTGCAACGCTCAGGAGGGGAACGGTATGAACCATCTTTCTTCAACGCTTGTACTGTGTGATCTGGACCATCTGCTTTTGGGTGCCGACGGCAACCTGACGCAGGTGGTGCGGGATGTGCTGCAGCTGTTCGTCCGCCGCGGCGGACGTTTTACGGTGTTTTCCCAGCGCACGCCGCGGGCAGTGCGGTCCATTCTGGGCAGTGTGCGGCTCAGCGCTCCTGCGCTGGTGTGCGGCGGTGCCATGGCCTACCATTTTTCCGATGGCACCCGCCAGCCGCTGTGCACCTTTGCCGGGCAGGAAGCCGACCTGTTTGCCCGCCTGCCGGTGGCAGAGGGCGTGGGCATTGCCCTGCAGATGACCGACGGTACTACCCGCGTGCTGCGCATGAGCGAGGCATTGGAACGTCATCTGCGGCAGGAATGGACCCCTTATCTGCTGGCAAACGCGGCAGACATCAAGGGGGAAGAAGTGCTGCGGGTGCTGCTGTATCAGGACAGCAAGGCAGTGCCCATGATCTCGCTGCTGGAAAAATCTCTGGGCGACCGCACAGCGGTGCTGCTGGGCGAGCGTGCCGCAGCGGATACGCTGATCCTGACCCCCAGAACCGTCTCCGGCCGTGAAATGCTGGATGCCGTGTGTATGCCGGTGGGCACCGACCCGGAAGATGTGCTGGTACTTGCCGGAGGGCTGCCTATGCTGGACATGGTGCGCGCTTCCAGCCAGAGCACCGCAGCTGCGGATGCCCCGGCTGAGCTGCGTCTTGCTGCCCAAAAGGTCACTTTGACCGATGCTGCGGCAGGTTCTGCAGTGGAAGTGCTGTACCGTATGGTGCGGGATGCTGAAAATTTGGCGTAAAATTTGTGCAAGGCTTCTGCAAATTCTTTCGCAGAAGCCTTTCTTTTTGGAGGAAAGTCAGGTACAATGAGAGAAACGCATCTTCTGGCCCTGCAAAAGAAGGAAAAACTCTTTCTTGCGCTGTCGCTGGCGGCGGTGGTTTTGTGCACAGTGCTGGCCTTTGGCTTTGCCGTGCCGCTGCAGGCTGCCGAACCGCAGGTCCTGCCGGATACGACCGGGCTGGAACAGTATGTGCTGGTGGATCTGAACACTGCTGATCTCTCTGCGCTGTGCACACTGCCGGGCGTAGGGGAAAAGCGCGCACAGACGATTCTGGATTACCGGACGCAGAATGGCCCGTTTGAACGGGTAGAAGATGCAGCCAATGTTCCGGGCCTGACACAGACCATTGTGGATTCCTGGGCAGGAATGGCAACCGTGAGCTGAGCCGCAGCCGGCGGCCCGGCGCAGCAAAAAGGGGAATGATTATGAGTGACGATACCATTTTTATCAACCGGGAACTGAGCTGGCTGGATTTCAACCGGCGCGTTCTTGCGCTGGGCAAAGATAAAAATGTTCCGCTTGCAGAACGGGTCAAATTTCTTGCGATCTACGGCTCCAATTTGGACGAGTTTTTTATGGTGCGCGTGGGTTCTCTGCAGGAGCGCGCCAATCTGGAACAGGAACAGGGCAAAAAGGTCAAGAGGGAAAACAAAACCAACATGTCCGCGGCGGAACAGCTGACTGCCATCATGCCCAAAACGGCACAGCTGCAGGAGGAGTGCGATAAATACTACGCAAAGGCGCTGGAAGCACTGGCGGAGTGCGGCTGGCGCAAGGTGGATCTTGACCACTTGTCCAAGGAGGACGAGCACTTCTGGAAGAAGTACTTCCAAACGGAGCTGTTCCCTATCCTCAGCCCGCAGATCGTGGATAACCGCCATCCGTTCCCATTCCTGCGCAATAAGGAGATTTACCTTGGCGTTCTGCTCAAGGAAAAACACCCGGCAGGGCAGAGCCTTGGCATCATTCCCATTTCCAGCCAGATGGAACGGATGCACGTTGTAAAAAAAGACGGCGAAACGCAGTTTGCACTTACCGAAGAGCTGGTGCTGCACTTTGCGGCCAGCATCTTTGGCAAAGAGACGATTCAGGAAAAATGCCTTTTCCGCGTTACCCGCAATGCGGATATCGACGTAAAAGAGGGCATGATGGATCATGATATCGACTACCGCGAGATCATGACCGAGCTGCTCAAGCGCCGCCGCAAGCTGGCTGCGGTGCGTCTGCAGATCACGCCTGCCCCGGCCCCGGAGGTAGAACGCCTGCTGTGCAACCGTCTGCTGCTCACCCATAAACGGGTGTTCGAGCAGAAAAGCCCGCTGGATCTGAGCTTTTTCTACAAGCTCACCGGCCGCATGGAAGCGGAGGGGCGGCCGGAACTGTTCTACCCGGCTGCACGGCCCATGCTGCCGCCGCCGGACTACGACCTTGCCGCTGAGGTGCAGAAGCACGATGTGCTGCTCAGCTACCCGTACCAGTCCATCCGGCCCTTCATTGCCATGCTCAAAAAGGCTGCCCATGATCCTGAGGTCATTTCCATCAAAATGACGCTGTACCGTATGGCGCGGGAGTCCCAGATCGTGCAGGCGCTGATGGAAGCCGCTGAGAACGGCAAAGAGGTGGTGGCGCTGGTGGAGCTGCGCGCCCGCTTTGACGAGCAGAACAATATCGACTGGTCGAAGCAGCTGGAAAGCGCAGGCTGTACGGTCATTTATGGCTTTGATGATTACAAAGTGCACTCCAAGCTGACCCTTATCACCAAAAAGAGCAAAGAGGGCTACTCTTATATCACCCAGATCGGCACCGGCAACTACAACGAAAAGACCAGTGAACTTTACACGGACTACTCCTTCATTACGGCAGACCATGGCATTGGCGAGGAGGCTTCCAATGTGTTCCAGAACCTTGCCGTGCAGAAACTGACGGAAGAGAGCGAAAAGATGCTGGTAGCACCCCTCCGCTTCAAGAGCGTGCTGCTGGATGAGATGGACCGGGTCATCAACGCTGCCCGTCTGGGCCGCCCGGCTTCCATGATTTTGAAGAACAACTCCATCTCTGACCGTGACATCATCTTAAAGCTTGAGGAAGCCAGCTGTGCCGGTGTCCGCATCGACATGATCGTCCGCGGCATCTGCTGCGTCCGCGCCGGTGTGCCGGGCAAGACCGAAAACCTCCACATCCGCAGCCTCGTGGGCCGCTACCTCGAGCATGGCCGAATCTACAGCTTCTATGACGGCGTGAACACCCGCATCTATATCGCATCCGGCGACTTTCTCACCCGCAACACCGAGTGCCGCGTGGAAGTCGGCGTCCGGGTGGAAGACCCCGTGCTGAAGGAGAAGCTGGACAGTATCCTCCGCCTCCAGCTCAGCGACAACGTCAACGCCCGCGAGATGCAGCCGGACGGCAGCTACCAGAAAGTCAAGCCCGCCACCGGCGAGCCGCTGGTGAACAGCCAGATGGGAATGTACGACCTTCTCCGCGACGACTGGACGGCCCGCGACAAAGCGCCTGCACCGGCTTCTGTCGCTGAGACGCCGAAGCCCCAGCCCGTCAAGGCTCCGGAAAAGCCTGCCGCACCGGCAAAGGCGGCACCTCAGCCCGCAAGACCTGCAGAGCCGGAAAAACAGCCAGCACAGCCGGAAGAGGCCGCTCCCGCCCCGATGCCCATCGTCGTCACCGAGAGCCGCCCCCGACGCACCGGTCTGCTGAGCCGCCTGCTCGAGCACTTCCTGAAATAATCCCCGATGCCGCTGGCCCGCAAGGCCGGCGGCATTTTATATTGTCCTGCCGCATACAGTACAGGAAACAGGAGGGACGCCGATGGGGACAAGACCGCATAAAACAAAAGGATGGGTGATTTTTGCAGCGTTCTGCGCTGTCCTGTTCTGCGTGGCCGCTCTGCGGGCCTGTGCCGCAAAAACCGCGCCCGAGGGATGTTCGCTGAAACGTATAAGGCCCGCGCAGACGGCCTGCTTCCCGCTGGGTACGACGGCATGGCGGGTCTCGGACGCCTACGGTTGGCGCACCGACCCCATCACCGGCGAAGAGGTGTTCCATCGCGGCACTGACCTTGCATGTTCGGAAGGTACGCTGGTGCTGGCCGCAATGAACGGCGTCGTCATTGCCGCCCGGCGGAGCGCGACCTACGGCAACTACCTCTGCCTGAGCCACAGCGGCGGGCAGGAGACGCTTTACGCCCATCTGCAATACCTCTTCGTTCGGGCCGGAGAGGTGGTGCAGGCAGGTCAGCCGCTGGGGACAGCGGGGGAGACGGGCCGCTCCACCGGGGCGCACCTTCATTTTGAGCTTCTGGAACAGGGCGTCCGCTATGATGCGGGGGCTTTGCTGGGCCTGCCATGAGACGGCTCGTCCGGCTGGGGCCGCTGGTGTTCCGTGACCCGCTGCTGCTCTGCGGGACGCTGTATCTGCTGCTCTGGTTCGATGCCAGCGGCTTCCTGCGCATTGGTCTGTGCGCCGCCATCCTCCACGAAATGGGTCATATCTTTGTCTATCTGCTCCTGTTCCGGCGATTTCCCGTCATCGAAGTGACCATGACCGGTTTCTGTATGCGGACATGGGGTCAGACCCTCACCCGGGGGCAGACCTTTCTGCTCGCTGCCGCCGGGCCGGGCATGAATGGCCTCTTGGCCGCCATCTGGACAATGAGGATGGAGCAGTGTGCAACCATCCGGGGCAGTGCGTTCCTTGCGGCCAATCTGCTCACCGGGGCGTTCAACCTTCTGCCTATCCCACCGCTGGATGGAGCTCAAATGCTGAGATGTCTGTTGCAATCTTCGCCCAAATAGGGTAAAATATATAAATATGCAATCCGTGTTGTTAAATGGAGGAACTTGATGTTTGATCCGAAACTGAAAGAAGCGTTGTCCCGGGTGCAGAAGCCGGGCCGTTACACCGGCGGCGAACCGGGCAGCGTCTATAAAAATAAAGACGAGGTAGACGTCCGCTTCGCGTTCTGCTTCCCGGACACCTACGAAGTAGGCATGTCCTTTCTGGGCGAAAAAATCCTCTACGAGCTGCTGAACAGCCACGAAAACTGGTGGTGTGAGCGCGCCTTTATGCCATGGACGGACATGAAGGTCCAGATGGAGCGGCTGGACATCCCGCTGTACTGCCTTGAAAGCAAGGATCCGCTGACGGATTTTGACATTGTCGGCTTCTCTCTTGAATATGAGCTGTGCTATACGAATGTTCTGGCAATGCTGCGTCTGTCGGGCATTCCGCTGCGGGCCGCCGACCGTGATGAGCGGTGGCCGCTCATCATCGCGGGCGGCCCCTGTGTATGCAACGCCGAGCCAATGGCAGACTTCTTTGATGTCATGCAGCTTGGCGAGGGTGAGCAGATGCTGCAGGACATCTGTGCAACGGTTGAGCAGGGCAAAAAGCAGGGCTGGGATAAAGAACGGCTGCTGTTGGAGCTGGCAAAAATCCCCGGCGTCTATGTGCCGTCCTTCTACGATGTAACCTACAAGGCGGATGGCCGCATCGAGGCTGTCACGCCCAACCGCCCCGGCGTGCCGCCGCGCGTGACAAAGGCCATCGTGCAGGATATGGACAGCTTTACCCCGCCGGAAAACTTTGTGGTGCCGCTTGTGGGTGCAGTGCAGGACCGCGCCTGTGTCGAGGTGCTGCGCGGCTGCGTCCGCGGCTGCCGCTTCTGTCAGGCGGGCCAGCTCTACCGTCCCTTCCGAGAGCGAAGCCCCAAGCTTATCAGCGACAGCGCGCGGATGCTCTGCCGCAACACCGGCTATGATGAACTGAGCCTTTCCAGTCTTTCGACCTCCGACCACTCCCGGCTGGAGGATATTCTTGACAACCTCAACTCTTGGGCGGAGTCCGACCATGTCAGCCTTTCGCTGCCCAGCCTGCGTGTGGACAACTTCTCGCAGTCCCTTGTGGAAAAAACCACCAAGGTCCGCAAGAGCGGCCTGACCTTTGCCGCCGAGGCCGGCACCCAGCGCCTGCGCGACG
>OGIY01001141.1_pt1 | contig 10198 bp, 10 predicted proteins | sample 1571931 | NCBI WGS metagenome assembly OGIY01 (sample SAMEA2582110, study PRJEB24529) | metagenome | biome: Human gut stool | place: China | collected 2011
TGGATGGCGGCATGGCCGGTGTCCCGCGCGTGGGCGGCCAGCGGCAGGCCGTAGGCACCCGCGCCGATGATCGCAACATCGTAGTCGGCGGCGTCCATCTTGCGCTCCATGGCATCCAGCGCATCGAACCAGCTGTCGTAGCCGGTGTTCTGCCCGGCAAGGCCCTGCACGGCCTGAATGACCGTCAGCGAAGCAAACTCCGGCAGGATGTCCCTGCCGGGGAAAAGCTGCGCGCGCTTTTCATACTGGGAGAGGATCGTCTTGCGGAAGGGATGCACGACCAGCACCCGCTTGCCCGCGAGCGCGGCGCTCCACGGGCGGGTGTGGTAGTAGGGCTCCAGTGCGCGCAGCTCGGTAAAGCGGGTGGCATCGCAGCCGCGTATGACCTCCCGCTCGGCCCCTACATTCCAGAGTGCGAGCAGCTCGGCGCTCTGGGCGGTGCGGATATAGAGCTTGCAGAACCGCTCCAGCGCGGCGTCATCCGTCGGGAAAACGCCCGAAAGGTTGCGGATGTCGGCGCGGGTGCGGTCGGCAAACGGGCGGCCGCCGTTGTGCAGGTAGTCGGCGGCGGTGCGCATCTCGGTCGCGCCGCAGCGGCCGAACAGGAAGGGCTGGCCGCTTTCCAGCAGATCACGCGCAAGGTCATTGCCGGCCCCGGCAGACAGGATAGGCACGCCGCGGTATTTCATTTTAAAACGCAGGCCGCGGTAAAGGTCGGCGGCCTTTTGCACCAGCAGGTTATCGTTATCCATGGGCGGCTCCCTTTTTGGGCAGCAGGGTCAGCGCCAGCTCGGCGCTGTTCTGCCACAGAAAATGCTCGTTCACACGGGTCTGGGCGGCATGGCCCATGGCGGTATCGGTCTTGTCCAGCGCGGCGGCCATCTCGGCCACTGTGCTGCAGAGCAGACCGCTGACGCCGTTCTCAATGATAAGGTCGGGGCCGGGGGCGTGGCGTGCCACCGGCGGGCAGCCCGCGTACATCGCCTCCAACAGGCTCATGCCGAAGATCTCGTTTTCGTTGAGGTTCACAAAGGCATCGCAGGCATGATAATAAATATGCACCTGCTCGTTGGGCAGCTGGGCGATCAGGCGGCAGCGGGAGGCGAGGCCGGCCTCCTCCAGCTGTCTGGTCAGCTCGCCGCTCAGCGCGCCCTGACCGATGATGACGGCGTACCAGTCCGGCGCGGCCTGCAGCAGCGGCACAAGGTCGAGCGGCTGCTTGTAGGCATCAAGCCGCCCCACAAAGGCAAGCACCCGGGCCTGCTCGTCAATCTTGAGGGCACGGCGGATCTCCGCCTTGCTGCCGGGGACTGCCGGGATGATGGCGGTGTCCAGCCCCACGGGCATCAGCCCGGCGCAGGGCACGCCGAGGCTTTCCAGCTCGGCTGCCACGGCGGGGGTCTTGGCGTAGGTCGGTGTTTTGCGGTATACCGCAAGGTTGCGGCCGAGCAGCAGGTCCATGACGCGGCGCACAACGGCATTGTCGGAGGTGCTTTTCAGTGCGCCGAGCTGGCTGTAAAACAGGATGCCGTGCTTTTGGCAGAACCGGTACAGCCCCGGCACGCCGAGGGAATTATCCCCCATGACATGCACGGCGTCCGCCTGCTCATCAAGCAGGATCTGCCAGCTTTTATAAAACGCCTGCACGCCGAAGGCGGCGGCGGGCATATAGCAGATTTTGACATTCGGCTCCGGCGTTTCGATGCGGGGGGCCTTGGCGCCCGGCTCCGGGTAGAGGACAACGGCGCGGCAACCCAGCGCGGCAAAGGCGCGGGCAAGGCCGACCTCCTGCCGGTTGTACAGCCCGCGCTGGCCGGACGGACCGCGGTAAAATTGCGGGATGACGATGGTTTTCATGTGGATAGGTGTACCTCTTTTACAGAGAAAGGCAGACGGCGCCCCGCAGCGGGGGCGTTACGGGGCGGTATCCCCGGGGGCCGCCTCGTCCGCCGGGGCGGGCTTGGCGGCCTTCTCGATTTTGGGCAGGCGGGTCAGATACCGCGCGTCAAGGATCTCCAGCCGGTCATCGCGGCAGTAGGTGTGTACGCCGATGAGGTCCGCCGGAGCAATGCCGGTGATGGTGACATTCTGGGGCGTGGCGGCGCACAGCGGGATCTCGGAGCTGCCGCGCCGGGCCAGAAACTGCAGATAGAGGCCGTAGTCCACGGTCGAGCTGACCTGCGTGGGGTGGATGATCTGCTCCCCCAGCACAAAGAGGGGCCTGCGTTGCGGCTGACAAGGTCAAAGTCGCGGTGCTGCAGGTTGTAGGCCTCATCGGGTACAAGCTCAAACGGGCCCTGCGGCGGCAGGGCGGCCGACTCCTGCACGGCATGGCGCAGGGTATAGCGGCGGTAGCGGACATAGAGCTGGTTGTCCGGCTTTGTCTCGCTGCACAGGATGGTCAGCGCCTCGGCGCGGCGGTCCAGCAGAATGGCATCGCAAAGCTCCTCATCGGTCGCAAAGCGCTGCACAAGCTCCCACCCGGTGGGAAACGCCCGGCAGCGGTAGAGCCGCAGGCTGTGGTCGCTGCCGGTCTCAGGCAGCATCCAGATCTCGCCGTTCCAGTCAAAGACGGGAAGGAGAGGTGAAAGTCCTCCTCCAGCGCGGGCTGCCAAGCGTCGATCGTGCCGTCCTCATGCAGCTCGCAGACCTCGATGCGGCCCTTGCCGGTAGAAAGGTCCATTGCCTCGGCAAAAAGCCAGCGCCGGCCGCCGCGGCGGTAGAGCAGCGGGTCGGCAAACCACCAGCCCTCGCGCCCGGGCAGGGGGGTGTAGGCCCCGCCGTCCAGCGCGGGCAGCGGCTCGGTCCCCTCGGCTGTGGGGCGGGGGCGCACGGCGATGGTGTAGACTTCCTTTTCGCCCAAAAGCTTGCGCAGCAGCCGTCTGGGCGGCATCTGCAGGGCGCGGTAAAACTGGTTCATAGCGATTCCTCGGCGGCGCGGCGGCCGTATAATTTCATCAGAGTTCTGTAGTTTTCTTCCTCGCTGAAGCGGCGGCGGGTGGCGGCGGCAATGGCCGCGCAGTCAAACTGCATGGCGCGCAGGGCGCGCACGGCCCCCGCCAGCGCGGCGGCATCGCCCGGCGCAAAGCAGAGCCCGTCAAACCCGGGGCGCACCGAGGCCCCCACATTGCCGATCCGGCTGGCCAGCACTGGCGTGCCGAGGGCGTGGGCCTCGGCGGGGACAAGGGCAAAGCTCTCATAGCAGAGGCTTGCGGCAATGACGGCATAGCTTGCGCCGATCAGACGGTGCAGCTCCGCACGCTCAAGCTGGCCGAGAAACCGGACCCGGGGCAGCGCCTGTGCGCGCGCCCAGTCGGCCAGCGGGCCGTCCCCGGCGATGAGCAGCTCGGGCGCGGTGTCGCCCAGCAGACGCCACGCCTCAATGACGGTGCGCAGCCCCTTGAGCTCCTCCAGCCGGCCGGCAAAGACGAAGCGGCGGTCGCGCTCCTCCCACGGGATGACCGGCCCGGCGGGCACATTGACGGGGTTTGGCTTGACAACAAGGCGGTTTTCGTCAAAGGTGGGGCGCAGCCTGTTGAAGGCCAGCAGCTTTTCGCGGTCAAACTCGGTCGGGGTCGTGACCCAGACGCCGCGCCAGCTGCCCAGCGCCCGGTGCAGCCGGTAGGACGCGGCGACCACAAGGGTCTGCGCCAGACTGCCGCGGTAGCAGCGGTGCTGCAGTGCGCAGTGCAGGCCGCGGCGGGGGCAATCCTCGCAGACGGCGCCGTCCCGCAGCAGGATGCCGTTGGGACAGAACAGCCGGAAATTGTGCAGCGTCTGCACGACTGGCACGCCGCAGCGCTTGGCGGCGCGGACCACGGCGGGGCTGAGCAGCAGGAGCGTGTTGTGGATATGCACGGCCTCGACCCCCTCCCGCCGGATGAGGTCGCAGACCTCGCGGGCAGCGCGGCGGTTCCAGACTGCGTGCAGCGGCAGCAGCGCTTTGGCAAGGCCGTGGGCGGCCTCCTCATTGCTGCGCTCATACACCAGCACGGTGTGGCCGCGGCGCTCAAGCAGGGCGCGCTCCGCGGCAAAGACGGCGTCCTCGCCGCCGGGCAGCCGGTAATGACAGTGTATCAGCAGAATTTTCAAGCCGTGGCCTCCTTGGGGGTAAAATAACCTATTCTGTTATTATACCTTTTTTTGCAGTGGGGTGCAAGATGGCAAAAGCCGCGCCCAAAATAAGGCGGCAATAAAAAAGAGGAACGCGGCTTGCGTTCCTCAAGGGGTCAGTCCTCGTCGTGGCTGTCGAGCTGGGCGTCGCGCATTGCCTTGATCTTCGCCTCAAGGTCGAAGCTCTTGTTCAAGGCAGGGTAGATGGCCAGCAGACTCAGCGAGCAGGGAAACCAGAGGCTTGTCAGGATCAGCACAGCACCGGACAGAGGCCAGAACAGTGCGATGGCGGCCCAGTAAAGGCCCTGCCACAGGATGCCCAGCGCGCTGCGGGGCAGATACCCCAAAAAGAGCATCAGAGAGTTCTTGAGCAGGGCGGAAAACGGCAGATCGACCAGCGCAACCTGCGCGTAGAGGTACTGCGCGATGCCCGCCAGCAGGATCAGTGCGACAAAGATCGCCACCATGACGGCAACGCTGCCGGTCTCGATATGGAATGCGGTGAAGATCTCCATCGCCAGCAGCAGGCCGCAGATGGCGCCGGGCAGCAGCGAGGCCTTGGCGTTGCGCTTCCATGCGCGGCGGTAGGTCACCCACCAGTAGCCCGGCTCATCGCGCAGGGCGCGCAGGACGGTATCGTTGAGGCCCACGATCTGCGGGGCGGCCAGCATGCCGCCCAGAATGCCGGCCAACAGCATCGGGATCAGCGAGTGGGTCGTGACGGCAAACCACAGCCCCAGCGCAAAGGGCAGGCTGCTGATCATGGCGAGCAGACCTGCCATCCAGAAGGTGGAAAAATCGCGGGCCAGCACCTCAAAATAGCGGGCAGCACCCTTTTTGCGGGGGGCGTTGGGCGAAATACCCGGGCCCGGTTTGTCAAAATTCTGATGAAAAAGTCCCATGACGGTGTTCTCCTGATTCTATAAATTTTGTATGTATTTTGCCTTGCCACATATGTAGGGGCGGGGCTTTGCTCCGCCCGCCAACTTTGCCCATACAGCATCTTTCCGGGAAAGCTGCTCACCCGGAAAGATGCCCCGGGCGGAGCAGAGCCCCGCCCCTACTGCATTTTTCAGATGCCACGCCTAACCCTCCGGCCCATACATCGCCGCACCACTCGTTATCAGCACATCCGGCTCCACGCGCAGGCCGGTGCGGCGGCCCTTTTGCGCTTCGACAAGGAAGAGCCACGGTGCGCCGTTTGGTCGGTTTTTGACAAAGGCCAGCCGCTTCGGCTCAAGGCGGGCGGCGCGCAGGGCGGCTAAGATCTCGGCCAGCTGCTCGGGGCGCTGGCACAGCACAAAGCGGCCGCCGTCCCGCAGGGCGCGGCGGGCGCAGTCCACAGCATCGGCGGTGGTGCAGCTGTCGGTATGGCGGGCCTCGGCACGGCGCGGGTCGGGGCTGCGCGGCCCGGCCGCAAAATACGGCGGGTTGCAGGCGGCAAAATCATACTGCCCCTGCTCCGGCCCGGCGGTGCAGAACTGCCGCAGGTCGGCGCAGAGCGGCGTAATGTGGTCGGCCTCGTTGTCGGCGGCGGCCTGCGCGCAGAGGGCGGAGGCTGCGGCGTCCAGCTCAAGTGCCGTGCAGGGGCCGCGGTGGCCGGCATCGTGCCACAGCAGCGAGATGATGCCGCAGCCGCTGCACATATCCAGCGCGCGCTCCCCCCGGCGGGGCAGGGCAAAGCGGCCCAGCAGCAGCGCATCGGTGCCGAAGGTCGCGCCCGGCGCGGTCAGCACGCGGGTGCCGTGGTCCAGTATCTCAACGCCCATTCAGGCTTTGCCGCGCAGCTGCGCGTATTTCAGCAGGGCCACCTGAGTCTTGCTGTCCTTGATGGTGCCGTCCATCACAAGGCCGAGCGCCTTGTCAAACGGCATTTTGACGACATCAAGGAACTCCCCGGCATCCAGATGCTGGCGGACCTCATGCAGGCCGGTGGCGGCCCACAGGTAGATCTTTTCGCTGTCATAGCCGACGGTTGCGTAGACGATGCCCAGATCGACAAAGTGGTCGGCGGTCAGGCCGCACTCCTCGCTCAACTCGCGCTTGGCGGCCTCAAACGGGTCCTCGCCGGCCTCCAGCTTGCCGGCGGGCAGCTCCCAGATCTCCTCCCCAAAGGCATAGCGGAACTGGCGTACCAGCGTAATATTGCCATCTGCATCAACGGGCAGGATGCAGGCCCCGCCGTGGTGATGGACGATCTCGCGGGTGGAGGTGGAGCCGTCCTCCAGCTGCACCTTGTCAACGGTGACGGTTATCTCTCGTCCGTTTTCGCTGTCTTTATTTATCACCATGGTCTCGGTATGTGCCATGGCGTTTTCTCCTTTTACAAACGGGTGATACACAAGACCATTTTACAGCAGCCGCAGACAATAATCAATAAAGTCGAGGGTATATTTTTTGCTGCGCACCCGCTCCCCGGCGCGGCACAGGTCCAGATAGCCGAGCATCGCATCGGTCAGGACGGGGTCCTCCAGCAGATATTCGCGGCAGAACAGCTCATCCGGCGCGGTCGCAGCCTGACAGAAAACGATGCCGCCGCCCTGAAAGACATTCACGCTCATGGCGGGGGAGAGGGGCAGCTGGGTGGTGTCCACGATGCGCAGCGTCTGCCGGTCGGCTGCAACGGCCTGCCGCAGCCGCTGCAGCAGCCTGCGGCGCACCCCGGGCGCGGGCGGGTCGTAGAGTGCCGGGGGCAGGTCGAACAGCAGGCCATTGCGCACAAACTGCAGGATGCCCTCCTCACAGAAAAAGATGTCCGGTGTCTGCTGGTTCCAGCTTGCCAGATAGTCGAGCATCGAGGGCAGCGGCTCCCGCAGGTCATCGTCAAGGCGCAGGACCTGCAGTGCCATCTCCTTGTCGGCAAACAGGGTAAAGGGCGGCTGGTAGCGAATCATGCTGCACCGCTTGCGGCGTGCAAACAGGCCGCTGTACAGCGCCATAGACTCGAGAAAATCATGCTTATCGCTGGTCAGCCGCAGCGTGGAGGAGGTGTCAAAATACTGGCGGCTGAACGAAAGGCGCAGGCTTTCGACCGCCTTGCGGTTGGTGACGAGCAGTGCCTTTTGCCCAAGGCGGTCCATCAGGAGTGCGCTCTCCGGCAGGAGCAGGTAGACCGGCATCAGGGTGCCGGGGATCGGCTCACCGGTGATGCAGGGGGCTATGCGGGCGTCATACCGCATCTTGGGCAGAAAAAGCAGCGGCAGCGTATGGGTAAGTTTGGCAATGTCGGAGGCAAGGTGGCGCGGTATCTCACGATCCTGCGCAAAAAGCAGAAGCTGCGCAACGGTGGCGGGTTCTCCGTCCGCCACCGAGAAACGCTCGATCAGGGCGTTGTCCAGCACGGGATTGGTGAAGGGGGAGAGCAGCAGCGGCCGGGTATCGCCAGATGCGAGGTGGCGGGCGATCAGGGCCCCGGCCAGTGCGCCCACGGCGCGCGGCCCCTCGACATAGCGGTCGGTGCAGGGAAGCTCCGAAAAGGCGGTGTTGGGGGCTACGCCCTCATGGCGGATAGACTCCTGCACGGTGCAGGCCGTGGTCAGCAGCTTGTGCAGCTCGGTGCGGATCCGCGGGTCGGTGGAGCGGCCGCGCTGCTTGTACTGCAGCAGCAGGGCGTCCTTTTGCTCGTCATTCAGCGCAAGGGCCTCGGCCAGACGCTCAAGCTGCTCCTGCCGGGGTGTGCGCTGGCCGTTGATGATCTTGTACAGGGTGGAACGGTCGATGGCGGTGCGGCGCGCCAGCTCGGCCATCGTGCCGGGATAGCGGGTAACAGCGATCTGGAGGCTTTGCGTCAGTTCACTCATGAGAAACCCTCTTGAATTGTAGCAGGTGCGGTAAATCCGATGGAAAGACCGGCGTGTACTTTGACCCCCTGCGGAGTGGGTCATAAATAAGTATACTATACCGCGAAAACGGCGCGGTGGCAAGTGTGAACTTTTTTGTCAAAGCGTTGCGGTGCAGGCGGGAATTTGCTATAATCGGAACAAATACAGCAATGGAAACTGAGGTGATCCCCCATGAAAAAGCATCCCCTGCTCAAGGCGGCCGCAGCGGCCGGTGCAGCGGTGCTGGGCGCTGCCTACGGTGTCTACCGCGTGGGCTTTTACAATAAGCCCACCACGCAGGTGCCCTCCCCGGCGGACATGCCTACCCGTGAGTGCTACCGCAAGGCGATGGGCCCCGATGCCGATGCGCTGGCGCGCGACCGGTTTGAGCCGGTGCATATCACGGCGCAGGACGGCACCCCGCTGGCGGCGCGGTACTACCACCATGCCGACGGTGCGCCGCTGGCCATCATCTTCCACGGATACCGCGGCTATGCCACGCGGGACGGGCTGGGCGGCTACACGCTCTGCACGGCGCTGGGCTACAATGTGCTGCTGCCCGACCAGCGCGCCCACGGCTACAGCGGCGGGCACACCATTACGATGGGCGTCAAAGAGCGCTACGATGCCCGGGACTGGGCCGTCTGGGCGCGCAGTCATTTCGGGCCGGAGGTGCCGATCTTCCTGATGGGTGTCTCGATGGGGGCGGCCACTGTGGTGCTGGCCGCCGGGTTGAGCCTGCCGGACAATGTGTGCGGCGTTGTGGCGGACTGCGGCTATACCAGCCCGCGGGAGATCACCCGCAAATGTCTGCCGGAATACCTGCCCGGCATGCCGCTGGAGCTGACCTATGCGGTTGGACGGCTGGGCGCGATCCTGTTCGGCCACTTTGACCCCGAGGACGCCGACTGCGAGGCCGCCGCAGCGCAGAGCAAGGTGCCGATCTTTTTTGTCCACGGCGATGCGGACGGCTTTGTACCCTATGATATGGGGAAGCGCAACTATGAAGCCTGCCGCGCGAAAGGCAAGAAATTTTTGACGGTACACGGCGCAGAGCACGCCGTGAGCTACTACCACGACAACGCCGCCTACACGGCGCAGGTCACCGACTTTTTACAGGATTGCCTGACCCGGCGCGGCTTTGTCTGGCCGCCCGAGGCTGACAACAATAAACAAGCATAAGAGGAGTGTATAAGGTTATGAAACGAATTGCAACAAAGAACGCCCCGGCCGCCCTCGGCCCGTATGCGCAGGCGGTGGATACCGGCACAACGGTCTACTGCAGCGGCCAGCTGGGCCTTGACCCCGCGACCGGCGCACTGGCGGAGGGTGTGCAGGCCCAGACCCACCAGGCCCTGAAGAACCTGCAGGCCGTGCTGGGCGAGGCAGGCCTGACGCTGGACAGCGTTGTCAAGACAACGGTGTTCGTGCAGGATCTGGGGGATTTCGGCGCGGTGAACGAGGTCTACGGCAGCTATTTCCACGGCGGTTTCCCCGCGCGCAGCTGCGTGCAGATCGCCGCCCTGCCGAAAAACGCCCTTGTGGAGATCGAGTGCATCGCGGTGCGGTAAAAACGCATTGTAGGGGCAGATTCCATATCCGCCCGGAAACATTTCCGCCGCGAACGGCGCGGGCGCATATAGAATGCGCCCCTACGGCGTGACCCATGTTGTGAGCGCCGGCCGCAAAGCGCAGCGGAGGGATCAAGACCCCTCCCTACAGAAACAGATAACCGGCAGGCCGTTGGATCGAACGGTCTGCCGGTTTCGTTTATTTCCCGTAGCTTGCCAAAAATTGGCGGGTGCGTTCTTCTTTGGGGTGGTCGATGAGATCCTTTGCGCTGCCCTGCTCTACCACAACGCCGCCGTCCATAAAAAGGATGCGGTCCGCCACATCGCGGGCAAACTTCATCTCATGGGTGACGATGATCATGGTGGTGCGGTGCGCGGCAAGCTCCCGCAGGACGCGCAGCACCTCACCGGTCAGCTCGGGGTCAAGGGCCGAGGTCGGCTCATCAAAGCAGAGGATGTCGGGGTGCAGCGCCAATGCGCGGGCAATGGCCACGCGCTGCTGCTGCCCGCCCGAAAGCTGGTGCGGGTAGTGGTTCTCCCGGTCGGAGAGGCCCATCTGCGCCAGCAGCGCCCGCGCCTGCTCCTCGATCTCAGCAAGGATCTGGCGCTTGTTCTGCTTGTAATCCGGGCGTTCCTGCGCCAAAAGCTGGCCCGCCAGCATCACATTTTGCAGCGCGGTGTACTGGGGGAACA
>OGIY01001142.1_pt1 | contig 10196 bp, 11 predicted proteins | sample 1571931 | NCBI WGS metagenome assembly OGIY01 (sample SAMEA2582110, study PRJEB24529) | metagenome | biome: Human gut stool | place: China | collected 2011
GGCAGAGATAAGCATGTAGAAAGCATATGGCTTCCTTGTTTGGACGAGGGTTCGATTCCCTCCAGGTCCACCCAGGAAATATGAGAAAGGCTGTTTCAAACTGAAAAATGAAACAGCCTTACTTATATCTGTAAGTTATATAATAAAAAAATCTCCTGTCCTGCTTCATCCCAAACGATGCAGCTAAGACAGGAGATTTTCTCATTTTAAGCCTTTATCTTATAATTTCGGAACAATCACGAAATGAGTTTCCGGATATTCCTTTGCCAGCAAGTCACTGATATAAGCTTCTGTATCCCGACGGATAATATCATCATCTTCTTCCGGGAAAAGATTATAAGCCACGGTATGCAGACGAATACCCCGACAGGTTACAGCCTCCAGGCTCAGCAAAGTATGGTTGATGCTTCCCAATTTTCCCGAAGTCACAAAAATCAACGGATAGTTTTTCTGCGCCACATAATCAATTGTCAGCAAATCGCGGGTAAGCGGAACCATCAGACCGCCTGCTCCTTCCAGCAAGACCGCATCATAGGTTTCACTCAACTGACGGGTAGCCTTTTCTATCTTGTCAAAATCAATCGGACGATGATCTATTTCGGCAGCCAAGTGAGGCGAGCAGGGATAAGTAAATATCTCGGGCATGGTCAGTCCGCTTTCATCTTCCGGCAGCAAACCGGTTCCCATAATCTTACGGTGCAGTTCGATATCTTCCGACATACCGACATTTCCCGTCTGAATAAACTTCTGCGTAATGGTACGCACACCTTGTTCGTTCCATGTCTTTGCCAGATAACCGGTTGCATAACTCTTTCCGACATTGGTATCAATGCCGCTCACAAAAAAAACATTGTCTTTCATATTATTACATTTTATTTTTTACAAATCATATAAATAGGATGATAAGTCAGCGGAACGGTTCCGTCGGGAGCTGTGTACTGTTCCCTATAGCGACGGCAGAAATCATCCAGTTCTCCCCTCGTCCAGCTCTGGCGACGTATGCCCGTCACTCCCGTTTCCTTCAGATGCTTCAGTACCTCCAGCGGCGAAGCGAACGACAACTTCAGTTTTTCCTCCCGGCTATATACAATCTGATATTCGGTCGACAATACATCTGTCAGCTCCTTCAGCGAACGGTAAGGAAGCGTATCCGAAGTAAGCGATACCACCTCTTTTACATTCTGAGGACCAAACGTACTGAAAGCCAGATAACCATCGGCCGTCAGGAGCTTGCGACAGCCTGCCAGAAACGTCTCCGGCTGGTCGAACCACTGAATGGCAGAGCACGACACAATCAGATTCTGCCCCGACGGGAAATTCAGCGCCTCTGCATCGGATGCAGCAAAATGAATCCTCTTATTGGCAAGCAAATCGGTAAGATACGGTTCCACTTCGGGACACAAGTCGTTCAGCAACAAGCGTTCGGGAGTAGCACGATGCAGAAAGGCACGGGTAAACATGCCTGTTCCACAACCAATCTCCAGCACGTTACGCCGTCCCCCCGATGGGATATACTTGCCTATCGCATCAGCCATGTGATAAGCAATCTGCCGCTGTACATCCGCCCGTATGGAATAACTGCCCACAGCCTTGGCAAAACGGCGGCGAATCAACGTCTTGTCCATTCTTCCCCCTTTCCTTCCAGCAGGCGGTCGAACAACGCAGTATCATAATGTTCCGCTTCCACCTCCATCACCTCTGTGTCAGTCCATGCGGCACGCTGATTTGCCGGAATAAAAATCTTGTCACACAAACCGATGATTGCCTTGTCCCACACAAAAGCCGCAGGCTGAACCTGCCCGACCTCATGCTCCAAAGCAGCCAGTTCCGCTCCCAGCTCTTCCGTCGTACGGTAAGGCTGATGCGAAAGAAACTCCCTCACCTGTCCCGCACCGCCACATATTCTCCGGCGGAAACGCGCCAGCGCAGCATCCGAAAAATTCTCCAGTGTACCGTGAAAAACCGCTTCCGCTATTCCCCGCCGGTCATCTATCGGGAAAGGCGTACCGTTGACAGCCAGTTTCATCTCCCAGGGATAAGTACGTCCCGAAAGAATCTGTCCGGCTACCCATACTCCCATCGACCAGGCAAGCAGTCTGATTTCACGATAACCATCCAACAAAGAATAATCGAACTCCAACGTACGGTAATCGAAGCAGAGCAGACAGTCGTACCCCTCCGCCACCGTACGGCGGAACAGATTCTCGTCGCTTCCCCATCCTGCAAAGAAGAGAAGCAGGCGCGGACTATTTTCTTTTTTTATAAATAATTGTTTCATTTTCAGTCATTCGGCAGACATGCAAAAAACATGCTGATATTTTAAAAAAACATGCTGATGTTTTCGGAAAAATATGCTGATGTTTTCGGAAAAATATGCTGATGTTTTTCTTAAAACATGCTGAAGTTTTTTCATGCATTCGTACCGGTGTTTTTTAAACGTTCATAATCTTTACAACTCACGGCATAAACTGTCCACTTCCTCTTCTGTGACAGCTGCCGTCAGCGAGATACGCAATCGGGAAGTTCCTTCGGGAACCGTAGGCGGACGAACCGGCAGCACATAAAATCCTTTCCGCCGCATGTCTTCCGCTTTCAGGATGGTCTGGTTGCTCTCACCCACAATAAAAGGGACAATATGACTTGAGGAAGGGCACTCACGACCTGCCCCCCGGACAGCTGCCTGCACCCGAAGAGCCGCCTCAGCCAGTCGTTCCCGACGGTCGTTCCAGCCTCCCAGACGCGACAGGATAAACTTTGTCCATGCCACATTCAGCGGAGGAAGTGCTGTCGTAAAGATAAATGTCCGCATCCGGTTAACCAGAAACGAGCGCATTACCTCACTGCACACCACATACGCTCCGACCGAAGCCAACGCCTTACCGAACGTACCGCACAGAAAGTCAATATCCTTCATACATCCTTGTTCCTCGGCCACACCCAGTCCGCTTCTGCCACGTACGCCAATCCCGTGCGCCTCATCCACATACAGCATCACACCGGGATAACGCTTTTTCAAGTCCACCAACCGGTCGAGAGGAGCCACATCTCCATCCATACTGAAAATACTCTCCGTCACGATAATGATCCGTTCGTGGTCTTTATAACTCTTGGCAAGCAAAGCCTCCAGTTGCCCGTAATCCTGATGACGATAACGGATGCACCGTGCAGCCGACAGCCGGATTCCGTCAATCAGACTGGCATGTACCAGCTTGTCTGCCAGAATCAGCGTATGCGCATCAGCCACAGCGGGAAGTATTCCTGTATTCATGTGATAACCGCTCGAAAAGACCAGTGCACCGCTTGCTCCGAATAGCTCGGCAAGCATCTGTTCCAACTCATCGTATACGGTAAAGTTACCGGTCAGCAGGCGCGACGACGACGACGAGAACAGAAAATCACGTTCCGAAAGCGTGCGCATAAACTCGTCACGCAGCGCAGTGTCGGCAGCCAGTCCCAGATAGTCATTCGAAGAAAGATTCAGCATACGCTTGCCTTCCTTCCAGATCCATTTCCCCTGATGTTCCGCCTGCGACAGTGTACGCAGATTGCCAGCCTCATCCAGCGCATCGAGCGTCCGGCTATATAAATTATCCGATGAAACCATCGTTTCCATTCCTTTCTTTCTTTAACAAGTTATTTCTCTTACAATCTTCAGCAAGCCGGAAGTCAGCTTTGTCAGTTCCTCCTTGCTGATAATAAACGGAGGCATGATATATACCAGTCGTCCGAACGGACGTACCCAGATACCTTCTTCCACAAACCGGCGCTGCATCCATGCCATATCCACCGGATTCTTCATTTCGATGACTCCGATAGCCCCCAGTACACGTACATCTGCCACCTGAGGCAATCCGGCAGCCGGTAGCAGTTCCTCCCGCAACTGTGCCTCTATGCGTTTCACCTTCTCTTCCCATCCACTGGACAAGAGCAGGTTGACAGAAGCGCAAGCCACCGCACAAGCAAGCGGATTTCCCATAAAAGTAGGTCCGTGCATAAAAGCATGCGGCTCATGTGAAGAAATACAGTCCGCCACCTTATCGGAAGTCAGCACGGCCGAGAAAGTCATATACCCTCCGGTCAGCGCCTTACCGATACACATGATATCGGGTTCCACTCCGGCATGTTCCCAGGCAAACAGTTTTCCGGTACGTCCGAAGCCCGTAGCAATCTCGTCGAAGATAAGCAGCAAACCATATTCACGGCACAACCTGGCCGCCTCACGCAGATACTGCGGATGATAAAAACGCATACCGCCGGCTCCCTGAACTATCGGCTCCAGTATCAGTCCGGCAAGCGTCTGATGATGCTTTTCGATTGTTTCCTTCAGTGGAAGAATATCCTTCTCGTCCCATTCGGCATCGAAACGGCACTGAGGCGCAGGCACAAAATAACGTACCGGAAGCGCCGAACCAAACAAACTATGCATACCCGTCACCGGATCGCATACCGACATCGCATTCCATGTATCTCCATGATAGCCGGAACGGATCGTCACAAAATTGTTCTTTTCAGGCTTTCCCGCAGCAAACTGATACTGTACCGCCATCTTCAATGCAACCTCTACAGCCACCGAACCACTGTCGGCATAAAAAATCTTCTGCATGGAAGGTGGAACAATCTTCAAAAGTAATTTTCCCAATGCGATGGCAGGCTCGTGCGTAAGTCCTCCAAACATCACATGCGACATGTTTTTCAACTGCTCTTCAATCGCCCGATTCAATACCGGATGATTATATCCATGTACGGCACACCACCACGACGACATACCGTCTACCAGTTCCGTACCGTCTTCCAGCGTAATGATACACCCTTTTGCCCGTTTCACCTTATACGTAGGCAACGGGTTAATGGTCGACGTATAGGGATGCCACAAATGCTCCCTGTCGAAGTTATCAACACATTGTTCATAAGTCATAACCCACCTCCTTTATTCGTTTTTTATCTTCTGCCACTTTCGAACCCAGCGTCGTCAGCAAATCTCCCACGATAGCCGAGTTCACACCGATATACATCGCCTTACGTACCGCCTCGTCACTCAGTTGCGAACGTCCTCCCGCAAAACGAAGATAAGCCGAAGGATTGACAAAACGGAACATAGCCACTGTACGCAAGACCTCTTCTTCCGAGAGCGCAGGCTCCGTTTCGAGCGGAGTACCCTTGATCGGCTGCAACAAGTTGAGCGGAATAGACTGAATATCCAGCGATTTTAAAGTAAAGGCAAACTCCACACGCTGCCGCATGGTTTCCCCCATTCCGATAATTCCTCCGCAACACACATCCATTCCCGTACGACGGGCAGCCTGTATGGTAGCCAGTTTCTCTTCCTGTGTATGAGTAGAACAGAGATTGGCGAAATGAGAAGGCGCCGTTTCCAGGTTACAATGATAGCGGACTACTCCTGCTTCATGAAGCAACGCGAGCTGTTCCTCAGTAGCCAGCCCCAGCGAAGCGCAAAGCTGTATATCTGAGTACTCTTTCAAATATGCAAAATGCCGGCACAAAGCCTCTACCTCCTTATTGGAAGGTTTCCGTCCACTCGTTACCAGCGAAAAGCGAGCAACTCCCTGTTCTTCGTTCGCCTTTGCATGGCGCAGACATTCCTCCTGCGAAACCAGTCCGTACACCTCAACACCCGTTGCATAATGTGCCGACTGAGCACACCATTTGCAATCTTCGGAACACCGTCCCGACTTGGCATTGATAATGGAACACATATCAAACTTATGCGAAGCATACTTCAGCGTAATGCGATGAGCGGCTTCACACAATTCCTCCAGAGGAGCCTCCTCCGCCAGCCAAAGCGCCTCTTCCGGCGTCAGTTCAAGACCGTCGTCAACTTTTTTTTCTAATGTTTCTATCATATATATTTATAGGCATAAAAAAGCGGAATGGCGAAAGTACCCGTGTACACCTACAACAAGATGCCACACGAATCCTTTCGCCATTCCGTTTCGGTAAATGACAATTATTCTGAGTTTTTCTAATACAAGCAACCTCACTGCCCGCCGGTTCAACAGCCACAGGCAGTCCCATCAAAAGCAGGATGACACATCCCAGCGGAATTCCTATATCGTACGGTGAAGCATCCTGTTCCCTGATGCCGTTCATAGCATATACACACTGCCCGTTACCTTCTACCGACACGATATGTCTTGCCTTATCCAACGATGAATCGGCAATACCCTTACACACCCTTCCAATCGTCACATGCCGGTGCAGACTTCCGAACACAGCATAATTTTTCCGACTCCAACGGCGGAAACGGATCGATTTTCTCTGGTTATGTAATGTGTTTTCGTGCATATGGTTTTATTCAGATGGCTGCAAATATAGAGAAAAAACCGAAAGCCGGCTTAAAAAATCGGATAAACTCATTGCGACAGGACATTTTTAAGCCTTCTTCAAACCGTTTTTCTTATTTTAATTATCTTTCATCACAAAAGTTTCATAAAAGAATACGGTTTCATAAAAATATGTATCTTTACACTTTGTAAAAAGGCTTTCTTAAAAAGCAAGATAAAAAGGCTAACAAAACGGCATAATAACCAAGCACTTAACTCAAAAAGAGAAAAATGAAAGTTTGTAATTTAGGAACAGTAACCCATCTTGAAGACATCATGCAGATGTCTGATTACATCTGTACAGAAGCTCCCTTACTTATAATCGTTCCTGCTTTCGACCGAATCAAACGCAGTCTTCAAGAAATTTCCATTCATTTGTTCCGTGCCGAACAGGAAAAGGCTTCACAAGCCATCCTGCATCTGGAAAAGCACTGCATGGAAACTGTTTCCGGATTCCTGCCCAATCATGGTTCAGCCTTTGAGTTTGCCCAAACACAGATCACATCCAATTTCCAGCATATCCGGCAACTGGCAAACAGCACGTTCAGCCAGTCCGACGAACGCAAATTACTCATTTCGGGAGAATACATTTCTTCGGCACTGGTAGCCGCCTATTTAAAAAGCCGACACATTGATGCCACTGTAGCAGATACTGCCACACTGATGCACCTGGATGCTGACGGAAAACCTGATTTAGAAACAATCTGCCAGCAGGCACAAGCTTTTGCGCAAACAGCACAAGCCGCAGTCTATGTCACCCAGTCGCTTGTATGCCAGAATGCTTACGGTGAAGTAGAATATATCGCCAAAGGTGACAGTTGCGCTTATGCCATGTATCTGGCCATCGCTTTCCGTGCTCAAGAACTCGTACAACGGATACAGGCAAAAGAAATATACATCCCGAACGACAATCAAAAGCCGGAAGAAAGCAACGACACGATGTTCTCCTTCGAAGAAGCCGAGAGCCTCATCAATGCCGGCGGTCTTCTGGTGTCACCCCGCAGCCTCTCGCTTGCCCATCAATATCAGATTAGTATCCGGCTGATAAACGGACAAGGTCGCATCATCCGCCTCGTCAGTGAGATACAAGAAGAAACGCATACCGTAAAAGCCATCACAGCCCGGAAACACATAACCTACATCCGACTGCATTCATCGGGAAGTGTTTCTTCCTTCCGCTTTCTGGAGAAAACACTTACTGTCTTTGCGAAGTACAAGGTATCCATTTATCTGATGACATCATCCAGCACCAACATTTCGATGGCGATAGAAACAGATACAGAAACCCTGAGCCTGCTCCGCCGTGAGCTGTCAGGATTTGCCGAATTAATCACGGAAAACAATATTGCCACTATCAGCATACTCGGAAAACTGAACTGGGGAGATTCGGATGCAAGCAGCCATATCATCGAATTGCTGCACGACATACCTATCCTGATGATTTCGTACGGGAATGACAATCATTGCGTATCGATAGCCATCCGGCAGAGTGACTGCAAACACGCTCTCTGTACGTTATCCGATCATTTCCTCGGAACTGATTTCACACACGAAAACGGCTCGCATTCGTTCAGTGAAGAGTATAACGCTTTTATCATCTGATTTTTCATCTAACATAAAACATTATTTACTTCGAAATAAAATCATTGTAATTTTCATCGCAGGTATATTCCGTTTCGCTATCTGACCCGTTCTGGAACTCGAGTCCGCCAGTGATGCAAGCCGTTCTCCTTCTCCGTATTCCGCCTTTTTCATGCGGTCCAGTCCGTCGTAGGTAAACCTGTAACCTCTTGTGCTCTGTTCCTCTCCTGCCTTCCAACTGATGCTGCTGATGTTTCCGTTGTAGCAGGGTGCATATGCGTAGTCTGCTATCCCTTTATCACTTCCGGAACGGGTTTCTCCTGCCTGCCGGAATATTTCTTCTGCCTGCGGGGGCAGCACGTAGCGCAGTCTGTTCAGGTCATCGTACACATAGTAGGTGTCAAGGTGTTCCGTTCCCTTCGTATCGGTGTGTATTCTCCGCTCCAGCACGGTTCTTCCTTCGTTGTCGGTATAGGTTTCCACCGTCCCGTCTGTCCGGATATACTAAAGAATCCTGCCATTATACTTGATAAGTAGCATATTGGCAGGATTACATTAAAGCTCTAATTCATTTGTAATTTATGAATTATTTGACCTCTCATGAAGAAGAATATTAACTAAATCTAAGTCATTGATTTGTTTGGCAAAATCCAATGGAGAGCGATTAGCTCTATTCTTGTTTTGAATATTAGCATTATACTTTAAAAAGAGTTTTACCATTCTATAATCACCATGAGCATTGAATACCGCAACCCATAAAGGATTATTTCCATATTTATCAATAATATTGATTTGAGCTTTTTTTTGCAGTAATAATTCTGCTATTTCAAGATTGAAATATGCGGCACAATAATGTAAAGGAGTTTCTCCTTTGTAGTCTTGTTGATTTATATTAATATTTCTATTTATCAGGTTTGTTGCAATATCATTTCTACAACAAGCAATGGCTTCATGTAGGAGATTTTGTTTATATTCATTACAATCATTGATGCATGTATTAGATATAACATTTTCATATTGTTCATATGATACATGTTCAATGATTGAAAATAAATCATTTTTCTTCATATTTATGGCTTCTATTTATTGGTCGATAAATTTCAATATCTAAAAAATATTGAAAATCTTCTTCATAAAAGTCTAATACCAATTCTTCTTTTTTATCTTGCCTGATAAATACAATGATTCCACTCTTTTCATCTTCATATTTGAAGTCCCAATTAAAAACCGACAAATTAGGGATAGGTAGTAATCCACATTCTTTTACATTGGTTAGTTCCATCATATAGTTGGCATTCCAATCCAGTAGTTTCGACCGCACTATTCTTTGTAACTTCTCTTTGTCTTCAAATGAAATTGTTTCTTTGTAAAATAAAGTATCGGAGTCAAAGTCTATCTGTTCTAAGAAGCTATCTGTTTTTACAATAGAAAGAAGCATATCGGCTGTAACTTCTATATTCAATAGTTTATTGAGCTGTTGTAAGTATGCTGGTAAAAAATTGACTTTGCCAAATAATCTTCTTCTTTTCTGTTCGTATGTTTCGTTGTTATTCATCTTATTCAAAGTTTTTATAGTAGGTTTTACTTTTTGAGGTTTCTAATTTAACTCGATTATATGAATTATATTGAATTTGGTTCTCTCTTATTTTGATTTTTCCAGCTTCCCAATGTGGCTGTTCTTTATGGCTTCTGTCCAGTGTCTGTTGTTGTACTGATTTTAATTCTGTACCTCCTCCCTTTTTAGGAACTTCATAGGTATATTCTCTTCCTGAGGCATTCTTTGATTGGGATTTGGGTTGCGCACTGGTTGGAATTCCCTCTTTTCGCATGACATCTCTACGAGCAGCTCTTGAAGTCTCCTCTGTTTTTTCTATTGTCTTGCCTGCTCTGTTTGTGCTTTTTGCAACATCCGATATTTTATCTGTGGCACGAACACTATTAATAACAGCTCCTGCGCCTCCTGGAATAAATGGAACGGCAGCCGCTATAGCATCTATCACAACCCCTGCACCATCAATTGCAGCTGCACCATAACTTCCTTCACTAATATTCTTCCAAAAGCTATTTATACCAAGTGATAAACTGGCTGCATCCCATACCGTTTCCCAAATTCTTCCGTCCTTATCAATTCGATTGATTGGGTTACTTCCACAATATACATAAGAAGAGGTAAAGTAATCTTTTTCAGATAAAGGATCTGATGTGATAAACCTTCCCACAGCCGGATCATAATGCCTTGCCCCGTAATCGTACCAGTTAAGTCCCTTTTGTGTG
>OGIY01001143.1_pt1 | contig 10195 bp, 8 predicted proteins | sample 1571931 | NCBI WGS metagenome assembly OGIY01 (sample SAMEA2582110, study PRJEB24529) | metagenome | biome: Human gut stool | place: China | collected 2011
ATCTACGGCTCGGTGCGCCCCGACGAGGGGAGCCTCGAGTTCGACGGCAGGCCCCTCGACGTATCGAGTCCTGCCGAAGCGCGTGCGAGCGGCATTGCGATGGTGCACCAGCACTTCGCGCTTTTCGACACGCTGACGGTGGCCGAGAACGTGGCCCTCGGGCTTCCGCCCGGCCGCTCCACGGCCGAAATCTCCGAGGAGGTGAAGACGCTCGGCGAGAAGTACGGCCTTGAGGTGGATCCCGCTGCGGTCGTCTACGAGCTCTCGATGGGTGAGCGCCAGCGCGTGGAGATCATCCGCGCCCTGATGACGAATCCCAAGCTCCTCATTCTTGATGAGCCCACCTCGGTGCTCGTGCCCCAGGCCGTCAGGAAGCTCTTCGTGACGCTCCACCGTCTGGCTGAGGAAGGCGTCTCCATTCTCTTCATCTCCCACAAGCTTGACGAAATCCGCGAGCTCGCCGACCGCTGCGTCGTGCTGCGTGCGGGCAGGATCGTCTCGTCCGTCAATCCGAAGGCCGAGACCGAGGCGTCGCTTGCCCGTCTGATGATCGGCGCCGAGCCGCCCGCGATCCGCGAGGCCTCGGGCACGCCGGGCGAAGTGGTCTTCGAGATGAAGGATGTCAGCTATCCAGGCTCGCTGCGCGTGTGCGGCATCGAGAACGTCTCCGTGGCCGTGCGCAAGGGCGAGATCGTCGGCGTCGCCGGCATCTCGGGCAACGGTCAGGCGCGCCTGATGGCGGTCGCTGCGGGCGAGGCCCCCGTCGCCGACGAGGGCGTCATGCTCTTCGGCAAGCCCGTCGGCAGCCTCGGCACCCGTGACCGCCGCCGCCTCGGCCTACGCTACGTGCCCGAGCAGCGCCTCGGCCACGCCGCCGTGCCCGAAATCTCGCTCCAGACGAACACCTATCTCACGGGCGACGACCTCGTGAAGCACGGCTTCATTCTCGAGGAGAAGGCCCTGCGCTTCACGGAGAAGATCATCGAGCGCTTCCACGTGAAGACCCCGTCCCCGCAGAAGCATGCGGGCGGCCTCTCGGGCGGCAATCTGCAGAAGTTCATCATGGGCCGCGAGATTCTTCAGAATCCGGGCGTGCTCATCGTCAATCAGCCCACCTGGGGCGTCGACGTCGGCGCCGCCGCCACGATCCGCAACGCGCTGATGCGCTTGCGCGAGGACGGCGCGGCCGTGCTCGTCGTTTCCGAGGAAGTCGACGAACTCTTCGAGATCTGCGACCGCATCGCGGTCATGTACCGCGGCCATCTCTCTCCCGCCGTTCCCAAGTCTGAAATGAACATTGAAATCGTCGGCCGCTGGATGTCCGGTCTCTGGCCCGACGGCCCCGCCGGCGCGTCCGGTCATGAAGGAGGCGAAGCATGAATTTCCCCATTGCCATGACCTCGCGTCAGGAGCCCGCCCGCAGCCTGCGCTGGCTGTCGCCCGCGCTTGCACTCCTGCTCACGGTCGTCGCGGGCGCCGTGATCTTCGCCACGCTCGGCAAGGATCCCGTCGAGGCCCTCGTCACCTTCTTCATCTCTCCGCTCGACAGCCTGAGCGGCTGGGCCGAGGTGTGCGTCAAGATGACGCCGTTGCTGCTCTGCTCCGTGGGCCTCGTGGTGTGCTTCCGCGCCAACGTCTGGAACATCGGCGCCGAGGGCCAGCTCGTTGCGGGCGCCATTGCGGGCGGCGCGGTCGCCCTGATGTGCAACGACACGACGGGCCCCTGGTTCGTCGTCCTCGTCATGCTGGCCTCTGCGCTCGGCGGCGCTCTCTGGGGCGCGATCACGGCGCTTCTTCGCCACAAGTTCCACGCCAACGAGATTCTTGTCTCGCTCATGCTCGTCTACGTGGCGCAGTTCCTGCTCTCCTGGGCCGTCCAAGGGCCGCTTCGCGATCCCGACGGCTTCGGCTTCCCGCAGACCGCGCTCTTTGAAAGCGGCGCGCTCCTGCCCGTCATCCTCGAGGGCACCCGCCTGCACGCCGGCGCCCTGATGGCCGTCATCGCCGCGCTCGGCATCTGGGTCCTCATGGACAAGATGGAGATCGGCATGGAGTTCAAGATCTCCGGCATGGCGCCGCTCGCCGCCCGTTATGCGGGCTACCGTCCGGGTCACCTGATCTGGATCTCGATGCTCATCTGCGGCGCCCTCGCGGGGCTTGCCGGCGGCATCGAGGCCGCGGGTCCGCTCGGCCAGCTCACCCCGACCATCTCTCCGGGGTATGGCTTCGCAGCTATCATCGTCGCCTTCGTGGGGCGCCTGACGCCGCTGGGCTGCGTGCCCGCCGCGTTCATCATGGCGCTCTTCTATCTAGGCGGCGAGCTCGCGCAGAGCCGCCTCGGCCTTCCGTCCTCGATCACGGGCGTCTACCAGGGCCTTCTTCTCTTCTTTATACTCGCCTGCGATACGATGATCTTCTATCAGTTCAAGTGGATCGGCTTCAAGAAGGAGGCTGCCTGATGAGTCTCGCCGCATCGATCATTTCCTCCACGCTCAACGCGGGGACGCCCCTTCTCATCGCCGCCGTCGGCATCATCATTCATGAGAAGTCGGGCGTGCTCAACCTCGGCATTGAGGGCATCATGCTCATGGGCGCCGTTTCGGGCTTTGCGGTGACGCATGCCACGGGCAGCTTCGAGCTCGGCTTTCTCGCGGGCATGGGCGTAGGCCTTCTGCTCGGCCTGCTCTTTGCGTTCTTCACGATCGGCCTTCGCGCCAACCAGTACGCCGCAGGTCTTGCGCTCACGCTCTTCGGCACGGGGCTCTCGGCCTTCCTCGGCCAGTCCCTGCAGGGCGCCGCGCTTCCCGGCCGCGCTCCGCTCGGCATTCCGGGCCTCGAGGGCATTCCGTTCCTCGGCGAGGCGTTCTTCTCCCAGCACTGGCTCGCCTATGCCGCGCTTGCGATGATCGCGGGCGTCTGGTACTTCCTCTTCAAGTCTCGTCCCGGCCTCATTCTCCGAGCCGTCGGCGAGTCTCCCGAATCTGCATTCGCGCTCGGCTATCCCGTGCGCCTCATCCGCTTCTGGGCCGTGCTCTTCGGTGCCATGATGGCGGGGCTTGCGGGCGCCTACCTCTCGCTCGTCTACACGCCGCTCTGGGTCGAGGGCATGGTTGCGGGCCGAGGCTGGATCGCACTTGCGCTCGTCACGTTCGCCACCTGGCGTCCCGCGCGCGTGCTCGTCGGCGCCTACCTCTTCGGCGGCGTCACGATGCTTCAGTTCGCGGTTCAGGGCATGGGCATCGACATCGCGCCGCAGTTCATGGCCATGACGCCGTACATCGCGACGATTCTCGTGCTGGTTCTCATCAGCCGCAATCCCGCCTGGATCCGCCTCAACGTGCCCGCCTCGCTCGGCAAGCCGTTCGCGCCGCGCAGCTAAGAATTTCACCTGGCGAGAAGGTAGGCATGTCCTGCCTTCTTGGCTAAACTAGCCATTGATTCTTTTACTTCTGTCTTCAGGAGAATTCATCCATGCAAAAACGTACTGCCTTCAAGCTCTGCCTCGCCGGCGCCACCGCCGTCGCGCTCAACGCCGCCCCGGTCGCCGTCTTCGCCAAGGACGAGCCGCTGAAGGTCGCCTTCGTCTACGTCAGCCCGGCCAACGAGGAAGGCTGGTCCTCCCAGCATGACATCGCCCGCAAGTTCGTCGAAGAGAAGTTCGGCGACAAGATCAAGGTGACCTGGATCGAGAACATCCCTGAAAATGCCGACGCCCAGCGCGTCATCCGCGACCTCGCCCAGCAGGGCAACAAGATCATCTTCGCGACGTCGTTCGGCTACATGAACTCCGTCATGAAGGTCGCCAAGCAGTTCCCGAACGTCTACTTCGAGCACGCCACGGGCTACAAGACGAGCAAGAACGTCAAGAACTACACGGCCCGCTTCTATGAAGGCCGCTACCTCGCCGGCATGCTCGCCGCCGCCACGACGAAGACCAACATCCTCGGCTACGTCGCCGCCCTTCCGATTCCCGAAGTGTTCCAAGGCATCAACGCCTACACGCTCGGCGCCCGCGCCGTGAACCCGAACATCGAGGTCCGCGTCGTCTGGACGTCCTCCTGGTACGATCCGGGCAAGGAAGCCGACGCCACGAAGGCCCTCATCGGCATGAAGGCCGACGTGATCACGCATCACACGAACTCCACGGCCGTCGCCTCCACCTGCGAAGAAGCCAAGGTTCCGGTCATCTCCTACAACTCCGCCATGCACAAGGCTGCTCCGACGATGCTTCTCGGCGGCGTCGTGCACCGCTGGGAGGAGTACTACATGAACGAAATCCAGAAGGTGCTTGACGGCAAGTGGGACAACACCCCGGTTTGGGGCGGCGCGAACGTCCACATGATTGAGCTTGCCGACATGACCCCGAAGGCTCCGGAAAACGTCGCCTCCCGCATCAAGGCCACCTACGCCAAGCTTGAAAAGGGCGAGTTCCATCCGTTCACGGGTCCGGTTGTCAGCAATGAAGGCAAGGTCATGATTCCGGAAGGCAAGGTCGCCACCGACGAAGAACTCCAGCAGATGATGTACTTCGTTGAAGGCGTGGCCAGCAAGGTCCCGACCGCCAAGTAATCCGCTCTCAAGGGCTTGATTCAGGGCCTCTTCCTCCTTCGGGAGGCGGAGGCCTTTTTGCATTCTCGGCACGCGTCGTGCGAGGCATGAGTCTTTTCGCAGGCTCGGCTAAGATAGCGTTCCGAACGGGGCGAGCGCCCCTGCATTTTTTCCGGATGCCGACATGACGACCGACACGCTTCTTCTGATACTTACGGGCCTGTGCGCCTTTCTCGCCGCCGCTGTGGTCTGGCTCGTGCTCGAAATGCGCCTTCTGAAGATCCAGACTTCGGAGAACCTGCGGCGCGACGAGCAGGACGAGATGATTGAGGCGATCCTCACGGGGGTGAGGAGCGAGCGCCAGGAGGTGCAACAGGCGGTCCTCAACGTCGAGCGCGGCGTCTCGCAGACGCTGGCGGGGCTGACCGGCTACCTCACCGAGCAGCAGAACAGGAGCGCGGCCGAGGTGCGTACGCTCAACGAGACGGCCAGACAGTCGCTTGCCGAGACGCGCGAGGTGATGAACCGCCAGCTCCTTGAGCTGCAGGGGCTGGTGGACGCGCGCTTCGCGAAGATCATCGAGACGAATGCATCGGCGAGCGAAGCGCTCGGCGCCAAGCTCGAGTCCAAGTTCTCCGAGATCCGCACGAGCGTGGACGCCAGCCTTGAGAAGGTGCGCGCAGGCAACGAGGCCCGCCTCGAGGAGATGCGTGCGACGGTTCAGGAAAAGCTCGATCGCACGCTCTCCGAGCGCCTTACGGCGAGCTTCAGGACCGTGGACGAGAAGCTCGGCCTCGTGCAGACGGGGCTGGGCGAGATGCGTACGATGGCCGAGAGCGTCAGGGACCTCAAGGGCATCCTCGCAAACGTGAAGACCCGCGGCACCTTCGGCGAGACGCAGCTCGCCGCCATCCTCGCCAACATCCTCACGCCAGCGCAGTACGGCGCCCAGGTGAGGGTCGTGCCGGGCAGCCGGGAGGCGGTGGACTTTGCGGTGAGGATGCCGGGCGCTTCGGGAGACGGCCCCTGTTGGCTCCCTATGGACTCGAAGTTCCCTGTCGAGGACTATGCACGCCTGCTTGATGCCGAGTCGAGGGCGGATGCGGCTGCGGCCGCCCAAGCGAGGGTGGCGCTTGAGAGGGCCGTCCTTGTGCAGGCAAAGTCGATTCATGACAAGTACGTCAGGCCGCCCTACACGACGGAGTTCGCCGTGATGTACCTGCCGAGCGAGGGACTTTATGCGGAGGTGATCAGGATTCCGGGGCTCTTCGAGAAGCTTCAGCGCGACTGGCGGATCACGCCCGCGGGGCCGCCGGTCGTATCCGCGCTCGTCAACAGCCTGCAGATGGGCTTTGTGACTCTTGCGCTTCAGGAGCGTTCGAGCGAGGTCTGGAAGGTGCTCGGCGAGGTCAAGGGTGAGTTTCTGCAGTTTGCCGAGGGCTTCGCGAAGGTGCAGAAGAAGTTCTCCGAGGCGCAGTCGAGCCTCGATGCGATGAAGACGCGGCAGAACGTGATGCAGAAGAAGATGAGTTCGATTGAGGCGGCTGGTCTTCTCGAGGAAGATGGGCAGGAAGAGACGGGCGCCGCGGACAAACTGTCTCAAGGCGTACGAGGTTCGAACGCGAGCGTTGCGGCTGGGCTAAACTGAACGCATGGCCGCCGCGGGTGCGGCGCTTTCAAGGAGTAAATATGAAGAAGATCATGCTTGCCGCCATGATGATCTGCGGCGCCGTTGCGCTTGCCGGATGCAACACTGTCGCCGGTTTCGGCACCGACCTCAAGAAGGGTGCCAACCACGTCGGCACGGCGCTTGAGAGCATCGGTTCCAAGGGCCAGAGCAGTCAGGCGCCTGCCAAGTCGGCAGAATCCAAACCGGTCGAGGACAAGTAAGTCCTTTCCGTCAAGCGAATGAACGGGACCCGCTTCGAACGTCGAAGCGGGTCCTTTTTCTAAGCGCGGGGTTCAGGTCTGGGTGAGGGCCGTGCTTACGCGTCGTTTTCCTGCGCATTGTGCGGACGACGGCGGAAGCGGTTGCGCAGGCCGCCAAGGCGACGGTGATGCTGCGGCTTGGGTTCGAGCGCGGGGTCCTGGGCCGGGACGCCGTTGTAGCGCGGGATGTCGGCGGGGACCGGGGCGAGTTCGCCGAATTCGGGCGTTTCGCCTGCGAGGAACTTCTTCTCGTAGTCTTCGAGCGCGCGGCCCACGACCTTCGACAGACCGATCAGGGCGATGATGTTCGGGATCGCCATCAGGCCGTTGAAAAGGTCGGCGAGCTCCCACACGAGGGTGACGTGGAGGAAGGAGCCGGCCATGATGAAGGCGAGGACGAGCACGCGGTAGATCGAGACGTAGCGCACGCCGACGAGGTACTTGACGTTCTGCTCGGCGAAGAAGTACCAGCCGACGATGGTCGTGAAGGCGAAGAAGAGCAGGCAGACCGCGACGAAGCCGTTGCCGATCGTGCCCAGACCGAGCGTGAAGGCCTTCTGGGTGAGCGCGATGCCTGTTGTCGTGCCGTCAAGCGCACCCGTGCAGAGGATCACGAAGGCGGTCATGTTCACGACGATGAACGTGTCGATGAAGAGGCCGATGATGGCGGCGAGCCCCTGTTCGGCGGGGTGCTTGACGCGGGCCACGGCGTGGGCGTGCGGGGTCGAGCCCATGCCGGCTTCGTTCGAGAAGAGGCCGCGGGCGACGCCGTAGCGGATGGCTTCCTTGATGCCCGTGCCGATGACGCCGCCGGTGGCGGCCATCGGGTCGAAGGCGCCCACGAAGATCATTTCAAGGGCATGCATCACGCCTTCGAGGTTCGTGAAGATGATGGTGAGCGAGCCGATGACGTAGATGAGGGCCATGATCGGGACCATCTTTTCGGCGAACGAGGCGATGCGACGGATGCCGCCGATGAAGATGAAGCCGGCGATGATGAAGGTGAAGATGCCGGTGACCCAGGTCGGGACGTTGAAGGCCGTGTAGAAGGCGCCGGCGATCGAGTTGGCCTGCACCATGTTGCCCACGAAGCCGAGCGCGATGATGATCGCGACCGAGAAGAAGGCGGCGAGCGTCTTGCTGCCGAGACCCTGGCTGATGTAGTAGGCCGGGCCGCCGGTCAGGTGGCCGTGAGCGTCGCGGGTGCGGTAGAGCTGGGCGAGGACGGCTTCGGAGAAGATGGTCGCCATGCCGAAGAAGGCGGCGATCCACATCCAGAAGATGGCGCCCGGACCGCCCATGGCGATGGCGGTGGCCACGCCGGCCAGGTTGCCCGTGCCCACCTGGGCCGAGATGGCCGTCGCGAGCGACTGGAAGGAGGACATGCCGTCCTTGTCGGCCTTGCGGCCGAAGAGCGTGATGCCGCCGAAGACGTGCTTGACGGCCATGACGAAGCGCTTGATCTGAACGAATCGAAGCTTGAAGGTGAAGTACAGGCCCGTGCCGACGAGCAGCGGAATGAGGCCGTACATGCCCCAGAGCAGGCTGTTGATGCTCTGAATGATTTGAGTGGTCTGATCCACGGTGATGACTCCGGTTTTTGCTTGAAAAGTGGGGCAGTCTTCGGGCGGAGTTTGTCCGAATCTAGGCCTTATGATTCTGACCGGGGAGGCAGGATGCGGGCACTTGGAAACGATCCTGCGGACAAGCGGTTGAAGAATAATGATTCGCCCGGTCCCGGGTTCTCAGGCGGAACCCGAGCCTTCATTCTATGAATTGGTTCGGGAATCGCGGGATGCCCCGGGACGTATTCAGGGGATGGGCATTCTGCCTAGATTCGGGGGAAACGCCTGTGCGTGTGGCGTTGGTGGAATTTCGTATCGTTTCGGACGATTTCGTGGTTCGTTGATGCGCGTCAAGTTGGTTAGGGAGACTCGGCGGATGGCCTGCGGCACAGGCTAAGGTGTATTCTCTAGGTGGTTCCGACGGGATTGGGGGACACGAAACGGGGGCTTCTCAGACGGAGTGGAAACGGCTAAAATGATCGGCCTTTTTCTTCCTCTGTTTTTTTGGAGTCGTACATGTTGCGAAAGTTCATGCGCGGTGCGCTTTACGTCGCCTTCGCCATGGTGGCCCTCTGGATCATCGTCAACGTCATTGCCATGGCGAAGTACGCGCTCAGCTGAGCGCGTCGAGCCTCGCCGCCGTCTCTTCGGGACGGAAGGCGCAGGCGCCGTATCGCTTCATCTTGCGGCCGGCCTTGAGCACGAGCTTGTCTTTGCTCACAAGAAGCTTTGCGCCGCCCGCAAGCGTGAGCGTGAAGAACTTCTGGTCAAGGGGGTCCCTGCACTGGACCGTGATGATGTCGGCCGCCTCCCTGATCTTCTCCTCGTCGACGGGCACGCTCATCGAGCACCAGAGCGCTGCGAGTCTCGCCGCCTCGTCCTCGTCGCCCGTGAACGCGGGGCGCGAGAGCACTTCCGCAAGCTCCATGACCGCCTCGCCCGAGCGCAGCGCATGGATGCGTCCCTCCTCGAGGGCTCGTCTCAAGTCCTCAGAATGTGGGTCTTCCCAGTAGATGAGGTCGAGCACGACGTTGGTGTCGATGACGGCGGGGACGCCCCTCGGTTCGGAACCTGCCAGGGCAAGGGCTTCGGCAGCCACGCGGCTGCTCAGGCGTTCGGTAAGCGGCATGAAGATCTTTTCAGAATGTTGCTGGGTCGTGAATAAGGTCGCTGTGGGGGACTGACGACCGATGAAAATATGGTAATTTTATCGGACGCGTCCGTCATCGTGCGCTTCTCTATCAGGAAAGCCTGCGGTCGCGCTCCGGGCATCCGCGGGTCGGGTGCTTAATCCCTCAATTGCACATGGAATTTCTGCTTGATCCGACCATCTGGGTCGGTCTTCTTACGCTTGTCGTTCTTGAAATCGTCCTCGGGATCGACAATCTCGTCTTTATTGCCATCATCGCGAAAAAGCTTCCCGCCTCACAGCAGGACAAGGCCCTCTACGTGGGCCTCGGACTTGCGCTCGCGATGCGTCTGGGCCTTCTCTCCATCATGTCGTGGCTCGTGGCCCTCACGGACCCCGTCTTCTCCGTCTGGGGGCACCCGTTCTCGTTCAGGGACCTGATCCTTCTGGGGGGCGGCCTCTTCCTGCTCTTCAAGGCCACGACCGAGCTGCACGAGCGCCTCGAGGCGTTGCCGCACTCGGAAAAGCACGGCAGCGGCAGGGCCGGCTTCTGGGTCGTCATCGCCCAGATCCTGCTTCTTGACGCGGTCTTCTCGCTCGACTCCATCATCACCGCCGTCGGCATGGTCGACAACCTCTACGTGATGATGAGTGCCGTCGTGATCGCCATGATCGTGATGATTGCCGCGAGCCGTCCGCTCACGGACTTTGTCAACCGTCATCCGACGGTGGTGGTGCTCTGCCTCTCGTTCCTGCTGATGATCGGCTGCAGCCTCATCGCCGAGGGGCTCGGCTTCCACATTCCGAAGGGCTATCTCTACGCTGCGATCGCCTTCTCGATCCTCATCGAATTCTTCAACCAGCTTGCCGCGCGCAATGCCTCGAGAAACCTCGACCGCGTGCCGTTCCGCGAGCGCACGACGGACGCCATCGTGCGCCTGATGTCTCGCCAACCGCGCAGGGATGATGAAGAGGCGACCGAGGACCGTGTCGTTCACGAGAGCTTCGGGCGCGAGGAGCGCCA
>OGIY01001145.1_pt1 | contig 10186 bp, 5 predicted proteins | sample 1571931 | NCBI WGS metagenome assembly OGIY01 (sample SAMEA2582110, study PRJEB24529) | metagenome | biome: Human gut stool | place: China | collected 2011
ACTGTCTGCATATCTCGAGGGTATTACCTACGAGCAGATTCAAAAGGAGAGAAATGAGATACTAAATGCACAGCCAGAGGATATCAGAAGGCTTGCAGACCTTGTAGAGGCAGTGCTTAAGAAGGACAGTATATGTGTCATCGGCAATGAAAATATGATTAAAGAGTCGGCAGGGCTCTTTGAGAATGTTGAAAAGCTTATATAAATACAGATTCACATAGAAGAAAAAATGATACAGAATTTCAAATCGGGTTTTGTTACAATAATCGGTAGACCAAACGTGGGCAAGTCAACACTGATGAACAGGCTTATCGGTCAGAAAATTGCCATCACCTCAAACAAGCCTCAGACCACAAGAAATCGCATCCAGACAGTATACACGGATATGGAAAAGGGACAGATAGTGTTCCTTGATACTCCGGGCATACACAAGGCAAAAAACAAGCTGGGCGAGTATATGGTCAATGTAGCGGAAAAGACATTAAATGAGGTGGATGTTGTGCTGTGGCTTGTGGAACCGACCAACTTTATCGGGGCGGGAGAGCAGCATATCATAGAGCAGCTTAAAAAGGTTAATACACCTGTTATATTGATTATCAACAAGGTAGATACAGTGGAAAAGGAAAAGGTGCTTGAATATATAGACACCTACCGCAAGGTATACGACTTTGCAGAGATTATTCCTACATCAGCCTTAAGAGGACAGAATACGGATGATGTTATTAATTCTATATTTAAGTATTTGCCTTATGGCCCACAGTTCTATGATGAGGACACCATCACAGATCAGCCGGAGCGTGCAATCTGTGCTGAGATTATCAGGGAAAAAGCCATGCTTTAAATGATGAGGTACCGCATGGCATTGCCGTAGGAATTGACCGCATGAAAACAAGAAAGACAAAGAGTGGTTCTATTATAGATATGGATGCCACAATTGTCTGCGAGCGAGACTCCCATAAAGGAATCATTATAGGAAAGCAGGGCAGCATGCTCAAAAAAATCGGCACCAATGCGCGCTATGAGATGGAAAGACTGCTTGACTGCAAGGTGAATTTAAAGCTATGGGTCAAGGTAAAGAAGGATTGGAGAGACAGCGACTTCCTCATCAAGAACTTTGGATACAAAGAGGAAGAATAGTATTTTGAAAGTAAGATTAAGATGTCACAGAGTGTAGTGTTGACCGGTATGGTGCTTTCGGCCATGCCGGTAGGGGATTTTGACAAAAGAATAACGATTCTCACAAAGGAACGGGGAAAAATCACAGCCTTTGCAAGGGGCGCAAGACGTCCAAACAGCCAGCTTATGGCAGGAAGCAATCCATTTTCGTTCGGTGAGTTTGAGCTGTTTGAGGGTAAAAGCGCATATTCTCTTTCAAAGGTCACAATCAGTAACTATTTCAGGGAGCTGACACAGGATTTGGAAGCAGTATACACCGGGTTTTACTTTCTGGAGTTCTGCGGATATTTTTGTCAGGAGAACAATGACGAGAAGGATATGTTAAAGCTCCTTTATCAATCACTCAGGGCTCTTGAATCACCGGCATATAAAAATGAGCTGGTCAGGGCTGTTTTTGAGCTTAAAGCTATTACGATAAATGGCGAGGGACCATCGCTGTTTTCATGTATACACTGTCATTCAAGGGAAGGACTTAATGTATTTTCGGCAAGACGCGGAGGCGTGTTTTGCGCTAACTGTGGCACGCAGGTGCAGGGCAGGCATATACTAAGTGATACACTCTATACCATGCAGTATATTGTTTCAGCAGATATCACAAAGCTATACAGGTTTGCAGTGTCAGATGATGTGCTTGAGGAGCTGAGGAGCATAATGAAGGAATATCTTTCAATCTATGTGCATCATGATTTTAAATCAGCAGCTTTCCTTTGATAAATTAAAGCAAGAAATTAAATCATGAAATAATTAATAGATACCATGTATATCGTTGTTTAAGCTATAAGCATTACTGTAATTGCTCTTTTAAATATGATACTTGAAATCATATATACAAAAGGGTATAATGGCATAGATTATATTTTAGGAGGCAGCTATGAATAAAAAGCTATCAATGCTGTTGCCTGTTATTGCGACATGCGGTTTGCTTGCCGGGTGCGGTACAGATTATTATACCAAGGACAGCACGGTGTTTGTTGCAAAAAACGGCAGTGTGGTATCTACGGATGTCGAGGACTTTGATACAGCTACATACAAGCAGGATGACTTACAAAGCTATGTTGACAAGTCAATAGACGATTACAATAAGAAAAATGACGGTTCGGTCAAGCTCAAAAAGCTGACTGTCGAGAAAAAGAAAGCATCACTTACCATGAGCTATGCTTCAACTGACGAATATACTGATTTTAATGGGACAAAGCTCTTTTCAGGGACTATTGCAGAGGCTCTGGCAGCCGGATATGATTTCAAGACTGATTTTGCTGCAATAGATGATGGTAAGGCAAAGAAATGTGAATCATCTGAGTTTCTGGATGAAAACGGCTACAAGGTAGTTATTTATGAGGGCAGTTCAAATCTGCATGTGAAAGGCAAAATATTATATGTATCTGTCGACAATGTAAAGCTTGTAGATGATAATACAGTTGCGATTGGTGACAAATACAGCATGCTTGCCTCACAGCCTACAGGGACAGAGAGTGTCACAGAGGGCACAGAAGCAGTAAAATCCGATGCGACGGAAGGAACGGAAAACGGAGCGGATGACAGTGTCAGCGATGATGATATATTAAACTCGGTCAAGGAAGATAACGAGGTTACATTCGACTTTGACAGCGAGGAGGATAATTCGGTGCCGGTGTCATATGTCACATATGTTATATATAAGTAGTATATAAGCAGACTGATAAATAGATTAGTGCATTAATACTTAAATAAACTATAAATAAAATCTATTACAATTCGGATTGTTAAATCGTTATTTAATTTTAAATAAGAATAAAAATCATAAGATAGAGAGGAAACAAGAATTATGGAAAAGACCATGGACAAAATCGTACAGGTAGCAAAAGCAAGAGGATTTGTATATCCGGGCTCAGAAATTTACGGAGGTCTTGCAAATACATGGGATTATGGAAACCTGGGAGTAGAGCTTAAAAACAACGTAAAAAGAGCATGGTGGAAGAAATTTATCCAGGAGAATCCTTATAACGTAGGTGTAGACTGTGCCATCCTCATGAATCCTCAGACATGGGTTGCATCAGGACATCTCGGCGGCTTCTCAGATCCGCTTATGGATTGTAAGGAGTGCCACGAGCGATTCAGAGCCGACAAAATCATCGAGGATTTTGCACAGGACAATGGTATTGAGCTTGAGACATCAGTTGATGGCTGGACAAACGAGCAGATGGTAGATTTCATCAAGGAGCACAATGTTCCATGTCCATCATGCGGCAAGCACAATTTCACAGATATCAGACAGTTCAACCTCATGTTCAAGACATTCCAGGGTGTTACAGAGGATGCTAAGAATACAGTATATCTTCGTCCTGAGACAGCACAGGGTATCTTTGTAAACTTTAAAAATACAATGTATTCCAGCGGTGAAGCATTCAGGCTCAACTTATTTGTAAACTTTAAAAATGTACAGCGTACATCACGTAAAAAGATTCCATTCGGTATTGGACAGGTTGGTAAGTCATTCCGTAACGAGATTACACCTGGTAACTTCACCTTCAGAACACGTGAGTTCGAGCAGATGGAGCTTGAGTTCTTCTGCGAGCCTGGAACAGACCTTGAGTGGTTTAAGTATTGGAGAGGCTTCTGCCGCGCCTGGCTGATTTCTCTTGGAATCAAGGAGGATGAGATGAGACTGCGTGATCATGATCCTGCCGAGTTAGCCTTCTATTCAAAGGGAACTACAGATATCGAGTTCTTATTCCCGTTCGGATGGGGCGAGCTGTGGGGCATTGCAGATCGTACAGATTATGACCTCGGACGTCATCAGGAAGTTTCAGGACAGGATCTCACATACTTTGATGACCAGAAGAATGAGAAATATCTGCCATACGTTATCGAGCCATCACTCGGTGCTGACCGTGTAGTACTCGCTTTCCTTTGTGCAGCTTATGATGAGGAGGATATCGGTACACCGGAGAAGCCGGATGTAAGAACAGTATTCCATTTCCATCCTGCACTTGCACCAGTAAAGATTGGAGTGCTTCCACTGTCAAAGAAGCTCAATGAGAGCGCTGAGAAGGTATTTGCACAGCTGTCAAAGACATACAACTGTGAGTATGATGACAGAGGAACAATCGGAAAGAGATATCGTCGTCAGGACGAAATAGGAACACCATTCTGCGTGACATATGATTTCGATTCAGAGGAAGATCACTGCGTGACAGTGCGTGACCGTGATACAATGGAGCAGGAGCGTATCGCAATTGATGAGCTTGATGCTTATTTTGCAAAGAAATTTGAATTTTAATTTTGTAATATAATACAGATAATAAAGGGCAACCAAAGATATAGTAAGCTATTCTTTGGTTGTTTTATGGAAGCAAAAGAATTAAAGAAGCTGAGCAGAAGTGAGCTGCTAGAGATGCTTTTAGACAGAAGTAAAGAGGTTGAACACTTAAGAAAAGAGCTTGACGAGACAAAAAAACATATTCAGACACTTGAGCGTGAGGTAAAGACATCGGGTGATATCAATGCTGCAATTAACAAACTCACGTCAGCAACAGAGGAAATCCAAAAATTTGCTGCTGTAATATCAATGGTTTCAAATAATCTGACAAGAAAATAATATAGAAGCAATATTTTGTGTTTATGAATGGATAATTGGACAAAAGAATGATAGAAAAAATATATAAAAAGGCAATATATGCTCTGGCAAGAGTTGCTGTAAAGTACATTGAGCTAAGAAAAAAAAGAGAACAGAAGAAAATTAAGCAGAATAAATCAGCTAACCTTACAAATTCGACAAAAAGCTACACAGATGCTGAATACAATAAAAAGGTAGTTGCAGAGATTAATCATAACAATACTGCAGCTGTTGCAGAAAGCAAAAATAATATTGATGTAGTGGATTTAAGCAGAGATGAGGAGCTGAAGGATGTCGAACAGAAACCACTTACCAATGAGGATAAGCTTGATTTACTTTTGGCACATATGATGGAAACATCTGTTAAGTCATCTGAAAAAGTAACGCAGGTACATAAGCAGACCAAAAATGTTGATGAAAATATATCACAGGAAATAGCGGAAATAATTCCGGTCAAATATGTAACACCTGCACCTGATATAACCATTGATATAGAAAAAAATATTGAAATAGAAAAGGAATATCAGCAAACTAAAAAAGAAAACCGGCCGGAGGATATATCTGTACATATAGAAAAGGAAATATCAAGGAAGGTTTCAGAAGAAAACAGAGTTGAGAATAAAGAAGTTGAGAATAAAAGTGCTGAGAAGACTGAAGATACATCGGGCTATCGCAGTATCATGACAGACGACTATGACCGTTATAGCGATGATCTTGGCATAAAGGAGCTGCGTCAGGAGCTAAGAAGAGTGAAGTATAACAACAAATTTGCAGCAACACTCTTCAATACCGTAGGAACACTTGTGGTAGTGGCAGCGGCAGCAATATTGGTCGCAAACCTGTGGCTTCCGATTTTGCAGGTGACCGGAACCTCTATGTCACCGACGTTACAGGAGGGGCAGGTGCTTATGGCATCAAAGGGACATGACTTTAAAACAGGAGATGTCATAGCTTTTTATTACAATAACAAGATACTTGTAAAAAGAGTTATTGCGATGCCGGGTGACTGGGTCAATATATCGGATGATGGAACTGTTTACGTAAACGATATTGCGATTGATGAGCCGTATCTCAAGGAAAAAGCTTTAGGAGACTGCAATATAGAGCTGCCTTATCAGGTTCCGGAGTCGAAAATTTTCGTGATGGGCGATAACAGAAGCGTATCACTTGACTCGAGAAATACAGCTATAGGCTGTGTCTCAGAGGAACAGGTGGTCGGCAAAATCACATTTGCCATCTGGCCGTTGTCTAAAATTGGCAAAATTGATTAGTGTTATTTGAAACTTTTTGGTAAAAAAATAGAAAATCCCGATTTAAAGTCCCGTGTGACCGTTGTGTGACCAAAAGGGTGTAATATATTAGCTGTTGAATAATGATTAAGAGATTAATTAAATGAAATTATATATAACTCTATGAAAGGAGGATGCAGAATGGATAAGGATATGGAACGTCTCGGCAAAGAACGTCTTAAAAGAGTGAGAAGACGTAGACAGCTTGCTACATTTATTATATCGATGGCTGTTATAGTGCTGGGCATTACTGCATACAGACTTATACAACCTGCATCAGCAGCAGATCAGAATCAGAAGGATTTTACCATAGATAATGTCACAGAAAACTATGTTAATCTTCAAAAACTGCAATCAAATGGCTCATATACCAAAATGTCAAGTGAGGGCAAACCGGTGGACTGGAACGGCGAGAAGTTCAAGCTTGAGGTTCAGTTGGACTTTGGAATCGGAAAGAATGATACGGTAGATGCCAATGGCAATACTGTTAAGAATTACTATTATGTCTATGATCCATCGGTGACTATTCCGGATGAGCTGTGCAATTACTGGAAGACAAAATGTGATGACAACGGCGATAAGGAACAGTTTCAGTACAGATATATCAAGAATGAGGATGGTACATATGCAATTCTTATCAAGTTTGCAGATGGTTATATTGAGGGTAACAGCAGCGATATAAAAGGCTGGGCAAAGGCAGAAGCTCTTGGCGAGGGCAAGACCAATGATTCCGGTGATGTGGATATCTATATCGGTGGTGATGTTACCATAACAGTAGACAAGGATAATATCCACTGGAACGGAAATGATTCCTTAAACTACGATATTTCTGTAAAGAAGAGCAATACAAATAATAATAATATTGGTATTGATGAAAATGGTAATTATTATGTTGAGTTTACTGTGGATGTGTCCTCTACAAAAGGTACACCTGATGATATCGAAATCACAGATGAATTTAACGGCAATGGTATGAGGGTTGATACTACCGGATTTACCTACAGCATAAAGAAAAACGGTCAGGCTGTTGACCGTAGTTATACTGCAAAGGCGACAGGAAAGGATGACCCGGCAGATGTGGGAAAGGCAACACTTACTGCAAAGCTTCCAAAATTAAGTGCAGGTGAGAGTTGTTCTATTACATACAGGTATTACCTGACCAATGCCGGAGATTTGGGAAATAATGCTACATGGCAGGCAACTAATTTCGTTACAGGTAATTCAACAGACCAAAAATCAAAAGAAACTGTCATAGATACATCAAGCAGCTATGTGAAGTATTACAAAAATCTTATAGAGAAATCCGGTAAATATGATAAGACTAATAACCGGATTATCTGGACGGTTACAGTAAATAAAAGCTGTGAGGATATTGCGGGAGCTGTCCTGACAGATGATATGTTTGATAAAATTACAGGCATTGATATATCACCTAGTGACGGATATACAATTAACAAAGACAGCAGTGGCAAGGTGACATCGGTTACATTTAATCCTACAGATGGTAACAAGAACTGCAATAAGTATACTGTCAAATATTATACAGACGCATTGCGGACATTTGATGACCAGAAATTTAATAATAAGGCTACCCTTACTAAGGATGATAAGTCATATGATGGTTCTTCAAGTGTAAATGTTCCAAAAACAAAGCAGGATATTACGAAGAGGCTTGTTGAAGCTCAAAAGACAGATAACGGGCTGTATACTTTAAAGTGGCAAGCAAAATTTACAATTCCGGCATCGGGATTTCCTAAAGAGTTTGGCATAGCCGATACAATGTCATCCAAATCCCGGAAGAATTGTCATTACATGACTTATACCCAGATGAAGGATTTTGTAAGTCAGGTTAAGGAAAAGTTTGATGGATATATCGGTGACATTACTGTTAAATATCTGGATAAGAATAATAAGTCAAAAACGGCCGATTTTAGTATATTATCAGAAGCTGATGACTACAGATTTACCTCGGTAAATATCAGCTTTAATAAGGATTATCCGATAAGCAACAGTGAAAGGACAGTCGCATTTACATACAGCACAACCGCCGACACAACGCCAAGTGGAAGAGTTGAATATGTGAATAAATTTGAAGCTTTAAATTCAAGTGCATCTGCATCTTACAGCCATACGACATCAAAGATTGTAAAGACTGATGGAAACGGTAATACAAGTCAGACTTATTTGAAAACAACAGAAAGCGATGGAACACTCACATGGCGCGTTGATGTACTTATGGATGCCGATGCAACAGAGTATACCATCACTGATAAGCTTCCGGATGGTGTCACACTGCAGAGCGTAAAGACAATGCTGGCATATCCGAATAACGATGGCTTTACAGATTATGACTTTGACGGTACATTGCATACCGTAACTGACGGCGACTGGTTCATAAACGGAATTCAAACAAGTACAACGTTAGATGAGTCCACTAATACCGTTGTTACAGGGGTTACAAAGCCTGATGAGAACAATACAACGATACATGGTTGGTTTGAGAACTCTCACATATATGTAGTATATAAGTGTACGATAGATGACTTTGAGAATTTTGAGGCCGGTAAATCAGTGGATTATAAGAATATGGCTACAGCATCCTCGAATACAAACAATGATATGGGATGGGCTCAACAGACACAGACCATGTCAAAGCCTGGCGAGTCTGGTAGTGATAATCCTACTGAGGGCGATAAGGTTGTTTCCAAGAACTTCAAGTGGGATGAGGATAATCACAGGCTGCGTTATACAGTTATAATAAACCCTGATGGCAAGGACTATCTGCATAATAGTGATACATTAAAGCTAACAGATGTGCTTCAATTCAAGACGATGACATTCAGCCCACAGGCATTGTGGTATATAGATCTAATGCCGGCTACTGTTCAGTTCAGGCAGGCAATAAAGCAGGATGATTGCACATACAAAGCAGGCGATACGGTAGATGGCTGTAAGTGGGCGTATACAACTAAAGATGGCACGTATGAATGGAATGATACATCATACAGGACAATCAGTGCAGATATACCTGATGGCAAGGCGATAATGCTTACTTATACATATCAGGTGAATGCAAAGGTGCTTGGTACGCCGGATCAATACAATACTATAAAGATGGATGTCAGCAATACAGCAAAGCTTGAGGGCGTCGAAAAAGGAGAAGACAGAAAGGATAACCAGACTGTTTACAAAGAGTCAAAATCATCTGCCGGAGTAATTAAGAGTAATACATTTACCTTGTATAAGGTAGATAAGACTAATTATGGAAAGCAGCTGGAGGGCGCAGAGTTTGAGCTGTTTGGATACACATCGGATGGTTCATACAAGTCGTTAGGCAAGTATACCACTGATAAGAATGGCAGAATTGATATCAGTATGAGTACTGATAATCTGGAGTATAATACGCAGTATTATATAGTTGAGACAAAGGCTCCGGATGGTTATATACTCTCGACTGAGCCTCATAAGGAGTATTTCTATTTCAGTGCAGATACCTCGGCGCATCCTGTTATAGCTGAAAACAGCTCATTACAGGGAAGTGATATGGCGAAGGTAAATACACCGTACTATTATGAGGATGTAGCTGTTTCGACAACAAGCATTTCGGTTGATAAAAAATGGACTGATTCAAAGAACAATCCATTAAGTAAGACTGATGGAAAGATTTATCTGCAGCTGCATCAGGTGGATTCGGCTGATAATGATAAGAAGTATGGCAATCCGGTTGAGGTGACAGCTGATTCGGCAGGTGAATGGTCATATGTATTTGAAAATCTGCCATGGCAGGGTGTAAATGAAAATGGTATTCTGACCGGTACCACATATAAATATTATGTGACAGAGGTTGGAATAAATCAGAACAACAGTATGTCAGGCTATGATGTTTCATATATATTTAAGGATATAAATGGTACTCAAATCACAAAGACTGATGCAAACGTTGCACCGGGCAGCGCCAATGCAATAGAGTCCGGTACTGTTGAGATTACAAACAAACTCATAGAGTATCAGCTTCCGGAAACAGGTGGAAGCGGTAACAGATGGTTGTATATGTTAAGTGGAGTTGTGCTTATAGCAATAGCTGCAATAACACTTTTCTATAAAAACATAAAACATTATAAAAAGG
>OGIY01001148.1_pt1 | contig 10150 bp, 8 predicted proteins | sample 1571931 | NCBI WGS metagenome assembly OGIY01 (sample SAMEA2582110, study PRJEB24529) | metagenome | biome: Human gut stool | place: China | collected 2011
GATGTTGGTGAGGAGACTTCTCCCGGAGTATATTCCGGTCCTATTTATCCGAATCGGGATTATAAAGTATTCATAGTCCTGCCGGAATCTTCAGATAAAGAGATTATTTACCGGGTTGAGCCTTGGAATAGTAAAGAGGTAGACCTTCCTCCATTCCAATGATGTATACGAGAATTTATTACGATAATTTTTATTATTTATGAAACGATACAAGCTGAAAATAACTTATTTTATTCTGCTGTTACTACCCCTCTTTGCATCCTGTACGGATGAAGAAATCTTTCAAGGGAGCGGTGTCACGGAGGGAGTTCCCACGACGGTGGATATAAGTGTCGGTACGGCAGCTAATACGGCCAAGACACGTTCCGCCTTACTGGAAAGTGAAGAGAGAAAAATCTATAACCTTTATCTGTGGGTTTTCAATTCTTCCGGTAACGTGGAATACTCACGTGAGTATTCAAGAGCCGACCTTATTCAGGCTGCAACTGATCTTACAACATCCACAGGTGAAGTGGATGCAGATGCGCCCACCAGCATGGGATTGTTGAAAAATATCAGTCTTACCACAGGGAAAAAGACACTGTTTCTTCTGGCGAACTATAAATCGGATGCTGACGGGTTGTTTCATGTGGAGCCTGAAGTATTAAACGGGATTTCAAAATATTCAGACCTGGAAAAAGTAAGAGCGGCCATGACTGTTCATACCCTGTTTCGTCCGAATGGTAACTTATTGATGTCGCTAACCCAAACAGTAACGGTTTCTACCGCTACAAAACAAATCGAAGTCTCCTTGAAACGCTCGGAAGCCAAAATTACATTGAACCTGCAAACAATTGCCGGACTCACTTTTGAGCCTGGAACATATCGTCTTGGTAATGTGCCGGGATCGACCTTCATTGCGGAACATGCAAAAGGAACCGATCAGACTGCTTCATGGGATGCTGACGGGGTGGACAAAAAATCATACTGGGTTTCGGAATATTTCCAGTTCGAGGGTGATGCCGACAATATTACCACTTCATTCTACATGCCCGAAAACCGAAAGATCGCGAAGAAGGCTATTTCTCCGGCTTCCCCTGGTTATAATGCGGAAAGGAAGGGATATGATCTGAGACAGAAGCTACTGAAGTCTCCCGTTACAGGTGCAACTGACAAACCTAATCTGCAAAACGGTGAGACGGAATATGCCCCGGATCTGGCTCCCTATATTGAATTTACAGGTGAGTTACGTCAGAATCTTGCAACCGGTGATACTCCTACCGAGCGTTTCGGAAGGGTGACCTACCGCATTTATCTGGGATATACGGCGGAAAACGATCCGGCCAATGATTATGATATAGAACGTAACGTACATTATACCTATAATGTGACCATTAAAGGCATGAATGATCTGGTTGTAGAAGCAAAATCGGACAAGGCGAAAGAGGAGGAACCCGCTCCCGGAGTAGAGGGGCTGGTGTATGACGCACACCGGTCATTCAATTTTGACTGTCATTATGAACAGGGACTGATGCGTTTTAAGAAAGATGAACTTGCTATCTTCAATCCGGACGGTACTCTGAAAGATGATGCCATGATTTCTTTTGCCATACGCACACCGTTCTGTGATAAGATTATCTCTTATACGAAAGCGGAATTGGAACAGTTGAAGAATAACAATTATATTCCTTCTAAAGAAAAAAAGGCTGATACGAACTGGCTCAAATTCTATATCCATCCAAGCACTCTGGCCGACAATGGAAACGAGGATATGCAATATTTCTCCGATACGGGTGCTAATCTGCTTTCGCTGGAGCAGTTTCTTTACAGGCTGATGAATGAACCTGATTATGTATTCAATGCGGCTTCGGGACTTTGTAAAGTAACTGTTTATGCCAATGAATATTTCTACGAACAAAATCCTATGCAGGAGAACGCTCCCAAGGATAAAAATTTGTGGAAAACCTTTGCCAACTCCCCGGATCGTACGTTTGATTTGCTGGTGAACACGTCGCATGAAATTTCTCCTGACGGACAGTCACGTTATCATCAAGCTATTGTAACCATTCGGCAAATGTCCATAAAAACGGTGTTTGTCAACAGTCCTGACGGTATGCGCGTTTGGGGAGTGGAGAATGTGAATGAAACCCCTGATTTGGATTGGTCTGTAAGAGGTCCCGGTGAAGCGGATGCTTTTTATAATAAATACTATTCCAATGGTTGGACAAACACATGGTCTTTGATGAGCAGACGTACAGGAGGATTAGATGAAGCCGATAATATAATGCCTGATCCGATGTTTAGACAAAAAGAAAAAACTTTATGGCAAGTTATGACAAAAGTCAATAATGCGAAGTTGACACTAAGCAAGGATCACACGAACGCGGCTATGAAGTATTATCATGCTACATACGCCTGCTTCACCCCGTTCCTGAGAAACAGGGACAACAACCGTGACGGACAGATGCAGGCAAATGAAATGCAATGGTATATTCCTTCTATTTGTGAAGCAAACATGTTGTATGTAGCAGAGCGGGTATTGCCGTTAAAGAGCAGGCTTGTCGGGCACGCTCCGTCGGATAATGCTACAGCATTATTTACCTCAAGAGCTTTCATGGGAAGTACCAACTTGACATTGAACAGCCCTAATGCCATTATCTTTGTAGAAGAATCGCATAGTATGACCCCTTTATATAATTTTGATTACCAGAAAACGGCAAGTCCCGGAGAAAGAACTCCTTTTTCGGATGTGAGACTGATCAGGGATTTGGGAATCTTGGAAACCTCGGAGGATCATAGTTATCATCTTGATGAAATAGGTAAGGAACTCAGCAAGACACTGGTCAACAAATGGACAGAGCATGAGTATCTGATTTTCAGGGCTGACAATTTACCTGCTAATACTACCAGGGCCTCAAGAGCTATTTATGAACTTCCGGCACATAATGAGACTTCACAGATTAATACGATTTATCACAAAGGGTTCGAAGTTGCCCAATATATTGCGAATACGATAGACAAGCCGAAGGATTTGAAGAATCCTAACAGGAGCAGTGAATACTACTACGAAACCTGGACTACCTTGATGAGCGATATAGAGAAAGGAAACTCTCCGTGTGCTTATTATTATCAGAAACCGGATAAGAGTGATTTGGGGACATGGCGCTTGCCTAATGAGGCTGAACTGATGATAATGGCCGGCAGTTTGTTTGACTGGGATGACCGGGAGAAACCTAAAGTCTATGACTTTGGTGGAAATTTATCTTCTTTGAATATGAAAGATGGACAGGTAATCCATTCTCGGACAGGATTTTCTAAACGGGATATGAACGGAGGAAGATCATTTAGTGCCGGCTATCAGATGTATTTTGATGGTTATCTTAGATTCGTCACGACTGTGGACACGCAGTGGGGAGGCGATAAAGACAGGCTTGTCAATGACAAAAAAGGATACGTGCGTTGCGTAAGGGATCTTGAATAAAGATTCTTTTACCTGTTGGACTTATGCCGAAGAAAAGATAGATATTTCTTTTTCTTCGGTATTTTTTTATATCTCAATGTTCGGGACATACTTTTACTCCTGTCGGCAATTTAACCTGCTTTTGGTTTATGTGTACTATCAAATAACTATTAGTCAGCCTCTCACTTTTTAACTGATGAATATTGAAATTAGTTTTACAATTTTATTGATAAAGACTTGTCTTGTCATCACCTCATTCTTTGAATCGGTTCTTTCATTTGGTGCTTCAAATCCGTCCTTTTGGACTGAATATGATACTTTGTATAGATTAGAAGTGCTCTAATACCCCTTCTGAGAATATCTACGCAAATATTAGGTAGTTTCCGACAAATCATGTAAATTTGCGACAATTTAATAAGCTGATTTTTATGTCGTGTATACTGAATATTGAAACCTCTACCTCTGTTTGCTCGGTAGCGGCCAGTCAAGACGGACAGACGATTTTTGTGAAAGAAGACTTGAAAGGCCCTTCACACGCCGTGTCGTTAGGAGTTTTTGTAGATGAAGCGTTGTCTTTCATAGACAGTCATGCCATCCCTTTGGATGCAGTCGCAGTGAGTTGCGGGCCGGGTTCTTATACCGGACTTCGAATCGGGGTTTCTATGGCGAAAGGAATTTGTTACGGGCGCAATATCCCCTTGATCGGTATCCCGACGCTGGAAGTATTGAGTGTTCCGGTGCTGTTGTATCACGACTTGCCCGAGGACGCTTTGCTTTGTCCGATGATCGACGCCCGCCGCATGGAAGTATATGCAGCCGTTTATGACCGCGCCCTGAACGTGAAGCGGGCTATTGCCGCAGATATTGTGGACGAAAATTCCTATCTGGAATATCTGAATGAGCACCCGGTTTACTTTTTCGGAAACGGAGCCGCCAAATGCCGTGAGAAAATCACGCATCCCAACGCACATTTCATCGACGGCATTCACCCGTTGGCGAAGATGATGTTCCCGTTGGCAGAGAAAGCGGTGGCGACAGAAGATTATAAAGACGTGGCTTATTTCGAACCTTTCTACCTGAAAGAATTCGTAGCTTCCATGCCGAAGAAACTATTATAAGCCGTGTCCGTTATGAATAAATATACATTATCCATTAAAGATTTATCCAGTAAAGAGATGCAATACAATACCCAACAGAAAAGAATGCCGCTTCCCGAATATGGGCGGAGTATTCAGAACATGGTAGATTATGCGTTGACCATTCAAGATCGTGCAGAGCGTCAGCGTTGTGCCAACACCATTATCAATATAATGGGGAATATGTTTCCCCACCTGCGTGATGTACCCGATTTCAAGCATAAGTTGTGGGATCACCTCGCTATTATGTCCGGTTTTGAACTCGATATTGACTATCCTTACGAGATCATCCGCAAGGACAACCTCGTCACCCGTCCGGATCATATCCCTTACAACACTACCCGTATGCGTTACCGTCACTACGGACATACACTGGAAGTGCTGATTAAGAAAGCGATCGAGTTTCCCGAAGGAAACGAAAAACGCAACTTGATTGCTTTGATCTGCAACCACATGAAGAAAGACTACATGGCGTGGAACAAGGACACGGTGGACGATAAGAAAATTGCCGAAGACCTGTACGAACTTTCCGACGGAAAGCTCCAGATGACCGATGATATTGTCCGTCTAATGGCAGAACGTCTCAACCAGAATTACCGTCCGAAGACGAACTATACCAACAATCGTCAGAATAACCAGCGGAGAAACTACCGTCAGAATAACCAGGACAGATAATTCTCTTTTTTGGAATCGTAAACAATTAAAATTCAATCAATGGCTTCATTTGTAATCGAAGGAGGACATCGGCTAAGCGGGGAAATTCATCCGCAAGGCGCCAAAAACGAAGTTTTGCAGATAATCTGCGCCACGTTGCTGACTGCCGAAGAAGTGACGGTGGACAACATACCTGACATCTTGGATGTCAACAACCTGATCCAGCTGATGCGGGAAATGGGTGTGACGGTTTCAAAGAAAGGCATTGACTCATATAGCTTTAAAGCAGAAAACGTCGATCTGGCTTACCTGGAAAGCGACGAATTTCTGAAGAAATGTTCCAGCCTCCGTGGCTCAGTGATGTTGATTGGCCCCATGGTTGCCCGTTTCGGAAAAGCGTTAATATCGAAACCGGGCGGAGATAAAATCGGCCGACGCCGTCTGGATACTCACTTTTTGGGCATTCAGAACTTGGGTGCGGACTTCCGTTATGACGAAGGACGCGGCATTTACGAAATCACCGCCGACAGGTTGCAAGGCAATTATATGCTGCTGGACGAAGCCTCCGTCACCGGAACGGCGAACATTGTAATGGCAGCCGTACTAGCCAAAGGAACTACCACTATTTACAACGCTGCCTGCGAGCCTTACCTGCAACAACTGTGCCGGATGCTGAACCGCATGGGTGCCCGGATCAGCGGTATAGCTTCCAACCTTCTGACGATTGAAGGCGTGGAAGAACTGCACGGCACACAGCACACCGTATTGCCCGATATGATTGAAGTCGGTAGCTTTATTGGTATGGCAGCGATGACCAAAAGCGAAATAACCATTAAAAACGTCTCCTACGAAAATCTGGGCATTATTCCCGAGAGTTTCCGTCGTCTGGGTATTAAGCTCGAGCAGAGGGGAGACGATATTTACGTTCCCGCACAGGAGGTCTACGAGATAGAATCTTTCATTGACGGCTCTATCATGACGATAGCCGACGCACCGTGGCCGGGACTGACTCCCGACTTGCTCAGCGTAATGCTTGTCGTTGCCACGCAAGCCAAAGGGAGCGTGCTTATTCATCAGAAGATGTTTGAAAGCCGTCTGTTCTTTGTGGACAAACTGATCGACATGGGTGCGCAGATCATTCTTTGCGACCCACATCGTGCCGTAGTTATCGGACATAACCATGGGTTCAAGTTGCGCGGCGCACGCCTCACCTCTCCGGATATCCGTGCCGGTATCGCCCTGCTGATAGCCGCCATGAGTGCGGAAGGAACCAGTACGATCAGTAATATCGAGCAGATAGACCGTGGTTATCAAAACATAGAAGGACGCCTGAACGCTATCGGAGCCAGAATCACTCGAATATGATAAAGAAAGAAGAAGTATATAAAATAGGACTATTCAACAAGCCGCACGGCATACACGGCGAGTTGCAGTTTACCTTCACGGACGATATTTTCGACCGGGTGGACTGTGATTATCTGGTATGCCTGCTCGACGGGATTTTCGTTCCTTTCTTTATGGAGGAATACCGTTTCCGTTCGGATTCCACCGCTTTGGTTAAGCTCGAAGGGGTGGACACGGCCGAACGTGCCCGTATGTTTACCAACGTCGAGGTTTACTTTCCGGTGAAGCATGCGGAAGAAGCCGGTGAAGGAGAATTGTCGTGGGAATTTTTTGTCGGTTTCCGTATGGAAGACGTGCACCACGGGATGTTGGGAGAAGTGGTAGATGTGGATACCGCCACGGTTAACACGCTTTTTATCGTTGAAAGAGAAGGGGAAGAATTGCTTGTTCCCGCGCAGGAAGAATTTATCCGGGGGATAGACCAGCAACAGAAACTCATCACAGTGGAACTTCCCGAAGGTTTGTTGAATTTGGACGAACTGGAGGAGGAAGAATAAGTAATCAGAATAAAGTTAAAGTACTAAAGCGTAATCGCTTATAATTTAGAATAAACGAAATGCCGAAGAAAAGACGAAGCAGAGCTTTCTGGAAAAATTTCAAGTTCAAGTATAAACTAACGGTTGTTAATGAGAATACACTTGAAGAAATTGTAGGGCTTCGTGTGTCAAAACTGAATGGCCTTTCGGTGCTGCTTAGTGTGCTGGCGGTGCTTTTCCTGATTGCGGCCTGCATCATTGCTTTCACCCCTTTGCGGAATTATCTTCCGGGATATATGAACAGTGAGGTCCGCACGCAGATTGTGGACAATGCCTTACGGGTAGACTCCCTGCAACAGATACTCAACAAGCAGAACCTCTACATTATGAATATTCAGGATATTTTCAGTGGAAAAGTGGCGATAGACAGCGTGCAGACGCTCGACTCGCTGACCGCCGCCCGTGAAGACACACTAATGGAACGCACGAAACGCGAAGAAGAATTCCGCCGTCAGTACGAAGAGAATGAAAAATATAACCTTACCACGGTCACTTCCCAACCGGATGTGAACGGACTGATTTTATATCGTCCCACACGCGGAATGGTTTCCGACCATTTCAATGCGGAAAAGAAACATTTCGGAACCGATATAGCCGCCAATCCCAATGAAAGTGTGTTGGCTACTATGGACGGAACGGTCATTCTAAGCACTTATACCGCCGAAACAGGCTATCTGATAGGTGTACAGCATAATCAGGATTTGATTTCGATTTACAAACATTGTGGTTCCCTGCTGAAGAAAGAGGGCGAACGTGTGAAAGGCGGCGAAGCCATTGCTTTGGTGGGCAATAGCGGCACACTTAGCACCGGTCCGCACCTGCATTTCGAACTTTGGTATAAGGGACATCCCATTAATCCGGAGAAATACATTGTATTTTAATGATGAGTATAGAGAATAATAAAAAGAAGAAACAAATAGCTATTCTGGGCTCTACCGGTTCTATCGGCACACAGGCATTGCAGGTGATTGAAGAACACCCGGACCTGTACGAGCCTTATGCCCTGACAGCCAACAACCGGGTGGACCTGTTGATTGCGCAGGCAAGAAAATTCCAGCCGGAAGTCGTTGTGATTGCCAACGAAGCAAAGTATGCCGAACTGAAGGAAGCATTGAGCGACCTGCCTATTAAAGTGTATGCAGGTACTGATGCTATTTGCCAGATTGTGGAAGCCGGACCGATTGACATGGTGCTTACTGCCATGGTCGGATATGCCGGGTTGAAACCGACCATGAACGCTATCCGTGCCCGCAAGGCTATTGCTCTCGCCAATAAAGAGACGCTGGTCGTGGCGGGTGAGTTGATAAACCAGTTGGCACAGCAATACCGCACCCCGATTTTGCCGGTAGATTCTGAACACTCGGCCGTCTTTCAGTGTTTAGCGGGAGAAGTAGGCAATCCGATTGAAAAAGTGATTCTGACAGCTTCGGGCGGTCCTTTTCGCACGTATACGTTGGAACAACTGAAAACCGTGACCAAGACACAAGCCCTGAAACATCCTAATTGGGAAATGGGCGCAAAGATAACGATTGATTCTGCCTCCATGATGAACAAAGGCTTTGAAGTAATTGAAGCCAAGTGGTTGTTTGGCGTTCAGCCCGGCCAGATAGAAGTGGTCGTACATCCGCAGTCGGTCATTCATTCAATGGTCCAGTTTGAGGACGGTGCCGTGAAAGCACAACTGGGAATGCCGGACATGCGCCTGCCCATCCAATACGCCTTCTCCTATCCCGACCGGTTGAAAGCCTCTTTCCCGCGCCTGGACTTCAAGCTGTGCACGGAACTGACGTTCGAGCAACCGGACATCACCCGTTTCCGTAACCTCGCCCTGGCCTACGAAGCGCTACATCGTGCAGGTAATATGCCTTGCATTGTCAATGCCGCCAATGAAGTGGTGGTAGCCGCCTTCCTGCAGGACAAAATTTCGTTCCTTGGCATGAGTGAAGTAATAGAAAAGACCATGTCGCGCGTATCCTACTTACAGAAGCCCACCTATGAAGACTATGTGGCTACGGATGCCGAAGCCCGACGGATAGCAGAAGAGCTGATTTGATAGATACACCGGAATGAAAAGAATTATAAAAAACATCTACTCATTTGATACGTTAAATAAGAAAACGTACCTTTGCGAAAATTATAAAAATCGTAAAACAGCAAATAATTAGATGGAAACATTCTTGATTCGTGCCCTGCAACTCGTTATGAGCCTTTCGTTGCTCGTTATCGTTCATGAGGGAGGGCACTTCCTCTTCGCCCGTCTTTTCAAGACACGGGTAGAAAGCCCAAACACAGTGACACGGAATACGGTATCGGATGGCTACCCTTAGGCGGCTATGTAAAAATAGCAGGTATGATAGACGAATCTATGGATACCGAACAGATGAAGCAACCCATGCAGCCATGGGAGTTCCGTGCCAAACCGGCATGGCAACGCCTGCTGATTATGGTAGGCGGTGTATTGTTCAACTTCCTGCTCGCATTGTTCATCTATTCCATGATACTTTTTACTTGGGGCGACGAATATATACCAGTACAAAAAGCCCCATTGGGTATGGATTTTAACGAAACAGCCAAAGCCATAGGCTTCCGCGACGGCGATATCCTAATATCTGCCGACGGGGTACCATTCGAACGCTATGACGGCGACCTGCTGACCAGTATTGTCGATGCCCGCCAGGTAAGCGTATTGCGTGACGGGGAAGCTGCTTCAGTCTACATCCCCGAAGACATGATGAACCGCTTGCTGGCAGACAGCGTGCGTTTCGCCAGTTTCCGTTTCCCTTATGTAGTCGACAGCCTGATTGTAGGATACCCTGCCGCTTCCGCCGGTCTGCAAGTAGGTGACAGCATCACCCACTTGGATGGAAAGTCAATAGCCTACTACGACTTCAAAGAAGAGATGCTGAAGCGCAAGAAAGCCAACGCATCCCATGAGGTAACCTTGACATACGTCCGTAACGGTGTGACAGACACCTTGAGCA
>OGIY01001150.1_pt1 | contig 10143 bp, 5 predicted proteins | sample 1571931 | NCBI WGS metagenome assembly OGIY01 (sample SAMEA2582110, study PRJEB24529) | metagenome | biome: Human gut stool | place: China | collected 2011
ACCCGGAGAATAACGTGAAGTATTACTATGGTGGTCGCAACGCTTCTCAGAACCGTATTGGCAGATTGATGCTCCGTGAGGACGGAACGGGTGCCATTGAATACTTCTATGGCAAGATGGGTGAAGTAACAAAGACCCGCCGCACGATGATTGTGCCTAACCAGGCGATAGCAACCTACGTGACGCAATGGACTTATGACAGCCACAACCGTCTGTTGGAGATGATTTATCCTGATGAGGAGAAAATCACCTACTCTTACAACCTCGGAGGTCAGCTTGAAAAAGTTCATGGCTACAAGTCATACGGCTACGACTATGTGAGCAAGATAGGCTATGACAAGTTTGAGCAGCGCACATACTTGAAGTACTGTAATGGTGCAGAGACGTTCTACACCTACGACCCACAGCGTCGCAGATTGCAGAACCTCACGGTGAATAGTGGTGGAAACACCATCATGGACAATGCCTACACTTACGATGCGGTGAGCAATGTGCTCAGCGTGGTAAACGGTGCGTCAGTGCCTCAGAGTGGCAAGGCAGGCGGACAGATGGCGCATAACTATACTTACGATGCCCTCTACCGTCTTGTAAGCGCAACAGGCACATATACTGGTGCAGACAACAAGACCGCAAGCTACACCCTTGCGATGGGCTATGATAATATGCACCGCATCACCTCGAAGCGTCAGATTCTCACACAAAATAATGTGCAGTTTGATGGTTCATTGAACGCTGGCTATGACCTTACTTATACGTATGGCACAGATGCAGGCAAGAAGTTCCAACTCGCCAATGTGAAGGATGTGAACTACCGCACGGAGGAGACACCTTCAGAAAGCGAGAATGTGAACAACAATCATGCCTATGAGTATGATGCCAACGGAAACCTCATTTATGTCAATACAAGCCGTACAAAGAAGGATGGCATGGCTGACGAGAAGACCGCAGAGCGCAAACTCAAATGGGATGAAGAGAACCGTCTCCTTGCTTCTGATGATAACGGCTTTGTGACCAACTATTGGTATGATGCAGACGGTGAGCGTACGGTGAAGACATCAGGTGAGAGTGACCAAGTTTATGTGAACTCAGAGTTTGCAGGAGGTCGCACGAATACAGCCAAGTTCTCACTATATGTATCTCCTTACCTCGTTGCCAACCAAGGCGGACGCTATACAAAGCATATCTATATAGGTAGTCAGCGTGTAGTCAGCAAGATTGGAGACTTCGACTCTTACGGCTCAGACCCACGCCGCATCCAGTATGCAGGTAGTGAGACAGATGGCTTGTCTGTTGATTATAAAGCTAAATATACCGGGCAGTTGCAGGTTATCAAGGATAATTATGCAACCTTTGCAGTACCGTACAATGGCGAGGACAACAACGACTATGTCGATGGCAAGGGCTTCTGCTGCAATGACGGCAGCTTGGAGGCTGCGCAGGCACAGGCTTTAGCGAGAGCTGCAAAGAATAACTTCCAAGAAGGCGACTCGTACGAGAAGATGCAGTTCTACTACCACCCAGACCATTTGGGTAGCAGTAGTTACATCACCAACCTTGATGGCGAGGTGGTGCAGCATATTGAATATGTACCTTTCGGTGAAGTGTTCGTTGAGGAGCGCAACAATATTTGGAATACACCTTATCTTTTCAATGCGAAGGAATTCGATGAGGAGACGGGATTGTATTACTATGGAGCGAGATACTATGATCCTCATATTAGTCTTTGGATAACAACTGACCCTATAAAAAATAAATATCCAAACATAAGTAGTTATTGCTATACGGCTAACAATCCTGTACGCTTCATAGATCCTGATGGGAGAATTATCAAATTACCAAAAGGGACTACTTCTGAACAGATATTTATTGTTTTGGGAAATATTCAAAAATTAACAGATGATAAAGTTGTATTTTCTACTCAAAAAGATGGTTCTGTTAGAATAAAAATCGCATCTTTAGGCAAAGGAAATAAATCAGCAGGCACACGTCTTATACGTAGAATTAATAGTTCTAAAAGAATAATGACAATTAATATCATATCAGAGAAAGAAGAAGGTAACTTTGAAACAGATGATAATCCAACTAATGCAATTAATGGTAAGGGGTCTAATGTGAATGTACATTTCAATCCGGAATCAAATCCAGACATCCCAACTCTGAATAGAAAAACAGGTAGAGTTAGTAATAAAAAGAGACCTTCCCAAGTTGGATTAGCTCATGAAATGATTCATGGTGACAGATCAATGCGTGGAGTTGCAATAGAGTATTCAGAAAGCGAGTCTTATTCCTATATGAATAATCGGGGGCAAAGAGTCATGGAAACTCTAAGCAAAGAAGAAGCAGCAACTGTTGGTTTAAATCATGTAAAAAAGAATGATATTACAGAAAATGACATTCGTAAAGATCAAGGATTAAATCCACGAGGAGCATACTAATTTAAAAACAAGTCATTGGATGGAATTTATCCATCCAATGGCTATTATAAAGACAAATGATTATGTTCAGACTATTTTTAATTATTAGCCTATTATTTACTATAGGCTCGTGTTCTAATACACGTCAAGATAAAAACAATCTCAAAATATCATCGCTATCAAACCATCTTCAAAAGAAGGGAAAATCTATAATCTTAGTTATGGATTTTGGAGATTCCGATTATCAAATAATTGAATATTGCGACACGATATTAACATATGGGATAGGATATGTTAAAAATGCAAATACAATATCAAATAATAATATTGTATGGAATTCATCATATCCCCTTATTAGAAGGAAACTTGCTATTACCCAACAAGAAACAATACAAAATGCAATTTCTAAATTAAAAACGTGTTCATATTTTGATGCAAATATAGCTAAGGATAATGTTAAATATACATTATATGTGAATTATCATAAAGTGGCTTCTGGGTATAAGGCATTTATTGAGAATTTTCCTAATGACATACAGACTGTTATCAAAGAAATGTTGTTATTAGCTTCACCGCTTTATTATAAAAATCATAAATCATGAGTTAGACTGGGATTAAAGCACTGTGTTTAGCAATAAACGTTATAGTTAGTAATGTTAAAAAATAACTTGCGCAGAAATTCTGCGATGATAGCCTACTATTGCTAAATAGCACACGAGAAAAGTTGCGCAAGTTATTTTTTTAGAATGTTGTTTTTCCTAACCACTTTTTTAGGTTCGTTGCCAAACGAGTCTATAAAATAATACTGTTATCCTCCATCACCTTATAGAATATATTGTCCCCACTCGCAGGATGCACAAGCATCAATATGTTGCCGTCAAGCACTTGGAAACAACCTTTTAACCTTTCCTGTTCGTTCTGCTTTTCTTTGAATGTCTGTATCAACAGGTAGGAAACTCTTGCCATCCTTTTTCGATTAAGTCTCACAATCTACACTTTGTCAGCTTTTGGCTTTCTTGCCAATGGTTATTATTCAATAATGGCTCTTTTTCTGACGATATGCTGTTTTTACCAAGAATTTACATAAAAGTTGTTATAATATATATAAATATTCGTCTTTGATACTTCCTGCCATTATCTTTGCCGATTAAAAATGTTAGTGCAAAGCAATAATGAAGTAATAGAAACGTAAAAAGTAAACAACATGGAACGCAAAGAACAGACCGGGCATATCTGTAGATGGATGGCTTTAGGCATCATGACTGCCATCGTCATCGTAGGATGTACCATTGTAATCGGCCTATTTGAATGGCGCGACAGAAAGGAGATTGAGTGTAGAAATGCAGAACTGCATCAGTGGCGAAAGAATGTGCATGACTTAAACTTGCACATAACGGAATTGTCACTGCTTGGTGAAATGGTTGCGGATTGGGACTCAACAGATGTAAATGAGTATCATTCGCTTCGATTGGAAGTGGACAGTATGCTTGAAGGCATCGCAGGTATTTGTCCGAAAGAAGATTCTGATACAATCTGCCATCTTCTTGCAGAAAAGGAGCAGCTCCTTCTGGATATAAAGGATGCCATGCAGGAATTGAATGCCACTCAAGAAAAGCTGACCACCGAAGTTCCAAGAATTGTAGAGCAGAATAAAACTGAAAGCAAAAGACTTTCAGCTATGCCACAGCAGGCAAAGCCAAAGAAGCGAGGTTTCTTCAGCAGATTGTTCGGCAAGAAAGAAAATGCAGTAACAACAGGCAACCGTTTAACCCAAACTGAAAAGATGCTCACCAACCTAAACCAAACGGTTGTTGCTAAACATCACCAGCAAAGCCGTAAGGTAGTGGAGATATTGGATAGTCTTGGAAATAGAAATGAAGGTATCAATAAGCAGTTGCAAAGAGTAATCAGCATAGCTGATGAGAATGTGGATAAAGGCATCAAAGTTCGTGAGCGACAAATCGCAGACTTGGAAGGCAATTATACCTATTATTATATAGGGATGATAGGATTGTTGATATTGGTGTTTTTCGTATTATTCCTATTGGTGTGGCGATTCGCATTCAAGACACGTAAGAGCAAGGAAGAAACAAGAAAGGTGATGCTGACAGTAACGCATGAGATGCGCAGTCCTTTGTCTGCCATCAAGGATTATGCTCGCAAGATTAGCGGACTTGATGATGCTACGGATGAAAGCAAACGGTATGCCGACTTGATTGTTGACACATCGAAAGGCTTGACTTCTATGATAGACAGTTTCCTGGTTTACTCCAAATTAGCGAATGGAAAGGCGACCGTCAAGGAACGCCCTTTCCGTATGATGGACATTGCCGAGCAATTAAAGATGGAGTATGAACCCTTTGCTGCAAAGAAACAACTGGAATTGAGCGTCAGCAATAAGGCAGATGGTGTTGTCAATGGAGACAAGGAAAAGGTGCTTACAATAGGACGCAATCTGCTTTCCAATGCCATCAAATATACGGGAAAGGGTGAGATAGTATTGTCCACAACCTATAAGAATGGTGTGTTCATGCTAAAGGTTAAGGATACAGGAACAGGATTGGATGACAAGCAACAAAAACAAATTTTCAAGGAATTTGCAAGATTGGGAAATGCGGTCACCCAACCGGGATTTGGCTTGGGACTTTCCATTGTCAAGAACCTCGTTTCACTGATGAAAGGAAAAATCGATGTGTCCAGTCACCAAGGGCTGGGAAGTATTTTTACCATTAGTCTTCCTATGGCTGCAGCCGAAAAGCAGAATGTGGAACCAACTCAGTATAGAACGAAACGACAAGATTCGTTTACTGTCATTGCCATTGATGATAGCCATGTACAACTGAGTACCATCCGTGAGGCGTTTGCATCAAACGGCATCGTATGTGACACTTGTAATAATGCCACGGATTTATTGGATATGATGCGCAAAAAATCATATGATCTGCTGATAACGGACTTGAAGATGGCTGAAGTGAATGGTATCGAGATTCTGGAAATGATGCGTATGGTGAACGTGCGTAACTCCAAGACCATTCCTGTTATCGTTATGACTGCAGCACCAAATGTGAGTGAACAAGAACTGCTTGACGCAGGATTTGTCGCTTGCCTGTTCAAGCCGATGTCGGACAAGGATTTGATAAGCACTGCAAGAAAGTGTGTGAATGGTAAGATAGCAGAAAAACAAATAGACTTCTCTATGTTGCTGACCTACGGCAATGAAAAAGAGACTTTGGAGAATTTCGTAAAGGAAATGACTGATACATTGGGCAGTATCCGTAATGTAGCCAAAGAGGAGAACCGCAAGAAAATGTCTGATGTCATTCACCACGCAAGAAGCTCATGGATGATGGTACAATCTGACGAGTCTTTGAACCATCTTTTTGACCTGATAGAAGATTCTACATCATCAGACGACGTTATCAACCAAGCGGTTGAGGATGTTTTCGCACATGGTGAGGAAATCATCAAAGCCGCACAAAAGAAAATTGAGGAGGTAACAGCATGAAGAAAGTAATAATCATTGAAGACAGCCCTACATTTTGCAATATGTTGGGCAAGAAGTTGGAGGCGAAGGGATGGAAAACAATCTTATGCTACAATTACAGAGATGGTCTGAAAGCTGTGAGGGAATCCTCTGAATGGGATGTTGTCATTTCGGATATGCGCTTGGGGAATGATAACGGCATCGACCTGTTGGAATGGATGCGTAGTAACGGCTACCAGAATCCATTTATCATCATGACATCTTACGATGAAAGTATGAGTGCCGTGAGGACTATGAAATTGGGAGCGGAAGATTATATACCGAAGAAATTGTTGCTTGATGTAGTTTATGAACGTTTGGAAGAAATCATATACAAGCAGAAACGACTCGTCGAGTTGAATAACAAGATTGTTTACCGCAAAAGTGAGAAGTTTCGCCGTATATATAAAATGGCAGAATTGTTTGCTAAAAGCGACATGGCTGTTATGATATTGGGCGACAACGGAACTGGCAAAGAACATATAGCGGAAAAGATACATCTGCAAAGCAAAAGAGCCGACAAGCCTTTTGAGGTAGTAGATTGCGGTACGCTTTCCGCGGAACTTGCCGTTTCCGCTCTCTTCGGACATGAGAGAGGTGCATTCACAAGTGCAGACGCAGCAAGAAAAGGTTACTTTGAATTGGCTGCTGGAGGTACGCTGTTCTTGGACGAGATAGGGAACCTGCCGAAAGATGTACAGACGATGCTGCTGCGTGTGTTGCAATCCAAGAGCTACCGACCATTGGGAGCTACAAAAGATAAAGTGGCTGATGTGCGCATTATTGCCGCCACCAATGAAAACCTGCAAGAGGCAGTTCGGGAAGGACGATTCAGAAGCGACCTGTATTATCGACTTCACGAAGCGGTTATTGAGATTCCACGGTTGCGGGATTGCAAGGAAGATATTATGCCATTAGCTAACTTCTTCCTGAAACTATATGATAGGCATACGGACAAAGAAATAAAATGTATCAGTAAGGAAGCGCAAAGGGCACTTGTAAGCCATACATGGCCAGGCAATGTGCGTGAGTTGAAATCATGTATCATGCGAGCTATGCTGTTATGCGAGAATGAGATAATAGATGTCGAGGACTTGCAGTTGTCACAATCGGCATTGACAGAAGAGGTTTTGGACTTTGATGAACAAGAACGCAAGATCAATCGAGAACGTATCTTGTGGGCTTTGAAGCAATGCAATGGCATCAAGCGTGATGCGGCAAAAATGTTGGAAATGAGCCATACTACATTCTATGCCCGTATGAAAGAGTATGGTATTCCAACTAACAAGTTGTAACGGTATAAGAACCGTGTAAGGAAGATTGGACGAGTGTCCGGTTTTCCTTACACTATTTCTGCTTGCAATTTCCTTGTGAAAATCTTATTCTCTTGATAAAGTTGCTGATTATCAGGAAATATCATCATCCAATTGTTTAGACTGTCTTGGAATGGCATAGGTATTGGACTAATAAATGGTGTGCGCACAGAAACATCAAATTAGTACAAACCCATAAAAGAGACAGAAACATGGAATACAACATATTGATAGAGACTGATTTTTTCAACTTGCTGAATGCAGGTCATAAGAACAAAGGTGGTAACGCTTTGGAGAACTCATATCGAGAGTTTATCAAGGTTGTGGTTGATTTATGCAGCACCAACGTGAAGCAAGCGGTCTTTGCACTGTCATACGCAGAGACCGAGCTTGACTTTCATCTGTCAATGTCCCATATAAAGGATTGTTTGGGAACCGTAGGCTTGTATGTGCGCAAGGCTATTGCATTTGTCCGAAGGATGCAAGAGCATGTGGCAGCAACATATCATCTTCATGTGACTACATCCACTTCAGAAGCCTCCCCGCCAGTATCATCAGAATCAAAACCATTAGTGAAATGGACTGGCAATGCCGTTGACCTTGTAGAAATGGTATATGGCATCTGCGTAATGGGAAGCGTGAACGATGGCGATGTGAAATTCAAGGACTTGGCGCAAGCCATGTACCAGTTCTTTGGTATCAAAGCCAAGGACTGCTATCGTTTCTACACCGACATCAGAAGACGCAAGAACCATAGTCGCACCTATTTTCTGGACAAGATGCAGGAGAAATTGAATGAGAAAATGCGAAAGGATGATGAATTGGAAAGAATGAGACGATAAAATTGCGCCATTATTTGGGATAATTGTATAATAATCATTAAGATTTTTACAGAAACACCCAATTTTGGATATTTATCTGTATTTTTGCAATTTTAATAGTAACAAAACTTGCAAACATGACATATCAAGATATAGAAGCCCTAACAATAAAGAAAGAGGGGAATAGCTTGGAGTTTAAGGAATCGACAGGTCAATTAGATCGTTCGATGGAGACTCTATGCGCATTTCTCAATGGTGAGGGCGGCACAATCCTTTATGGAGTAAAGGACGATGGAAAAATCATAGGACAAACGGTATCTGACAGTACAAAACGTTCTATTGCAGAAGCAGTCAATCGTATAGAGCCTTTTGTGGATTTAGAAATCACCTATGTTGCTATTCCCGGCACTGAAAAATATGTCATTGTCATTTTTGTTGAGGAGCAACGTTTTATGCGTCCTTTCACATACAAAGGAAGAGCTTATCAGCGAATTGAAAGCACCACAACCGTCATGCCACAGGAACGGTACAATCACTTATTGATGGAACGAGGTGGCAAGTATGGTTGGGAAGCGATGATTAATCCTGACTTGAAAATAGCGGATCTGGACGAAAATGCTATTCTCGGTGCTGTTCGAGAGGGAATAAGAAACGGAAGACTTCCTGAAACGACAATACGTGAGGAGATACCTGTCATTCTGAAAAAGTTCCGTTTACTCAATGACGGGAAACTGAATAATGCCGCTGCCGTATTGTTCGGCAAAGAGTTGTATGATTATCCACAGTGTTTGCTTCGTATGGCACGTTTCAAGGGAACTACAAAGGAAGAGTTTATTGACAACCAACGTGCGGAAGGCAACATATATGAACTGCTTGATGCAGCAATGGCATTCTTCTTTAAACACCTCTCATTGTCTGGAAAGATAAATGGTCTGTATCGTGAAGAGGAACTGAGCATCCCTTACAAGGCTTTGAGAGAAAGTTGTATCAACTCTTTCTGTCATAGGTCCTATCATCACCCTGGGAGTTCAGTCAGCATTGCCATTTATGATGACCGGGTAGAAATAAGAAATACGGGAACATTTCCTGCAGATCTGCCAATAGAGCGTCTAATGGAGGAGCATGATTCCAAACCACAGAATCCAATAATTGCCAATGTACTCTACAAGAGTAAAATTTTGGAAAGTTGGGGACGTGGTATAAGCACGATGGTAGGTGAATGTAAGCGTGTCGGATTGCCTGCTCCGGAAATCAATACGGATGGTAATTTTGTATGGGTCGTTTTTAAATATAATAGAAGCAGTGTGGTAGTCACCCCACAGTCACCCCACAGTTACCCCACAGCTACCCCACAGCTCAAAAAGGTTATATCTGTAATAGGTACTGCGACTTTGTCTGCAAAAGAGATAATGGAGATAATGTCCTTGAAAGATAAGACCCATTTTCTTGATAAATATCTATATCCAGCAATTGAGCAAGGATATGTTGGACAGTTACACCCAGAGAATCCTAAACACCCTGGGCAAAAATATATGCTTACCTCAAAAGGTAAAGCCTTATTGAATGAATAGGAACGACAAAGGCAGTGGCAAATATCCACTGCCTTTGTCGTTCCTATTTCTGTATCAAGTGCTTCAAGTTCTCATCGTTGGCGATACGCTCTAACTCGTCCTTGACAATTTGCTTGACATCCTCCTTGATTTGATTGTAGTTGTCCTGTATGGCTTGCTTCATGCAGTCGTTGCCATTGATATCCTTGAAGTCGTTGATGATAGGGATTGGCTGATAATTGCTTTCCTCTCGCTTCACCTTGTCGGTGTCAACGACAATCTCGGCATGGAAGATCTTCTGCTCTATGCGCTCGGTGAAGTTGTCGGAAACAGAGCCGACAAACATACCTTGGGTGAGTCCGCTAATCTTGCTTGGCGGAATGAGACTATCCATTTGGGTATTGATGGACGTAGAGACATCCTGTCGGTTTATGGAAATGGACTGGCGCTTTTGGAGCACCTTGCCGAAACGCTCGGATAAAGTCTTGGCGGTCTCGCCAACGACCTGTCCGCTGAAGATAT
>OGIY01001155.1_pt1 | contig 10122 bp, 7 predicted proteins | sample 1571931 | NCBI WGS metagenome assembly OGIY01 (sample SAMEA2582110, study PRJEB24529) | metagenome | biome: Human gut stool | place: China | collected 2011
CAAATCATTATCGAACAGGCAGGTATCCCGGTGGTAGTGGATGCCGGTATCGGCGCGCCAAGCCATGCTGCCGAAGCAATGGAACTGGGAGCTTCCGCTGTATTAGTGAATACTGCAATAGCCGTTGCCGGAAATCCGGTAGAAATGGCTAAAGCATTCAAAGCAGCTACAGAAGCCGGAAGACAGGCTTACAAAGCAGGATTAGGATTACAAGCCGTCGACTTCGTAGCAGAAGCAAGTTCACCTCTAACGGCTTTTCTTGATTAAAACAAATAAACTATGGAACAAAAAATAAAATTCCCCCGCTCGCAGAAAGTCTATTTACCCGGTAAACTTTATCCGAATATCCGCGTGGCGATGCGGAAAGTAGAACAAGTGCCCAGTGTCAGTTTCGAAGGAGAAGAAAAAATAGCTACGCCTAATCCGGAAGTATACGTATATGACACCAGCGGTCCGTTCAGTGACCCGTCAATGAGCATTGATCTCAAGAAAGGACTTCCCCGCTTACGTGAAGAATGGATTGTGGGACGCGGTGACGTAGAGCAACTCCCCGAAATCACTTCGGAATACGGACAAATGAGACGTGATGACAAAAGTCTGGATCATCTCCGCTTTGAACACATTGCCCTTCCCTATCGTGCCAAAAAGGGAGAAGCCATCACTCAGATAGCATACGCCAAACGAGGAATCATCACTCCGGAAATGGAATATGTGGCGATCCGCGAAAATATGAACTGTGAGGAACTGGGAATCGAGACTCACATTACTCCCGAATTTGTCCGTAAAGAAATAGCAGAAGGACGTGCAGTGCTGCCTGCCAACATCAATCATCCGGAAGCCGAACCGATGATTATCGGCCGTAACTTCCTAGTGAAAATCAATACGAATATCGGAAACTCCGCCACCACTTCCAGCATTGACGAGGAAGTGGAAAAGGCTTTATGGAGCTGCAAATGGGGAGGTGATACGCTGATGGACCTTTCAACAGGAGAAAATATTCATGAGACACGTGAATGGATCATCCGCAACTGCCCTGTACCGGTAGGCACTGTACCTATCTATCAGGCACTTGAGAAAGTGAATGGTGTAGTGGAAGACCTTAACTGGGAAATCTATCGGGACACACTGATCGAACAATGCGAACAGGGAGTAGATTATTTTACGATTCATGCAGGTATCCGCCGTCATAATGTTCATCTTGCCGATAAACGTCTGTGCGGCATTGTCAGCCGTGGAGGAAGCATCATGAGCAAATGGTGTCTGGTGCACGATCAGGAAAGTTTTCTGTATGAACACTTTGACGATATCTGTGATATTCTGGCTCAATACGACGTTGCCGTATCATTGGGAGACGGACTGCGTCCGGGCTCTATCCATGATGCCAACGACGAAGCACAGTTTGCAGAACTGGACACGATGGGAGAACTGGTACTTCGTGCATGGGAAAAGAACGTGCAGGCATTCATCGAAGGTCCGGGACACGTACCGATGCACAAAATCAAGGAGAACATGGAACGTCAGATCGAGAAATGCCATGATGCGCCATTTTATACACTCGGCCCTTTAGTGACGGATATCGCTCCTGGCTACGATCACATTACCTCTGCCATCGGAGCTGCTCAAATCGGCTGGTTAGGTACGGCGATGCTTTGTTATGTCACTCCGAAAGAGCACCTTGCCCTGCCGGATAAAGAAGACGTACGTGTGGGCGTTATCACTTATAAGATTGCCGCTCATGCTGCCGACCTTGCCAAAGGACATCCGGGAGCACAGGTACGCGACAATGCCTTGAGCAAAGCCCGTTACGAGTTCCGCTGGAAAGATCAGTTCGACTTGTCTCTCGATCCGGAACGGGCACAGGGGTATTTCCGCGCAGGACATCACATTGACGGAGAATACTGCACGATGTGCGGACCTAATTTCTGCGCCATGAGATTATCCCGTGATCTGAAGAAAAATGCCAAGAGTGATAAATAATAAATTGTGAATATCCCCAAACCAAGTCACAATCTCATTTCTTTTTAATTTTCAACTTTCAATTAATTAAAATGTTCTCAGACGAATTAGAAAAAATATCCTGGGAAGAGACGACAAAAGCCATCTATTCCAAGACAGATGCCGATGTGCGCCGTGCATTAGGCAAAAAAGAGCATCTGGATGTCAACGATTTTATGGCATTGATCTCACCTGCCGCCACTCCCTATCTGGAAGTGATGGCCCGCCTCAGCCAGAAATATACGATGGAGCGGTTCGGCAAAACAATCTCTATGTTTGTGCCGCTCTATATCACCAATTCATGCACCAACTCCTGCGTCTATTGCGGTTTCCATATCAGTAATCCGATGAAAAGAACGATTCTGACGGAGGAGGAAATCATCAACGAATACAAAGCAATCAAACGGCTGGCTCCTTTTGAGAATCTTTTACTCGTGACAGGTGAAAATCCGGCAGCAGCAGGTGTACCTTACATCGCCCATGCTCTCGATCTGGCAAAACCTTATTTCAGCAACCTTCAGATTGAAGTGATGCCCCTCAAAGCGGAAGAATACAAAGAACTCACCCATCACGGGCTGAACGGAGTCATCTGCTTTCAGGAAACTTATAATAAGGCGAACTATAAAAAGTATCACCCGCGAGGCATGAAGTCCAAATTCGAATGGCGTGTCGATGGTTTCGACCGTATGGGACAGGCGGGTGTCCATAAGATCGGCATGGGTGTCCTGATCGGTCTGGAGGAATGGCGGACGGATGTGACAATGATGGCTTACCACCTCCGCTACCTGCAGAAGCACTACTGGAAGACCAAATACAGCGTCAATTTCCCCCGTATGCGTCCATCCGAAAACGATGGCTTCCAACCCAACGTTATCATGAACGACCGGGAACTTGCACAGCTTACTTTCGCCATGCGAATCTTCGATCATGATGTAGACATCTCCTATTCTACCCGTGAAAGCGCCGAGATACGAAATCACATGGCAACACTGGGCGTGACAACCATGAGTGCCGAAAGCAAGACAGAACCGGGCGGATATTACAGCTACCCGCAAACGCTGGAGCAGTTCCACGTGAGTGACGAACGGAAAGCGGTAGAAGTGGAACGTGACCTGAGGAAATTAGGACGTGAACCGGTCTGGAAGGATTGGGACCAGTCTTTTGACTTTAAAAGATAAAACGATGCGGTACGACAGGCAAATGATCCTTCCCGAAATCGGAGAAGACGGTCAGCAGAAACTGAAACAAGCAAAGGTTCTTATTGTAGGCGTGGGAGGGCTAGGCTCTCCCATAGCCCTCTATCTGACCGGAGCAGGAGTAGGCTGCATTGGACTGGTAGACGACGATGTAGTCAGCATCAGTAATCTGCAACGGCAAGTGCTCTATTCAGAGAAAGAATTAGGTAAACCCAAGGCAATATGTGCCGCCGAACGACTTTCCGCACTTAACAGCGAGATAACTATCCGGACTTATCCAACCCGTTTAACAGAGGAAAACGCACAGGAAATTATCAGTCAGTATGATATAGTAGTAGATGGCTGCGACAACTTCTCTACCCGCTATCTTATCAACGACATCTGCGCGGAAATGGGGAAAGTGTATGTCTATGGAGCAATCTGCGGCTTTGAAGGTCAGGTATCCGTTTTCCATTACGGAGAAGAGAAAAAAAGTTATCGGGACTTATATCCGGACGAAGAAGAAATGAGGCGAATGCCTCCGCCCTCCAAAGGTGTAATGGGCATTACTCCTGCGGTAACAGGAAGCATCGAAGCAACGGAAGTGCTGAAAATTATCTGCAGTTTTGGCGAAGTATTATCAGGTAAACTATGGACTATTGACTTGCGTACATTGCAATCTAACAAATTTTCACTATAAACGTTGGTTTCTGAAATAGTTAATTAGTAACTTTGCTAAACTTTACAACTTTACAAAGGAAATGAAACTAATTGTAGTTACCACGCCCACGTTCTTCGTTGAAGAAGATAAGATTATTACCGCTCTTTTCGAGGAGGGACTGGATATTCTACATCTCAGAAAACCTGAGACACCGGCCATGTATTCCGAACGATTACTGACGCTGATTCCGGAAAAATATCATCGCCGCATTGTGACACACGAACATTTTTATCTGAAAGAAGAGTTCAATCTGATGGGTATCCACCTGAATGCACGCAACCCGAGCGAACCGCATGATTATGCCGGACACGTCAGTTGTTCCTGCCATTCCGTAGAAGAGGTGAAGAACAGAAAGCATTTCTATGATTACGTTTTCATGAGTCCCATTTACGATAGTATTTCGAAGGTTAATTACTATTCTACTTATACGGCAGAAGAACTTCGTGAGGCACAGAAAGCTAAGATCATTGACTCAAAAGTAATGGCACTTGGAGGTATTAATGAAGATAATCTACTAGAAATAAAAGATTTCGGATTTGGAGGGGCTGTTGTATTGGGAGATCTTTGGAATCGATTTGATGCCTGTCTGGATCAGAATTATCTGGCTGTGATCGAGCATTTCAAGAAGTTAAAGAAATTAGCGGACTAAGAGGAATATAGGTGTACTTTCAGTACTTATATACCCGATGGTTCATCTGCAAAAGGGTATATCAGAGCCCTTATAAATTAAAAATCACCCTCGCTACAGATTGAACTGTAGCGAGGGTGATTTTTAATTTATAAGGGGAGTTTTAATACGCCCCCTTGTGTTTATATACTTTTACCAGAATTTGTATCCTACACTGATTGCGAAATTCAAGTTCTTTCCGGCATCAGTATCTAGTTTTGTTAATCCGAACTGTCCGTCAAGTCCTACAATAAACTTTTGATATTCCAAAGCAACACCGACTCCTAATCCAAAGTCAAAACGATGCAAGCCTTTCATTTCAGATAAATCATATTCATCCGGATCAATAATATCTCCAATAGAAAAGTCATGGCTCTGTCCTCCTGCTTCAATAGTAACTTTATCAATCTTACCAAAAGTGTTAAACTTTGCCGTAGCTTTTTCTCCCTCGTATTTGATTGTCGCTTTGGTTTTACCTCCTACACCGTAACCTAAATAAGGACCGGCAGTTATAACGATATTCGTATTGTTGGCTACATTAAAACGGGCAGCAGCCATAACAGGTAACTCCAGATACATCTGATTCATTGTGACTTTGGCACTTGCTCCCAGCATCTCACCACTATCCACCTTTCCACCTTTGGTAGAAAAGAATAATGAAGGCTGCAATGACCACATATCATTAAAAGCATATTCCGTTCCTACTCCAACTCTAAAACCAACTTTTGCATCTACCCCATCAGTTGTCCAATTACTAACGTTCATACCTACTTTAGCATTCCAACCTGTAATCTGTGAGAAGCCTGCAACCGATACCAGCGCAAATAAAATAAACAAAACACTCTTTTTCATAATTTTCTAGTTTTAATTAAGTATTAAGGATTGTTTCATCCCGTTTGTTTTTACGTCACAAATATATGCCAAAATATCAAGAAAGCAATCTTTCTGTGAATAAACGTGTAGAGATAATACATAAAGAAAGGGAATTCCCTATTTTAGAGAATCCCCTTTCCTATTTTTTTATTATCTACTACTCGATTAGAAATTGTAGTGGAAACCAATAGACAAATCTTCGCTAGTCAACATCAGACCGAAAGAATCTCCGGAAGTGTTCACATTCTTACGATATCCCAAGAAACCATACTTAGCGATAAAAGAGAAATGATCGTTCAATTTAACAGCGATACCCGGTCTCAAACCGATCTGACCTGCTTTAGTGGTATCACCATCTTTGATTTTCACGAAACCAATAGCAGCAGTTCCGTCCAGGAACAGACGTACAGCATCATTCTGATAGTAAGACCAACGGATGTACGGAGCAACAGTAACTGTATTTGCAGTCACTTGTTTCACATATTCGTGTGAATAGTTCAGTTCAGCACCCAATGCCCATGTTTCATTAAAATTGTAGCCGATTTCCGGAGCAACTTTAAAAGAGGTAGTGTTGCCTGTGCTGTTACGCCAAACGTTGAAAGATCCGCCTACGCAAATGTCTTGTGCTTTTACAGCGATAGCTGCCACCATAACAACTATCAATAATAAACCCTTTTTCATCTCATTTTTTTTAAATTAAACAATTAGACCCCACTCAGGTCTGTTTTTCGAGGTGCAAATGTAAAGCTGTTTTTAGGATTAAACAAACATTTAGTTAGTTTTTTATAATAATCACCAAACAAATCCTTATTAACAGCTGATTATCAAGGCTGAACAAATACAATAAAAATAACATCATCCAACAAAAAAAGGCTGTAATCATTCTCTCACGAGACGATTACAGCCCAATTATCAGAAAGTTAACTTTCTAACCAGTTTATCTTTCTATCCTTCAATTGCTGCCTGAGCCGCTGCTAATCTTGCGATAGGCACCCGGAACGGAGAGCAACTAACGTAATTCAAACCTACTCTATGGCAGAACTTCACTGAAGACGGTTCACCACCATGTTCGCCACAGATACCGCATTTTAAATCCAGACGGATAGCACGACCCTTTTCTGTAGCCATACGTACCAACTGCCCTACACCATTCTGATCGAGCACCTGGAACGGGTCTACTTTCAGAATCTTCTTTTCCAGATAGACCGGAAGGAAGGAAGCGATATCGTCACGAGAATATCCGAAGGTCATCTGAGTCAAGTCATTCGTACCGAATGAGAAGAATTCAGCAGATGAAGCAATACGGTCAGCAGTCAGAGCTGCACGAGGAATTTCAATCATAGTACCTACTTTGAAATCAATGCTGTCGCCCACTTCTTCAAACAACTTGGCAGCCTCTTCACGAATCACCTTCTCTTGTTCCTTGAATTCATATAAAATACCGGTCAACGGAACCATGATTTCAGGATGTGTCTCTACTCCTTCTTTCTTCAGTTCAAGAGCAGCACCCAAGATAGCGCGTGTCTGCATCTGAGTGATTTCAGGATATGTATTTCCCAGACGGCAACCGCGGTGACCCAACATCGGATTGTGTTCACACAGCGATTCTACACGTTGCTGGATATATTGCAGGCTTACACCCATCGTATCAGCCATTTCCTGCTGTCCCTTCAAATCGTGAGGAACAAACTCATGCAAAGGAGGATCGAGCAGACGCACTGTCACCGGACAACCTGCCATTGCCTTAAAGATACCCTTAAAGTCGGCCTGTTGATACGGCAGAATCTTAGCCAATGCCTTACGGCGTCCTTCCGCATCTTCTGCCAGGATCATTTCGCGCATTGCCTTGATCTTTTCCCCTTCAAAGAACATGTGTTCCGTACGGCAAAGACCGATACCCACAGCGCCGAAATTACGTGCTACTTCCGCATCATGAGGAGTATCCGCATTCGTACGCACTTGCAAACGGGTATATTTATCAGCAAGCGTCATCAATTCGGCAAAGTCACCGGAAAGCTCGGCAGCTTTCGTTTCTACTTTACCATTATATACTACACCCGTACTTCCGTTCAAAGAGATGTAATCACCTTCTTTCAGAACAACACCGTCAATTTCTACGGTACGAGCCTTATAATCAATATTCAAAGCACCTGCACCTGATACACAGCATTTACCCATACCACGAGCTACCACAGCAGCATGAGAAGTCATACCACCACGAGCTGTCAGGATACCTTCGGCAACTGCCATACCGGCCAAGTCTTCCGGAGAAGTCTCGATACGTACCATTACCACTTTCTTTCCGGCAGCATGCCATTCGGCGGCATCATCAGCGAAGAATACAATCTGACCGGTTGCAGCACCCGGAGAAGCCGGAAGACCGCGAGTCAGCACTTTCGCCTGTTTCAAAGCAGATTTATCGAATACCGGGTGAAGAAGTTCATCCAGTTTGTTAGGTTCTACACGCATCAAAGCAGTCTTTTCATCAATCATGCCCTGACGGAGCAAGTCCATTGCGATTTTCACCATAGCCGCACCGGTACGTTTACCGTTACGAGTCTGCAGGAACCATAACTTACCTTCCTGCACGGTGAATTCCATGTCTTGCATATCTTTATAGTGGTTCTCCAATTTAGTCTGCAATGCATCCAGTTCCTTATAGATTTCCGGCATAGCTTCTTCCATTGAAGGGAATTTCGCAGCACGAATATCTTCAGTCACACCTGCCAGTACAGCCCAGCGCTGAGAACCAACCTTCGTAATCTGTTGCGGAGTACGGATACCGGCTACCACATCTTCACCTTGTGCGTTGATCAGGTATTCACCGTTGAAAAGGTCTTCACCTGTACCGGCATCACGAGAGAAACAAACACCCGTTGCAGAAGTGTCACCCATATTACCGAATACCATAGCCTGTACGTTTACAGCTGTTCCCCATTCATCGGGTATACCTTCCATCTTACGATAAAGGATAGCACGTTCGTTCATCCATGAATCAAATACGGCACAGATAGCTCCCCAAAGTTGTTCGTAAGCACAAGTTGGAAAATCTTTTCCGGTCTGTTCTTTCACAGCGGCCTTGAACTTCTTCACAAGTTCTTGCAGGTCTGCTACCTCCAGTTCGTTATCAAGCTTTACTCCTTTTGATTCTTTTACTTCTTCAATGATTGCTTCGAACGGATCGATATCTTCCTTGTTCGTCGGCTTCATGCCCAGAACAACGTCACCGTACATCTGTACAAAACGACGATAAGAGTCCCATGCAAAACGGGCATTACCAGTCTTGCGGATGATACCTTCCACCACCTCGTCATTCAGACCCAAATTCAGAATAGTATCCATCATACCCGGCATAGACGCACGGGCACCTGAACGTACAGAAACCAACAATGGATTTTCGATATCACCGAATTTAGATTTCATCAATTCTTCTACACGGGCAATGGCCTTTACTACTTCATCTTTCAGCAACTCAACCACTTTATCACGTCCCAACGTATTATACTCCGTGCAAACTTCTGTAGTTATTGTGAATCCGGGAGGAACGGGAATTCCAATTAAATTCATCTCGGCAAGATTGGCACCTTTACCACCTAACAAATTCTTCATGTCGGCCTTTCCTTCTGCCTGACCATTTCCAAAGGTATAAACTCTTTTTTTATCCATAATATTGTGTTTAAAGTTACATTATGATTTTTTTCTGTTCGCAAATCTAAGTATATTTCGCAAACCAGAAAACTTTTTGAGAAAAAACTTTCTATCAAAATGCAATTTCGACATTACAATCCGGAATATTTCTGTATACCCGAATTTTTTCCAAAAAAAATACCTACTTTTGCAAAGTAATTATTAGACTGGTGTAAAAGTGGCAAGAAAGAAAAAAGAGCTTCCCTTATTAGAGAAGGTAACAATCATGGATGTGGCTGCCGAAGGAAAAGCCATCGCAAAAGTAAACGACCTGGTGATTTTTGTTCCTTATGTAGTGCCAGGTGATGTTGTAGACCTGCAGATCAAGCGCAAAAAGAACAAATACGCCGAAGCCGAAGCTGTGAAATTCCACGAGCTGTCGCCCGTACGTGCCGTTCCTTTCTGCCAACACTACGGCGTATGCGGCGGTTGTAAATGGCAGGTACTCCCCTATTCGGAACAAATCAGGTATAAGCAGAAACAAGTAGAAGACAATCTGAGACGCATCGGAAAGATTGAACTTCCGGAAATCTCACCGATTCTGGGTTCTGCCAAAACAGAGTTCTACCGGAATAAACTGGAGTTCACTTTTTCGAACAAACGCTGGCTCACAAACGATGAAGTTCGGCAGGATGTGAAGTATGATCAGATGAATGCTGTAGGTTTCCATATTCCCGGAGCTTTCGACAAAGTGCTGGCTATTGAAAAATGCTGGTTACAGGACGACATCTCCAATCGTATTCGTAATGCTGTACGCGATTATGCATACGAGCATGATTACTCCTTCATCAATCTGCGCACTCAGGAAGGGATGCTACGGAATATGATTATCCGTACTTCATCAACCGGAGAACTAATGGTCATTGTCATCTGTAAGATTACGGAAGACCATGAAATGGAACTATTCAAGCAACTGCTGCAGTTCATTGCCGATTCATTCCCCGAAATTACTTCTCTCCTATACATTATTAATAATAAGTGCAACGATACGATCAATGATCTGG
>OGIY01001162.1_pt1 | contig 10075 bp, 3 predicted proteins | sample 1571931 | NCBI WGS metagenome assembly OGIY01 (sample SAMEA2582110, study PRJEB24529) | metagenome | biome: Human gut stool | place: China | collected 2011
TACCCTCGTATCTTGCCAGTCCTCCCCAAAAAACGAAGCTGGCAAACAGAACGAAGTAGAACTGGTAGCAGAAAAACAGCTGACTTTCCCTTTAGACGAACAGACCTATTACTTAAGCAAATCCATGTTCCAATTCGAAGAAAACGGGAAAGAATACCTTCACTTTGAGAATACACAAAAATCATTATATGACATTGTCATTTTTGATATAGAGAATCAACAGATAGCCAAACGGATACCTCTTCACAAGACAGGTCCCAACGGGCTACCAGCTGTATTCGGCAGTAGACCTTCCCCCGATTCTCAATATATATTAGTTGCACAGAATAATATCAGTCGGCTCAGTTCCATAAACTCTCAAGGGGAAATAATACGAAACTATAATTTCCAAACTCCTGAAGGCAGATTTACACCCTTGTCTTTTGGCAGTTACTACAATGCACCTGCTTTTATCAAAGACTCATGCATATTTCTACGCCAAGAAATTTTAAAACCCGATATGAAAAAGGAAGACTGGCCTAGAACCCATATGTTCGCCTCACAGGATCTGAGAACAGGAGAAGTTAAATGGATTCCTATTTTCTATCCACCCATCTTTAAAGAGGAATATGACAATATCGCAGGAGGATACGGTTTTAGTTATGATTACAACTACAAAGAGAGCCGTTTGGTCTGTGGATTTTTCGGATATGACAGCCTGATGGTTACAGATGACTTGAAACATATCCGATGGTATAACGCCAAAAGCAGATATCTGAAAAGCATGAAGCCCAAACTGGGTAATTCTATGGAAGGCATTAATGCTATTATAAAACTCAATGAAAATCCTAGATATTGGCATATCATGTATGACAAATACCGCAATGTGTACTACCGTTTTGCCGAAATGCCTTACAAACTGGCTCCCAACGAAAGCCCCTATGACGAACCCAAAGGAAAGGAGTTCTCCGTCATTGTACTGAACGCGGATTTTGAAATCATCGGAGAAACAAAATTCCCCGGAAAGAAATATTTCTATAAAATGAGTTTTGTGGGAAGGGAAGGACTGTATATATCCGAGAACAATCTGGAAAATCCGCAATTCGACGAGAACAAGTTGGTGTTTACCCGCTTTAAAATTAAAAATGCATCTCCAAATAAATAATTAACGCCAGAATGCCCGCATCCGAAAATATACTATCTTTGTCACCCATTAGAAACCACATAAGTTCAGGTACGAAAACATTCATCCCAAACGTATCTGAATAGTTTGACTGAAAAACAAGATGAGTACAAACACAACATCGGTTTGGCGGAAGAAACTAAAGGAACTGGAGATTGTCGTCGTTATTCCCACCTACAACAACGGGAAGACACTGGCGGCAGTCATTGAGGAGGTATGCAGGTATGCAGACGATATCATTGTCGTCAATGACGGCTCTACGGATGATACGGCCAACATTCTGGAACAATATCCGGCTATCCGCACCATTACCCATCCTGTCAATAAAGGAAAAGGAACCGCTTTAAAGCACGGTCTTTCCCAAGCAAAAAAAGAAGGTTTCCGCTATGCCATCACCATCGATTCGGACGGACAGCATTTCGCTTCCGATATTCCCTGTTTTATCGAAGCCATTGAAAAAGAGCCCGACACGCTGCTGGTAGGCGCCCGAAACTTAGCCTCCGACAATATGCCGGGCAAGAATACCTTTGCCAATAAATTCTCTAATTTCTGGTTCAGACTGGAAACCGGGCTGAAACTGGAAGATACACAATCGGGATACCGCCTTTACCCTCTGCGCAAAATGAATGTGCAAAGCTGCTGGTACACCGCCAAATACGAATTTGAGTTGGAAGCCATCGTCTTTACCGCATGGGGAGATGTAGCGGTGAAGAACATTCCCATCCACGTGTATTATCCCCCGCAAGCAGAACGGGTATCCCATTTCCGGCCGTTCCGGGATTTTACCCGTATCAGTGTGCTGAACACGGTGCTGGTGCTGATTACCTGCCTTTGGATTGTTCCCCGTAACCTGCTCCGCAAACTGTCATGGAGCAACTGCAAGCGATTCTTCACCGACCATGTGCTGAATACACGGGAATCCAACCTGAAGATTGTACTCGCCATCATGCTGGGGATTTTTATGGGTATCGTTCCGTTATGGGGTTATCAGATGCTGATCACCCTCTTTCTTGCGCATCTGTTCAGACTGAATAAAGTGATTGCCCTTGTCGCCGCCAATATCAGTATTCCACCCATGATTCCCCTATTGCTGTACGGCAGTTACCGGACAGGCTGCATGGTACTGGGTAATCCTCCCGATTTGCATCTCGGAGACCTTTCTCTTGAAAATGTCAAATCAGTTTTAGAGCAATATTTAATAGGAAGCATTATCTTTGCAATGGCTTGCAGTCTGCTGTCTGGAGTAATCTCCACCGTGTTGCTGGCTATATGTAGGAGAAAAAACGGATATGACTAAATTCTTTGTTGGATTATATAACTATTTTGAAAGGCATAAAGTCTTGTTTTACCTGTCCCTCAGCGTATGCATCCTCTTTATGGCCCTTTTTGCCGCCCAAGTCAGATTCGAGGAAAACGTAACCAGTTTCTTTCCGGATACCAAGGACTCCCAAAATGCCATCAACGTATTTGAAAATCTGAAGATAAAGGATAAAATTATGATCATGCTGTCCGGCAAGGACGGTGTGGCGGATGCGGATTCCCTGATTGAAGCTGCCAAAACCATTAAACAGGATTTACAGCAACAAGCGGAAGGAACCCTGATTAAAGAGATCTTCTCAAAAGCCGACGAAAACCTGATCAACAGTGTCGGAGATTTTGTTTACGACAACCTGCCCCTGTTCCTTTCCGACGAGGCCTACCAACGGCTGGACACCTTGCTTACCGCCGGAAACATTGCCGCCCTGATGCAGAAGAACTATTCCAACCTGATATCTCCGGCAGGATTCGCCTTGAAGAACTACATTATGCGGGACCCGTTGGGACTGGGCAGCCAGACGCTGAAACATCTGCAAGACTTCCAGTTGGAAGCTAATTACGAACTGATTAATGAACATATCTTCTCACGGGACGGTTCCACCCTGCTGATGTTCATCACCCCGGTATTCAACACCGGAAGCACGGGCAAAAATGACAAACTCATCCGGCTGATTGAAAATGAGCTGCAAAAAGCGGAAAAGGAACATCCCCAATTGGTTGCCGAATATTTCGGAGGTCCTTCCGTAGGAGTGTACAATGCACGACAGATAAAGAAAGATACGCTGGTCACTTCTTCCATCGCGCTGATTATCATCATTGTCTTCATATCTCTGGTATTCAAGCATAAGAAATCCATTCCGCTTATCATCACCCCGGTGCTGTTCGGAGCTTTATTCGCCTTATGCCTCATCTACTTTATCAAAGGCGGCATTTCAGCCATTGCCGTAGGTGCGGGCTCCGCCGTAATGGGCATTGCCTTGAGCTACTCCATACACATGCTGGCGCATCAGAATCATGTATCATCGGTACAACAATTAATCAGAGAAATCGCCTATCCGCTTACCGTAGGCAGTTTTACTACCATCGGCGCCTTTTTCGGCCTCCTCTTTACCAGTTCCAACCTGTTACGGGATTTCGGTCTGTTCGCCTCGCTTGCCTTGATAGGAACCACGCTGTTTTGCCTGGTCTATCTGCCGCATTTCCTGAAAGGGCAGGCGCATGTAAAACAAGGGGCGGTGCTACGCTTTATCGAGAAACTGAACGCTTATCCATACGAAAAGAACAAAGGCTTGGTAGGGGGCATTCTCGTGCTGACCATAATATGTTTATTCACCTCGCAGAACGTGCGTTTCAACGAGGATATGATGAGTCTGAACTATGAGCCTGCCCACTTGAAACAATCGGAAAACAAGCTGGCCGAACTCTTTGACAAGAAAGAAAAGACTGTTCTCTTTGTCAGTACAGGCAAAGATATGGGAGACGCTACCGGACAATACGCCGAAACGAACCGGCTGCTCGCCCAACTGAAAGAAGAAGGAAAAATAAAAGATTACGCCTCTGCCGGACAGTTTCTGATACCGGAAGAGGTGCAGGAAGCACGGTTGAAACAATGGCACAACTACTGGACTCCGGAAAAGAAAGCCCGGTTACGCGAAACCATCCGGACAGAGGCTGCCCGTTATCATTTTCGTGAACATGCATTCGAGCCGTTTTTCCAATGGCTCGACCGTCCGTTCCAGCCTTTGGACTACCAGAATGAAATCACTACCCGGCTTCTGAACGAATGGCAGACTTCCGCCGATTCCCTGACCATGCTGATTACTCAGGTACGGATGAACGAAACCGACAAGGAAGCGGTGTACCCCCTTTTCCAACCAAAAGAGAAGGTGGTTATCTTCGACCGCGGCTATTTCGCCAGCCAATGGGTATCAGCCGTCAATCAGGATTTCTATCTGATTCTTTATATCTCCTCTTTTCTGATTTTCTTTGCCTTATGGATCTCCTACGGACGCATAGAACTGACTCTGATGAGTTTCCTGCCGATGCTGGTCAGCTGGATTATCATTGTGGGGTTAATGGGCATGCTGGGTATTGAATTCAATATCATCAACATCATTCTGTCCACCTTTATTTTTGGAATCGGGGATGATTTCAGCATTTTCATTATGGACGGATTGCAGAATAAGTACCGCACAGGACGGCAGTTGCTGAACCCGCACAAGACAGCCATCTTCTTCTCCGCTTTCACCACCGTGATAGGTATGGGTACGTTGGTCTTCGCACGCCATCCGGCATTGCAGTCCATTTCCCTCATCTCCATTTTGGGAATGATTGCCGTCGTACTGGTAGCCTACACGCTGCAACCCATCCTTTTCCGGTTCTTCATCACAGCACCCGCTTCCAAAGGGTTGCCTCCTTATACATTGACAGGACTGGCAAGAACCGGCGGCCTGTTCCTGCTGTTCTTTATCGGATGCCTGTTCCTGCGCTTGCTGATAGCTGTCATGACCTTGCTTCCTATCCGCAAAGCCTATAAGAAACAAGTACTTTGCCAACTGATACATGTCACCTGCAAAGGCCTGATCCATATAGCCACATTTGTACATAAAGAAAAGATAAACCGGACGGGAGAAACGTTTAAAAAGCCTGCCATCCTGATAGCCAATCATCAGTCTTTCATCGATATACTGGTATTATTGGCTCTGACTCCCAAACTGGTCATGGTTACCAATCACTGGGTATGGCACTCTCCTTTCTTCGGAGCCATTATCCGCTATGCCGATTTCTATTACGTAGGAGACGGTTACGAGCTTTACGTGGAACGGATGCGCCAAAAGGTGAAAGAAGGATATTCCATCGCCATTTTCCCCGAAGGAACACGTACCTACGACGGACGGATGAAGCGTTTCCATAAAGGAGCTTTCTATCTGTCGGAAAAACTGCAACTGGATATCATTCCGGTCATCCTTTACGGCAACTGCAAGATCATAGCCAAGGCACAGCCGTTCAATGTACGGAAAGGCATCATGCTGACAGAGATTCTGCCGCGTATCCCGGCCAACGATGCTACGTACGGAACCACTTATCAGGAACGTACCAAAAGCATCTCCGCACGGATGAAAAAAGAATATGCCCGTATCTGCCGGGAGCAAAGCACAACGGACAATCCCGTCTTTTACGAGAACCTGATACAGAACTATATCTATAAAGGACCGGTAGAAGAATGGTATATACGCATCAAGGTGAAAATGGAGGATAACTACCGGTTATTCAACCGGCTGGTTCCCGTCAAAGGACAGATTACAGATATCGGTTGCGGATTCGGACCGCTTTGCTATATGCTTTCCCAACTTTCCGAGGAACGGGAAATAACGGGGATAGATTATGATGAGGACAAGATAGCCGTGGCGCAGCATGGCTGGCTCCGCACTCCCCGCCTGCAATTTGTATGCGCCAATGCATTGGAATACCCTTTGCCGGAAAGTGACGTATTCATACTGAATGACATGCTTCATTATATGAGCTATGAGCACCAGCGGACCTTATTGCTCAGATGCATGGAGCGGTTGCGCCCGGAAGGAAAGCTGATTGTGCGGGACGGCAATGCCGCCAACACCCGGAAACACCGCCTCACCCGTTTCACGGAACTGCTGTCTACCGGCATTTTCAGTTTCAACAAGACGACAGAACAACTTTGTTTCACATCCGAAGCGCAAATAAGGAGCATCGCGCAAGAAGGTGGGATGCAGCTGGAGATTTTACCTAATGACAGATATACCTCGAATACGATTTATATCTTCCAAAAAAACAAACCGGAACATGAGTAAGTACGATATCATCATCATAGGCAGCGGACTGGGCGGTCTGGAATGCGGAGCCATCTTGAGCAAAGAGGGCTACCACGTCTGTGTGCTGGAGAAGAATGAACTGTTTGGCGGCTGCTTCCAGACTTACCAACGCGGCGGGCACCGGATGGATACCGGCATTCACTATATCGGCAGTCTGGATGAAGGACAAATCATGAATCAGTATTTCCGTTATTTCGGTATCATGGACAAGTTATCCATCAAACGGATGGATGAAGAAGTGTTCGACCGGATTTATTATAAAGACGCTATCTATGATTACGCCATGGGGCATGAACGGTTCATGGAAACCCTGTGCCACTCATTCCCCCATGAACGGGAGAACTTAAAACGGTATGTGGCAGCTATCCGATCGGTGGGAAACCTGATCAGCATAGACCACCTGAAAAAAGGCCGCCTGTCCCAAGAAGGCATGGATTTCTTTGCCACCTCGGCAGCCGGGATGATAGCATCCGTTACCACGAACAGGGATTTACAGAATGTACTTGCCGCAACCTCCCTGCTCTATGGCGGGATCAAAAATAAATCCACCTTCTATGAGCACGCCATGATTAACAACTCTTATCTGGAGAGCGCCTATCGTTTCACGGAAGGAAGTATGCAAGTCAGTCTGGAATTAATCCATATCATACGTGCCAACGGCGGTACGGTGCTGAACCGGAAAGAAGTGACCCGTATCCTTGTCAAGGATGAAGCCATACAAGGAGTGGAAGTGAACCATGAAGAGATACTGGAAAGTACCTACGTCATATCCAACCTGCATCCGCAACTCACCTTATCCCTGCTGGATAAGAACCATTCCATCAAACCGGCTTTTGTGTCTCGCATCAAGTCACTGGAAAACAGTTACGGGATATTCACGCTCAATCTGATGATGAAAAAAGACTGTTGCCCCTATCAGAACCATAATATATACCTGCACGGCAATGAGGATATATGGTATGACAAAGAGATGCACAAAGGGAATACCCCCAGTTGCATGATCTCCATGCAAGTACCCCGCGGCAACAGCAAATTCACAGAGGTGGTTTCCATACTGACCCCCATGTATATGGATGAGGTCAGCAAATGGACGGATACGACCCCCGAACACCGTGGCGAGGCATACCGCCAGTTCAAAGAAGAAAAGACGGAACAGATCTTGCAGCTCCTGAGGCGGTTCGGATTTCACTGGAATCATTACATTGAAAAGATCCATACCACGACTCCGCTGAGCTATCGGGACTATACCGGAACCATAGACGGTTCGGCATACGGCATTGTCAAAAACTACCAGTATCCGCAAATCAGTTTTGTTTCCACACGCACCAAACTGAAGAATCTGTTCCTCACGGGGCAGAATCTGAATGTACACGGCGCTTTGGGCGTGACGCTGACAGCCATGCTCACTTGTTCGGAATTTGTAGGTCAGGAATATTTAGCAAAGAAAGTAGGCAATGCATAAGATTCTGAAGAAAACCATAAAGTACGGGGGGATGGCCCTGTTGATTCTGATAGCGGCGATCATGATAGGCATGAGTTATCTCTATCTATCTGCCGATATGATGACTCCGCAATTTGCGTCTACCCCTGAAACGGATCGTGTGATACGGAAAGACAGTCTCCGGCAGTATGGCGGAAACTACCTGCGGCACAGTGAGAGCGGACTTTGGGAACTGAAAGTCAGCGGACCTGCCTACGAAAGAGGCAAAGCCATCGGCCAACTGACTTCCGACTTACTTTATTTTCAGGAAAAAGTATTTGTGGATCAGATAAAAGAGATAGTCCCCTCTGAAAGTTATCTTAAATTCCTCCGTTTCTTCATTGTCCTTTTCAACCGGAATCTGGGGAAAAATGTGCCGGAAGAGTACCGGGACGAGATTTATGGCATCTCCCTCTCCTGCACCCATGAGTATGATTTCATCGGCACCCCCTACGAGCGTCAGTTGAATTACCACTCCGCCCACGACTTGGGACATGCCATGCAGGACTATATGCTGGTAGGATGCAGTTCATTTGCCTGCTGGGGTGAGAACAGTGCCGATTCTTCCCTTATCATCGGCCGTAATTTCGATTTCTACATGGGTGACGCCTTTGCACGCAACAAGCTCGTTTCGTTTTACCAACCCGAAAACGGATATCGCTTCGCATCCGTGGGATGGGCCGGAATGACCGGTGTCCTTTCCGGCATGAATGAAACGGGGCTGACTGTCACCATCAATGCCGCCAAATCGGATCTGCCTACCGCATCCGCCACCCCTATTTCCATTCTGACCAGGGAAATATTGCAATATGCTTCTACCATTGAGGAAGCATACGCTATCGCCCGGAAACGGAAAACATTTGTCTCGGAGTCCATACTGGTGGGTTCGGCCAAGGACGGCAGAGCCGCAATTATCGAGAAATCGCCGGAGAAAATAGCCTTATTCACAGGAAACGGGCAGCAGATCATCTGTACCAACCACTACCAGTCGGAAACCTTCGGCCATGACAAACGGAACCTAGAAAACATAGAAACTTCGGACAGCCCCTACCGCTTTGCCCGCTTGCAGGAACTGCTGAAAGAAAACGCACCGATAGATGCCCCCAAAGCCGCCTCTATCCTGCGTGACCACAAAGGCCTGCAAAACACAGACCTGGGACTGGCCAACGAAATGGCCATCAATCAGTTTATTGCCCATCATTCCGTCATCTTCCAACCGGAGAAACGGCTGATGTGGGTATCGACCTCTCCTTGGCAATGTGGGAAATACGTAGCCTATGACCTGAATAAGATATTCAAGGACACGATTGATTGGCAACACGAAATATACAGTTCCAACCTGACCATTTCGGCAGATGAATTCGCCGAAACACCGGAGTTCCAGCATCTTCTTACTTATAAGAAGCTGACTCCGCTCCTATTGAAGAAGATCAGGAAAAAGGAGAAGATAGAAGATCATGTTTTAAAAACATACGAAGCCTCCAATCCTTCTCTATATTATGTATATGAAGTAATGGGAGATTATTACGAGGCTATGCAGCAACCGCAACAAGCCATCGTGTACTGGCAAAAAGCATTAAAGAAACCGATTCCCAAGTTGCAAGAGAAAGAACGTATCCAACAGAAAATTCAAAAACAATCCAAAGATGGAAAAGAATCCTGAAATTCAGTTCCGCTCACCGGAAGATATCAAAAGCTATCAGGAAGAACAGTTAGCCAAAGCGTTAGCCTACCTGCAAGCACATTCCAAGTTCTATCAACAGATGTTTGCCGAACATCACATTGATATCAATCAAATAAAGACGATTGAAGACTTGCAACAGATCCCCGTCACTACCAAGACGGACCTGCAACTCCATAACGATGATTTCATCTGCGTAGACAAAGAGAAAATTATCGACTATGTGACGACTTCGGGCACATTGGGAGATCCGGTCACTTTCGTTCTCACCTCTGAAGACCTGGACCGTCTTTCTTACAACGAATACTTATCTTTCACCACCACCGGATGCAGTAAAAAGGATATTCTGCAACTCATGACTACCATCGACCGCCGCTTCATGGCAGGCTTGGCATATTATATGGGAGCCCGCGAACTGGGTATGGGAGTGATCCGTGTAGGCAACGGCATCCCGGAACTGCAATGGGACACAATTCGACGGATACATCCGACTTGTGGAATGGTAGTCCCCTCTTTCCTTATCAAACTGATAGAGTTTGCCGAAAAGAACCATATCGACCATAACACATGTTCCATGCAGAAATGTA
>OGIY01001167.1_pt1 | contig 10056 bp, 6 predicted proteins | sample 1571931 | NCBI WGS metagenome assembly OGIY01 (sample SAMEA2582110, study PRJEB24529) | metagenome | biome: Human gut stool | place: China | collected 2011
GGGATCACCCCCGCGCAGGCGGGGAAAAGCTTTCCCGCAGGGTGTCAACGTAGTCGTAGTAAGGATCACCCCCGCGCAGGCGGGGAAAAGTCCGTCAGTGCAGTGACGATCACCACGATGTCGGGATCACCCCCGCGCAGGCGGGGAAAAGACTCCTGTCACCAGCTCCAAAAAATGCCGTTCAGGATCACCCCCGCGCAGGCGGGGAAAAGTCGTAGAATGCGATTTTGATTGCAGCCAGGGGGGGATCACCCCCGCGCAGGCGGGGAAAAGTTGCGGGGTATCAGCCGGATTTTCTGGCTGTTGGGATCACCCCCGCGTGGGCGGGGAAAAGCTCAAACTCGGCCCATGCTGCGCAGCGGGGAAAAGTTGGAAAAGACAAGGCCGGACATCTACCGGCAGGGATCACCCCCGCGTGGGCGGGGAAAAGTTCCATTTTTCCGGCGATTTGCGACAATTGCCGGGATCACCCCCGCGTGGGCGGGGAAAAGGTGGCGTGCTCGATGACCTCGCCTGTCTCGGTGGGATCACCCCCGCGTGGGCGGGGAAAAGTCTCAGAAAGGCTTACAGGGGCAAATTACGCTAGGATCACCCCCGCGTGGGCGGGGAAAAGCTTGATTTTCTAGCTGCAATCTTTTTTGTTCTAGGATCACCCCCGCGTGGGCGGGGAAAAGTTTTCGTTTGTTTTTTGGTGACACGTTCTTTTGGGATCACCCCCGCGTGGGCGGGGAAAAGCTCACGACTTTCGATGCAGGCAAACTAATCCCGGGATCACCCCCGCGTGGGCGGGGAAAAGGCTCCAGCATGACCGTTTCCAGCTCATCGCCCAGGATCACCCCCGCGTGGGCGGGGAAAAGGTCCGCCACCCAGATACTCCGGCACCTGAACTGGGATCACCCCCGCGTGGGCGGGGGAAAGACTAAAAAGATCCCATAGAAGCGGCATTTTTATCAGCGGGCCGATCCCGTTTCATTCAGTTTTGCATAGACCTGCTGGATCAGGCGGCAGTCGGGCAGGGCGCGATGGGTCTCCTGCTGGGCAACCTCAAAATGCCGGGCCAGCGTGAGCAGCTTATAGTTCATCACCCCCGACACCTTACGGCGGGCAAGGGGCAAAACATCGATGCTGCGGTTGGTAAGCAGGGGTCTGTCATTCCGAATGCAGGCCGCACGCAAGAAATCGAGGTCAAATTTCAGGTGATAGCCCACCAGCGTATCTTTGCCCACGAATGCGAGGAACGCCTCCAGCGCGGCCAGCGGCTCCATACCGCCGCTCCGCTCCTCCGGCGTGATGCCGGTGAGCTTTGCCACCACATCCGGCAGAGGTTCTGTGCCCCGGACAAGGGCCGAAAATTCTTCGGCAGGCTGACCATCCCGCACACGGAGAGCGCCGTATTCCACAATGGCATCTGAGGCGGCGTTCAGACCGGTGGTTTCAAGGTCGATCACGGTGTAGCTTTCTTCCTTGACAGGGGCGGCGGCTTTCTTCCGGGCCATCTTCTGAGCCATCTGGCGTTTGGCCGCGTTGCTGAATCCCGGTTTGAGATCAGCCGCCGGGGCCTGCGTCCGGGGCAGCGGGCGGCGCATCAGCTTGATGCCCTCGAAATCAACGGCCTCCCAGCTGGTGTTGTGGGTGCGGAAATCCATCCGCTGTTCGTTGTTGGTGTTGAACACCAGCGTTGCCTGCCCATTTTTCAGGTTTTCGCAGACGCGATCCCAGATGGCATCCCGCACACGGCTGCTCACATTGCCCACATACACGCCGGTGTTGATCTCGCACAGCCACTTGGACAGGTCACCCCGCAGGCTGGACAGTTTGTCATAGTCAGGACAACAATGGCTCCTCACCTTCTTCCGCATCGAAGTAGTTTACGCCGTTGGCAACGGTGCCGATCTTGCTGTCCCAGAGATAGACCGCTTCCGGTTCCGCCGCCTGCTCCTCTTCGTTCAGGAGCAGCCAGCGGACATCGTGCACCATCCGCTCCAGAATATGATGTTCCACCATGGCATCCCGCACACGGCGGCGCATAACGGAGGGCAGATCCTGCGGAGCCTGCGCCGCCACCTCGAAGGCCAGCGGGATGACCACCTCGGCTTTGTACAGGTCGGCGATATCGTACACAAAAGAGCCCTCGTGCTTGACGTGGACAAATCCCAGTCCCGGCGCGCAGCCCAGCGCAGTGATGACCGCAAAGGCCAGGCCGTACAGGCAGGCCGTGCCCGCCGAAAGTGCCTGATTGACGAGGTCTCCTGCAGAAAAATCATTGGGGTCATACACCCGGCCATTCCATTTGACACCGGTGGCCTTTGCGGCCTTGCGGTATGCCGTGCGCACCCGGCTGCCCTCCCGGCCCCGGAGCTGCTGGGTGGTCAGACGGGAAACATCCTCATCCGGGAAACGGAGCTGGTACATTTTGCGCACCACTTCCAGATGCTCCCGCTGGTTGGAAAAGCGCTCAGCCTGCCGTTCCAGCAGGCGGGAGTGCTCACTCAGGGCACGGCCATGGGCGTAGAACCGCACGCCATGCTCCCCCACCCAGACCGCTGCCACACCGGTATCCCCCATCAGCTCCATGGCACGGTGGGTCACACGGGTGCCGGGCCCCAGCAGCAGGACAGAGATGCCCGCTGCCGGAACCTGAACGATTCCATTTTCATCCGTTACGGTAATGGCTCCATTGTCCCGGCCAAGGGTGCAGTGTTCCAGATACAGAAAGGTCATCCGGTCCCGGACCTGCGGCAGCGCCTGCCGTTCGGGCCGCGCAATGCCCGGCATCTCAGCCATGGTCTCCTCCCCTGTGGATGATGGTCATCAGGCCAAGGCCATAGGCCTTGCCCCGGCCAACGCCCTCGCACAGCAGGGCCTTGAAGGCCTCTGGGTCCGTTACCTGCAGAATGCCCTCGTAGGTCACAGCCAGCAGGGTAACGGGCCGGGTGCCGTTTTTCTTGAAGTGATAGGTCTGCTTCCGGGTCACTGCGAAGGACCCCTCCGAGACAGTAAAGCCGTGCTTTGCGGCCTGCGCCCACAGCCATTCCTCCTGCTCCACCTCGAGATAGCAGGGTTTCAGGGTGCCCCGGGCCGTATGGTCGGCAGTGTCTTTTTTGCTGCGGGTGGGGTTGGCAGTCAGGCGGAACTGCCAGCAGCTGCCCGCTGTCACCCGTTCCAGCAGCGGGTCATAGGGCCGGGTCTCCGGGGGTGCACCGGTGCCGAACTGCGCACACAGGGCGGTCAGGTCCGGCCGTTCCTCACTGAGCAGGAGCAGGTACAGTTTTTCTCCCAGCTGATCCAGCCGCCACAGCCTGCGGCGGCGCGCACCGGGAAAAGCGTTTTCCACCGCACCATGGAATTTCTGGGGCGAGATCAGCGCCACCATGGTCTCACGGCGGGTCGGGTCAAGTTCTGCGCGGGATAGATACATGATTCCTCACCTCAATTCTGCCATTGCGTCATGTTCGGTCGCGCCGGGCATTTCCGGCGGGTTTGTGCTCCACTCCCGCACCGGGCGGAAGCCGTACTGCCGGTGGATGGGGCTGAACGACACCGCCAGATCACGCCGGGGCACGGCAGCAGCATCCGCCGGGTCCGCGTCTGCCACGATGTGCAAGGGGGCCCCATTCCTCTGTTTCACCAGCAGCGGTTCGGCCCGCAGGGTATCCAGCAGTTCCCCGGCCCGGAGGCCAAGGCAGAGCGGAAGAGTGGGCGGGCAGGATCGCCGCCCCAGATACAGCGGGTAGACCGGATGTTTCAGGGCCGTTTCCAGCTCCTGTAACAGGGCAGTGTCCTCGCTTTCCAGCCCCACCAGAAAGACCGCATCCTGCAGGTAATGGCGGTAGGTCACATAGGGAGCCTTGCCTTTTTTCCGATCCTCTTCCCGGTTGGCTGTGTGGAAATCCACCAGCAGGCTGCCCTCCCGGTCAGCACGGACGGCAAAGTGCAGGCCGTTCAGCCGGGCAAGGCCTGCGGCATCGTCCCGGCGCAGGCCCAGAGCCGCTGCCAACAGGCCAATGACACCGCTTTTGGTGGGTTCCCGGTTCGTTTTGCGGGTCTCAAATTTGGAATCCGCACCCCACGATTGCAGGGGCGCGGCCAGCCGAAGCAACAGCGTTGCCATGGTCACACCTCATTTCCGGGCAGCTTCTCCTTTACGGCACGTTCCAGCGCGGTGAGCATCTGGTTCAGGGGCATGGCCGGGGCCAGCTCGTCCAGCCCGATGCCCACAGCAAAGCTCTGGGCCGGAGCATCCGCATAGCAGGCATACACCTGCTGCGCGTATTGCTTCAGCGCCGTCTTGGAGGGTTCCGCATATCCCTCGGGGCTCTTGCGCACCGGCTTTTCAAAGGCACCGCAGAGGTTCACAGGCTGATCCTCCCGCAGGGTGACATAGACAGCATCCGGCAGGGTGCGGTTGGCAAAGCTGTTCTGCTTTCCGGTGGGCATGGAGCGGATGAAGGCTTCGCCGAACACCCGGACAGCCTGGGCTGCCTTTTCAGCCCCAAGCAGGTGCACCAGTTCCACCATGTTGACGGTGGCATAGCGATACAGGGTGGAAGAGTTGTATTCCACCGTGCCCAGATGGCCCGCGCCTGCCGAATCCTCCGGGGCACAGTCATCCACGGCGGTGAAGTAATCAAACTCGTTCTGCACGGCATGGGTAGAGATACTGTGCGCCACCTGCGCAGCGGCGTCATAGTTCAGAGAAGGCTCATCTGCCACCATGCGGCCAAACAGCGCCATGTCCATCGAGGGCGCTGCTTTCAGGGCATCCCGATACTGCTTTTTATCCGCAGAGCCCTCCACAGCCAGCTCTGCCAACGCCTTTGCCTGCGCAGTGCTCATGAAGAACAGCGCCTTGGTGACCGTATCATCCTTCTTGCTCTTTTCATCGAACTTGATGCCCGCATTCTCCAGCGCTTTCTTTGCCAGCTTGTCTGCTGCATCCAGTTCCGGGTCCAGCACAAGGATCTGCTCCTTTACCAGTTCTGCGGCCTTTTTAGTGCGCTTGCCCACGTCCAGCTGAGTATTCTCCGCAAAGGCCGCACGCATGGCGTGCTTCCATGCCTGTGAGGACACCCGGGCGCGGAGCACACCGCCGTACACTGCCGTTTTTGGGCTGCCGGTATCGTCCCGGTTGATGCAGCTGGGCGGGACGGTCTGCAAAATGTGGAAATCAACATACAGGCGCTTATTCATGGTCAATTCTCCTTTTCTTTCTCATCCGGTGCAGGCTTCGGGTCGCGGTACAGGTCCTGTCCCCACCGTAGACGAACATTGGCGGGGGTCTGCGCATATCGCGGGTCGGTGCATTGCAATTCATACAAGTCTGCCGCAAGCTGCGGATAATCCAGCGGGATGCCGCCATCCTTTGCCGCGCTCAGCAGCTGGATCATGCCCCGCAGATGGTGGCTGATCTCGGTGATTTCTTCTGCGGTGGCCAGCGCGTTGAACCGCCGGAGCACGCTAGCCTCGGTCCAGTCCTGTCCGGCACTGTTCCGCTCTGCCAGCTGCCGCACCGCACGCCCCAGCGTGTTGCCGGGGCAGTTCATAAGGCGGTCGTTCCCCTGCTGATGCATAGCATACAGGGTCAGGGCAAGGTAGACCGCCCACTCTGCCGCCGAGGGAGCACTGCGGCCCTGAAAGCTTTCCGGCATTCCCAGCAAAAAACTTCCCCACAGTTCCGGCAGCTCGCCGGGTGCGTGGCCGATGCCCCGACGCAGCTTTGCCAGTTCTGCCCGCCGCTGGTTGTCCGGCAGAGCCTGAAGCCTGTGCAGCTGCTGCGCCGCATACAGTTTGACGTCCTGTGTTTTCATACAATTTCCCCTTTATGGTTCTGTTTTGGGATAGATTTCCCAAAGTCTTGTGCGGAAACGATTATAGGCCTTTGGCGAGGTATACAAGATGGTGCGCTCGGTCTTTTTATCCTTATCCACCACAATGCGGTGTCCCTTCAGAGCGGCATTTCCGGCCTCCATCACCATCTGTTTTCCCAGCTTTTCCGCGATGTTTCGCGCCTGCGCCTGCCAGCGCAGCGCTGCCTCATCCGGGTCGTCCTGCTCCGGGTCGATCGCCTGCAGCCACTGCCGAAAAGGCTGATCCACTGCAAAGTAGAATTGTGCACGAACCGCGCCGCCTGCATTTTCATTCCGGTCACCGGCGGCAATTGCCAGTTCCTGCGCAAAATGTCCGACCAGCGCCGCTGTCTGTTCACAGCGCTCGATTTCTCTGACGATCCGACTCTGCCATGGACGCCCTATCTCATCCAGAATCCCTGCCTGAAAGGTCAGGCTGTCGCTGAAAGAATCATTTACAAAGAAGTCCTTATCGCCATATTGGACACCGGAGATACGGAAATGTACCTTTCTGCGGGGATCCAGAAGTTTCAATCTCTTTTCCTGCAACTTTTCGATCCAGCATACAACGCCCGGGCGATGCCCGCTGTCCTGACAAAAGACAGCCGGGAACTCCCGCCAGAATTGTTTAGCCGGGTCATGACGACAGGGCACAAACACCACCGGTTCATTTTTCTTGATTGGCATCGTGCGCCAGATGGTCATCTGTTCGGCAAAGACGTTTTCTCTGGGGAAGAAATCTCCTCCCAGCAGACAGAACCCATCCACATTCTCCCCTGTCCTGTGCAGCAACAGCCTTCTGGATTGCAGGGTGAGCAGCTGTGCCGGGTTGTCCGGGCAGCAAATTTCTGTCCGTTCCGCGCTCTTTGGTGCTTCCAATTCCCAACAGGGCTTGCTTTCGCCCCAGCATTCCCGGCTGTCGCGCAGCAGCGTCAGGTTCAGCATCAGGGTCTCGTACAGATTATCGCCCTGTGCCTGAATAAACCCGATTTTGCCCAGCCACCCGGCTCCTACTGACGGAAGTCCCTTTCCTTTTGGCTTCGCGGAGGTGTCATCATAGCCGTTCACGCACAGCAGCCACCGCGCCGCCTGCGGATAGCTCAGCTGCTCCTTGCTCTGCCCCGCATACAGTGGAAAGAGCCGGAGTTTATTGCTGCTTTCCGACATTTCACCGTTGAGTTTGGCCGCGCCGTATTCCGTGCCGATCTTTGCCTGCGGCACCTGCCAGAAGGGGTGTGTCGGGTGGAACAGCCAGAAGCGGTCCTTCCACTGCTCCAGGTAGTCCCGGACAGGCTCTGCCGGGAAATGCCCAAGCTGCCACAGCTCGCTCCAGCGCTCCAGTGCATCATCGCTCTGTGCCAGCGGTTGGGGTTTTCCCTTTGCATCCACCCGGGAGAACACGGTGAACAGCACCGCCAGCAACAGCCGCAGTACGGCGGCGTTCTGGGTGGGCATCTCGCCCGCAAGGTCCACATAATCCTGCGCCGACACCAGCGCCTCGGTCAGGGACACCTCCCGCACCGTGTTGTCCCGCAGCCGCACCCGTATCCACGGTTCGGTCAGCAGGTTGAATTCAATTTCCTTCATCCGTTTCCTCCTTTTGGTAGGTCAGGCCGTTTTCACGGTCATAACAAAGTTCCATGCCCGCAAGCCGGGCAGTCAGGTTTTCATCCAGCAGCAGGATCAGTTCTCCGTGCAGCAGCGGCGACAGCTGCCACGCCGCAAGGCGGCTGCGGTTATCCGCTTCCAACTCCCGGATGACCCTATCCACCTTCCACGCTTTGCCGAACACCGCCGGGAGCCGCAGCTTCTGCCGGGCAATCTTCAGTGCCGTTTCCGGCGGGGGCGGGCTGTCGGCAGCTACGGCGCTGCCACCCTCCTGCCACGGCAGAAAGTGGATGCTTCCGTCTGCCCGGCGCTGCATTACAAGCACCTCTACCGAGGGGTCGCCGTCCCGCACTGCTTCCCGCGCCGCCGGGTCGGAGCGGGCACCCTCGTTCTGCATCCAGTCGTCCAGCGTATTCAGCTGCGCCAGCCGGTGCGTTTCCGGCTGCGGCACAAGGTACACCTCGGCGCGCGCTTTCTTTTTCTCCTGCGTCTGCTCATATACGCAGCGCATTTCCTCCCCCTGCGCTCCACCGGGAGCTTCCCGCTCCCAGCCGTAGACCTGCTGCACCAGCGGAGAGATTTCCTCCGGCAGCCGAATGCTCCGGGGCAGAAACTTCCGGGTGCGCCAGAGCAACCACTGTCCATATACCGCCTCGCTGCCCGCGTCAAAGGCATCTTCCCCGGTGTCCAGCACCGCGCAGCAGGCCTGCTGCAATGGGGCGGGGCGGCTGCGGCGGTGACGGTGCAACCGTCCGATGCGCTGCAACAGCAGATCCATGGGGCAAAGCTCTGTAACAAGAACATCCAGATCAATGTCCAGCGACTGCTCCATCACCTGCGTGCCCACCACGATCAGGTCGTTCCGGCACTCCGGTGCAGAGCCCTTGCCAATGCGTGCCATCAGCTGGTTTTCCCGCGCTGCGCGGTCCGGCATCAGGAACTGCGCATGGAACAGCTGCACCTCTTTGTCCGGCAGGCTTTCCCGCAGCAGCTGCGCGATCTTCTGCGCTTTTTTGACCGTGTTGACGATTACTCCCGCGCAGCCGCCCTCTGCCAGCTTCCGGCGCAGCAGCGCGGGCAGCTCCGGCTCTGTGAGCGTGGTCAGCTGCACCGTTTTACCGGGTGCGTCTGGTGGGATGGCCGTCTGCTTTACCTCTGCGCCGTCCGTCCATGTCAGCAGCGGATAGCCGCAGCTGGTTTTCCATGGGACGTCCGGGACAGCCTTTTTCTGCTGGTAAGCCTCGACCAGTTCCGCGCGCCGCCGGGCAGGCAGGGTGGCTGACAGCAGGATGACCGGCACCTTGTACCAGCCCAGCCATTCCAGTGCGCGGTCCAGATAGCAGTTCATGTAGGTATCGTAGGCGTGGCACTCGTCGATGACCACCACCTTGCCCGCAAGGCCAAGGTGGCGCAGCATCACATGTTTTTGCTGTAACGCCGCCATCAGCAGCTGATCCACCGTGCCGATGACAAAATCAGCCAGCAGCCCCTGCTTATTGCCGCGAAACCACTGATGCACCATCACCCGGCTCTCCGGGTCAGCATCGGGGTCTGCTTCCAGATCCTCCTCCACCCACACCGTGTCCTGCTGCAATCGGAGGTAGGCCTCGTTCAGTTCGGCCATGCCGTGGGCCAGCTTGATGGAGTGCTCCAACCCATCCGGCTGCTTTTCGGCCCATGCCAGCAGCCGCCCAAAGATACCATTGGCGGTGGCCTGAGTGGGCAGACCAAAGAAGATGCCGCCCTCACCGCCGTGCTTGGCTAAAATCTCTGCCGCGCCCAGCGCGGCCTCCGTCTTGCCCACGCCCATCTGTGCTTCCAGAATGAACATCCCCGGTTCCCGGGCCTGGCTGACGGCTTCCAGCATGGCCCGCTGGACTTCGTTGGGCGGAAAGCCGAACCGTTCCGCAAACGCCCCCGGTTCCGTCACATCTGACTGCACCTCCCACGGAGAGGTCAGGTCCAGCGCTTCCCACGCCCGATCGACACGGGCGGGATACAGGGTATCGCTGCCCACCTCTTCCACAGGGATGAGCGGAAAGTATCGGGTATTGCTGGCGATCCAGTCCGCCATGATGAGCAGGCCGGTCAGCAGGATCTCAGCCGGGATGGTCAACTGCGGCAGCTCGTCCACGCTGGAAAAGCCGCTTTCCTGCAAGGCGTAGTCAAACAGTTCCTGCCAGCAGCTCTCCCAGAATTTCTGCTCGCCCTCGGGCCAGTAGTTAGATTCCCAGCTGCCTTCTTCTTCCTCATCGCCCAGCTGGTCAAGTACGTCCTTCCCGGTTTGTGGCTTGCCATGGTGCGCTCCTGCTACCGATGCAAGCCCGTTGGGGCATTTCAGCCACCGCAAGATGGCCTCACTCGCCAACGCGTGACGTGAATACTTGCGGTTCTGTTCCCGGTAACTGAGCGTTGTGTATTTTTCCAGGCACTGTCTGGGCTCCGGCAAATGCGCCATCATTGGCCCCTGGAAAGCCGCGGATATCTTCCCCAGGTCGTGAACCCACCCCAGAAAGCAGGCGGTCTGTGTCAGCAGGTCCTCGTCCAGCTCGATATGCTGACGGACGCTTTCCGGCAGCCACTTCTGCACCAGATATACCAT
>OGIY01001169.1_pt1 | contig 10042 bp, 8 predicted proteins | sample 1571931 | NCBI WGS metagenome assembly OGIY01 (sample SAMEA2582110, study PRJEB24529) | metagenome | biome: Human gut stool | place: China | collected 2011
GTCGATCTGAAAATCTTTGAGAATACCAATTCGACAACTTTAGCACAAGGACTGAATTTTCAGCCGGGAGTTCGCGTAGAATCCAATTGTCAGAACTGTGGCTTCCAGCAGGTACGTATCAATGGACTGGACGGTCCTTATACACAAATCCTGCTGGATTCTCGTCCTATCTTCAGTGCACTTTCCGGAGTATATGGCATCGAACAGATTCCTGCCAGCATGATTGAACGTGTGGAAGTGATGCGCGGAGGTGGTTCGGCGTTGTTCGGTTCGTCTGCTATTGCAGGTACAATCAATATCATCACGAAGGAGCCGATTCGTAATTCGGGTATGTTGTCGCATACTATTACTGGGATTGGCGACGGTGACGCTTTTGATAACAGTACAGCATTGAATGCCTCACTGGTGACGGATGACCAGCGTGCAGGTTTATATATCTTCGGTCAGAACCGTCATCGGTCGGCGTATGACCATGACGGAGATGGATATTCGGAAATACCGAAGATACACGGGCAAACGGTCGGTTTCCGTTCTTTCCTGAAGACAACTACTTATTCCAAATTGACTTTCGAATATCATCACATGGAAGAATTCCGTAGAGGAGGAGATATGCTCAACCGTCCGCCTCATGAAGCGAATGTGGCTGAGCAGACAGAGCATTCTATCAATGGTGGTGGTATGAAGTTCGATTATTTCTCGCCTGACGAGAAACACCGTTTCAATGTATTCGCATCTGCGCAACATATCAATCGCGACAGCTATTATGGAGGTGGGCAGGACCCGAATGCTTACGGAAACACTACTGACCTAAATTGGATGGCAGGCTCACAATATGTTTACAGCTTTGGTAAATGTATTTTCATGCCTTCTGATTTTACTGCCGGAGTGGAATTTAATCAGGACAAACTGGAAGACAATATGTGGGGATACAACCGTACGGTAGATCAGAAAGTAAATATCGGTAGTGCTTTCGTACAAAACGAATGGAAGAATGATCGTTGGGGATTTTTGCTCGGAGGTCGTTTTGATAAACATAACCTGATAGATCATCTCATTTTCAGTCCCCGTGCCAATCTGCGGTTCAATCCGACCAAGGATATCAATCTTCGTTTGAGTTATTCATCCGGTTTCCGAGCTCCCCAGGCTTTTGATGAGGATTTGCACGTAGAAAATGTAGGTGGTAAAGTAGCAATGATTGAACTTGCTGATAATCTGAAAGAAGAAAGATCTCAGAGTTTGAGTGCTTCTGCGGATGTTTATCGGCGTTTTGGCGCTTTTCAGATAAACTTCCTGATTGAAGGATTCTATACTAAATTATCAGATGTCTTTGCTCTTACCGACGGCGAAGTTGTAGACGGAGTTCTGATACGTACACGTCATAATGCACCGGGAGCTCGGGTAATGGGACTTACATTGGAGGGAAAAATGGCTTATCTGAATAAATTCCAGATTCAGGCAGGGGTAACTCTGCAACAGAGTCATTACAGTGAACCGCATACGTGGAATAAGGACGCACCGGCAGTAAAGAAAATGATGCGCACACCTAACACTTATGGCTATTTCACAGCAACCTATACACCGATAAAGCCGTTATCCATTGCGCTTTCGGGTACATATACCGGTTCAATGCTGGTTCCTCACGAGCCAGTCCCCGGATTCCTTGAGAACCCGATTACGGTGAATACAAAAGATTTCTTTGATATAGGTTTAAAGGCGGCTTATGATTTTAAACTTTATAAATCAATGAATCTCCAGATAAATGCTGGCATACAGAATATCTTCAATGCTTATCAGGATGACTTTGATAAAGGTGCAGATCGTGACTCTGGTTATATTTACGGCCCGTCACTGCCGAGAAGTTTTTTTGCGGGAGTAAAGATTAGCTATTAATAATGGTTTAATAATTCTTTTAAGCTCTGAAATCGTCATAAATGGGGATTGTTCGGATATAAAACAATCCCTATCTTTGTTTCGCAGAAAACGCTATTGTTTTTGTTACACAAAACTAACGAATGAGACAACTGTATCGGAATATAATAAAGTTTTTTCTGCCTGTACTATTTATTTCGTACATGGCAGGGATTACTTTGTTTACTCACTCTCATGTAGTAAACGGGGTTACAATTGTCCACTCACATCCTTTTAAGAAGGGCACCGAACACAATCACACGACAGTCGAGTTTCAGTTACTTCATCTATTGAACCAAGTGTTGGTGACAGATAGCGGGTTATTACCTATATTTGTTGTTTCCGTTTTATCATTATTATGTATTCTTCTTATTCGTCCGCAAGGTGCGTGTTATTGCCGGTCTTGTCCGGGTGTTGTCTCTCTTAGGGCACCTCCTGTCCCTTAGTCTACATTTATCGAAATTGCTATTTATTTTTAGAAACAGTACTTATTATTGTTTCCGTTTCCTTTATTACTTTCTGAATTTAAACGATTAAAAGACTAACGACAATGAAGAAATATCTATTAGTCCTGGTCAGCCTATGCTGTGTCTTATCGGCCGCATTCGCTGAGAATCCGGATTACCCTGAGCTGAAAAAATCTGATGCAAATATTATCGGTCATGTATTGGATAAAAAGACGAAAGAACATTTGCCTTATATTACAGTCGCACTGAAAGGCACTACGATAGGAACTGTGACTGATGCAACCGGGCATTATTTTCTGAAGAACCTGCCGGAAGGAGAGTTTACGGTCGTGATGAAGACGATGGGCTATAAAACGATCGAGACGCCCGTGATGTTGAAAAAAGGTAGGACGCTGGAAATTAACTTTGAGGTGGAAGAAGAAGCCTTGTCTTAGAGGAAGATTTTGAAATAGAAGAAGATGCGATCGCTTTAGACGGAGTGGTGGTTTCTGCCAATCGCAGTGAAACGACTCGGCGTCTGGCTCCGACTTTGGTCAATGTTGTTGATTTGAAACTTTTTGAAACGACTAATTCTTCAACTCTGTCGCAGGGATTGAACTTCCAACCCGGTGTCCGTGTAGAAACAAACTGCCAGAATTGTGGTTTCCAGCAAGTCCGTATCAATGGTTTGGACGGGCCTTATACGCAGATATTGATTGATTCGCGTCCTGTGTTCAGCGCTCTTTCGGGAGTATACGGGTTGGAGCAGATTCCTGCCAGTATGATTGAGCGAGTAGAGGTCATGCGTGGGGGAGGATCAGCCTTGTTCGGCTCTTCAGCCATTGCTGGAACAATTAATATCATTACGAAGGAACCTTTACGTAACTCCGGTCAGTTGTCGCATACCATTACTTCTGTCGGAGGAAGTTCCTCGTTTGATAATAACACATCGTTGAATGCTTCTTTGGTGACTGACGATCATCGTGCGGGATTGTATATTTTCGGACAAAACCGTCATCGGTCCGGATATGACTATGACGGCGACGGATTTACAGAACTTCCTGAATTGAAGAATCAAACAGTCGGTTTCCGTTCTTATCTGAAGACAAGTACATATTCAAAGTTGACATTCGAATATCACCATATGCAGGAGTTTCGCCGGGGTGGGGATATGTTGGACCGTCCACCTCACGAAGCCCATATTGCGGAGCAGTTACAACATTCGATAGACGGCGGGAGTTTGAAATATGATTATTTCTCACCAAATGAAAAGAATCGTCTGAGTATCTTCGCGTCGGCTGCCAATACAGACCGTGACAGTTATTACGGTCCCGGGAATGACCCTCTCAAAGCATACGGAAAGACAACAGACCTTATTGCTATGGGGGGTGCCCAATACGTACATACGTTTGATAAATGTCTTTTCATGCCTTCCGATCTCACTGCGGGACTTGAATACAACCGTGACCGGCTGAAAGATAATATGTGGGGATACGATCGTCATACGGATCAGACAGTGAATATTTACAGCGCCTTCCTGCAAAATGAGTGGAAGAATGAACGCTGGAGTATTTTGGTCGGAGGACGTCTCGATAAACATAATATGGTAGATAATATCATTTTTAGCCCACGTGCCAATTTGCGCTTTAATCCTACGCAGAATATCAACTTGCGTTTGAGTTATTCTTCCGGTTTTCGTGCTCCTCAGGCTTTTGATGAGGATATGCATATTGAAAATGTAGGTGGAACTGTTGCCATGATTGAACGGGCGAAGAATCTGAAGGAAGAGAAGTCGCAGAGTTTTAGTGCATCCGCAGATATCTATCATCGTTTTGGCGCTTTTCAGACTAATTTTCTGATAGAAGGATTCTACACAAAACTGACAGATGTCTTTGTGCTGGGTGAACCTTATAATCGTGGAGACGGTGTTCTGGTGAAATTACGTAGTAATGGTCCGGGTGCCAAAGTAGTGGGGGTAACGCTGGAAGGGAAACTGGCTTATCTTTCCTTGTTGCAAGTACAGGCAGGATTGACATTGCAGCGTAGCCGATATGATGAACCGCATAAGTGGCATGATGATGTGCCTGCCAAGAGGACGATTTTCCGTACTCCCAATGTGTATGGCTATTTCACCGCTACCTATATTCCGATTAAACCTTTATCAATAGCCTTGTCAGGTACATATACTGGTAGTATGTTTGTGCAACGCATGGATATTACAGCCAAAAATGCTGCAATGGGTGATATGCCCGAACGAAAAGCGGAAGCTGTTAAAACTCCGAAGTTCTTAGATTTGGGCGTGAAACTTGCTTATGACTTTAAATTATATAAAACAGTTGATTTACAACTTAGCGGTGGTGTTCAGAATATTTTGGAAGCCTATCAGAAAGATTTTGATAGAGGAGCAAACCGTGATTCCGGCTATATCTATGGTCCCGCACTGCCGAGAAGTTTTTTTGCAGGAGTGAAGATTAGCTATTAAAACAGTGTATAAAAGATTTGTCTCCAGATAAACATATATAAAAAACAGCTTTCATTTTTCATATCCGCAAAATGAAAGCTGTTATTATTCTAGTAAGAAGGCAGAGTCAATGATTGCAAACCTTTGTGATATCTACGGTAAAACCTTCATCGGTAGACATAAACTTACCTTTCATCTTGAGAAACTCTATAAGTTCATCAATATCCATATTTTCTGCCGAACAAGTATAGAAGCGTTGATCTTCTCCGAACTTTTCAATAATTGCCTTCTTTAATGATGATTCTGAGTAACTATTACCTTTCATCATGTGAAGGACTTCATGAGCATGTAATTGTTCCATAATCTATTTTTTTGCAAAGATAATACGGGCATATAGATTAAAACTGTAACATATGTGACAAAGGTCAATTATATCTATTAATTATGGTTTATTTATTGTTTTTTCGACCATATCTTTATCTATTCCGAATTTTTCATTTGTCTGGCATTCACCGGCAGGTTCTACGTGTACAAGAATGTCATAAACGTTATCTATGGAACTTTTTATGCTTTTTTCCACCGATTCTGCAATCTCATGGGCTTGTGTGATGGTAATTTGTGGATTAACCTCTATATCGAGGGTAATCATATAAAGATTCCCTATCATTCTTGACCTTACACGGTGCGGGTTGCTTGCGCCGGGGACTTCCTCTACGGCTTCAAAGATCTTGTTATATACATTCACATCTTTAACACCGTCCATTAGTTCGACATTAGAATCAATAAAGATACTGACAGACGATTTTATAATAAAGAGACTGATTATTAATCCTGTGATTGAATCGAGTATCGGTAGTTTGAATATAAAGGTAAAGACCAGTCCTACCAAAACTCCGGATGAAATAATAACATCATTACGCATATTGATCGCATTTGCTGTCAGTAAAGAGCTATCAATTCTCTTTCCTTGTTTATACTGATACAGGGCCAGCAAGAGCTTTCCAATGATAGAGAATACAGTAACATATATCGCAATAGCCGAAGGAACCTCTTTTGTTGCATCCGAAAAGATGTTGGCAACGGAGGATAACAACATTTGCATACCGGCATAAAATATTACGAGCGACAGGATTTTGGTTGCGATTCCTTCCGCTTTCTCATAGCCGAATACATACTTTTTTGAAGGTGGGCGGTTCATGATGCGTGCAGTGAAAATCATTACGATAGAGATGATTACATCGGTTGCCGAATCAATACCGTCACCGAGTACAGCCAAACTGCCTGCAAATAATCCGACAATGATTTTTGATGCGGAAAGTATGGCGTTGCCAATTGTACTTACCCAGGAAGTTCTGATTAATATTTTCTCTCGTGACATATAATTACTATGTTTATGAAGCGAATATATATTATTTTATAATACTGACCCTCATATTGTTCTTTTTATTATCATAATTTGATATGTGAGAGGACATGAAATCTAATAAATCACTATAATCTTTCTTTCTCCTTTTAGTAGTTTGGATGTTTTAGTTGTATTATATATAGACAGTCAATTAAAACAAGACATTAACCCATAAATAGCCTTTATGTTCAAAAAATTAAGTACCTCTCTGCTGATAGTATTAGCTTATGTTTTATACTCATGCACATCTGCCGTCAGGCAAGAGATTGCCATTTTACCTACTCCCGTTAATTTAATGGAACAGTCAGTCAGTTTTGTCTTTAGAGATGAGATGAAGAATACTTCCTGCCTATAGAGAGAAAGATTGTGAAGCCTGCTGATATTCTCAGAATGGCAATTTGTCACTCAACAAGGTAAATAGTTCTCGCCTTGGAGTATAGGCTTTGAATTGTTCTTGTTGTTGAGTCATAACGTTGCTTTTTGTTAGTTTGTTGTTGAGCGAATCGTTTCTTGGTATAACAAGTTTCCATTGGAAAACGTTTCTCCGATTATCTGTCTTTTTAGAAACGATTCTGCTCGGTACAAACTACATACAAACAAAGCTTACAAAGCCAAAGTTATCTTTTAAACAGCAATCTTAATACCTCTTTTTTTGTTGCAATAGCGTTTGCATTGCTGGCAAAGATCATATCCCAGCATTGTTCCTAAAATGAAATCTTCTTCAGCTGTCAATTGATTTAAAGGACGAGTGATAATATGTCGCATAGCTTCCATACATTCGGGTTTACCAAAAAACAGGTTGATTTTATTAGTACTTATCTCCTGTATCATATAGCTGATGTTTTGGTTCTTCAACCGGCGCACGGCAAAGTCTTCATGTTCTTTACTCATTGTATAAAGTACCATGTTACGTATACCTTTCTTAAACTCATAAATATGATTGAGGAAAATCCGGATTTCACCGGGAATGATTCTTTTGGTAGCCATGATGCAAACAATTGTTTATATTAAGGTAAAGGTTAGCTTATTTCTTGTTTTACTTGTTCAGCCCATGCACTGATACGTTCCTCTGTCTGATTGTCTTCGTTGACTTCATCAATTGGAAGTCCGACAAATTTGCCGTCTACGACCGCTATGGAAGAATCGAATGTTTATCCAGCCGTATCTACTGCTCCGCAGAATTTGCAATGCGTGTCTTTCAGGTCTTCATAAATAATCCCGATGGCATCGCAGAATGTATCGCTATATGAGTCGGAATCACCGCAACCGAACAAGGCTACATATTTATGAGACAAATCGCATTTCTTTAAAACATTTACTCCGTCATACCAATCGTCTTGCAGTTCGCCGGCTCCCCAAGTAGAGCTGCCTAGCACAAGTACATCATACTCATTGACTAAAGCCTCTGTAAGTTTAGATACTTCAAAAATATGTGCGGAAGGAACATTTAGTTTCTCTGCAATTCGACGGGCGACGTCTTCGGTTGTTCCGGTTGTGGAACCATAAAATACTCCAATTTTATTCATCTTTGATATTTTTTTAATGTGATGCTGCAAAGATAGGGTACCTTGTAGAAATAGAAAATCCCTATTAATAATGGAATAATAGTCTCATTCTCATCATAAGTGGGGATAAAATAACTATGTTTTTTGATACTTTTATTTAAAATAGCTATCTTTGGGTCGATCAAAACAAACATTATATGAATATGAGAAATTTAAAGTATTTTTCTTTTGGAATCATCAGTCTGATTTTCGCTTCATGTATAGAAGAAAAAAACTTATCTATTCAGAATGAGGAAGAACTGGAAAATGCAGAACTTGGTTTATCTACAGATTTTTCTCTAAAAACAGAGAGGAGCATATCTATTACTGCTACTGACGGAGAAGGAAAAACACAGAAAGGGGTAAAAATGGGGATATTTGCAAGTCAACCTTACACGGGCGAAGGAATTATCTCTGTCGAACCTATTTTTGTTGGATATACAGATGCTTCCGGTAAATTGAATGCGGATGTAGTCGTCGCCAATAATCTTTCTAAAGTCTTTGTTGCTCCACTTACTGCAGGATATGGGCAGGTGCAGGAAGTGGATGTACGGAATGTTAGCTCATTAAATTTTCGTGGAGTTGCTTTCCCGCAGGCTGCTACTGTGACTCGTGCTGCTGCAGATGAAATTCCACAGATTTTTGGTCCAATCAGCGGGCTTTATCAATTATTTATTCCTTATAAAAATGACGAAGTGAATGAGAATGGTATACCTGTTCAGGGAGGTTGCTCGTTGGTGTCAAAAGAACAACTTTCTCCGGCATTGATTAATAAGATTGATAGTTGGTATCCGGAAAAAAAGAATGTTCAGACAGCGGATTTATCAAAGAATTCTGATTTGAGAATTGTTGATGAGGACGGAGCTCAGGTTTGGGTGACTTATGTTGGAGACGGTGGTTTCTGTGTGGATAATCAAACTGTTTATAATTCATTGCTATATTATAATTATAAAGAGGGGGATTTAAAAAGTGATGTTTATAAACTTCACATGACTATGTTACTGCCTAATACAAATCAGTTGCAATGTCCGTCAGGCTTAAAAGTTCAGTTGCTTTATTGGGATGGCTCGAAATATAGTAAGGTTTTTCCAAATGGTACACGAATCGGGTTTGCCGTTGCGCGTGCCGGATTTAAGAAAGACGGTACTGCTATAACAGATAAACTTGCATATAGTTTTAAGAATACGATGAGTCCTGCCGTTAATGGGGATGTGAATGGAATGTATTACTCTACTCCAGAATTGAATACATGGGGTAAAACTCAAGCAGTAACTCGTGAATTGGACGGCTATAATTGTTGTGTGACAGGTTTTGATATCCGTCCTTTTGGAGACAGGAAGGCTGATTATGATTTCAATGATGTAATGGTAAAGGTAACGGCTACTCCTGAAAAAGCTATTAGGCCGGGTGAAGATATTCCAGTTGATGAAGATGTGACTGTGGCTGAATCAATTCATGGTACGTTAGCTTTCGAAGATCAATGGCCTAATCCCGGTGATTATGATTTAAATGACTTTGTAGTGAACTATACATATGGTGTCTATAAAAATGTGGATAATAAAATTAACGGTATCCAAATGCGGTTTAGACCGATTGCTAAGGGTGCGGCAAGTTATACAAAAATTGGTTTTGGGATAGAACTACCGTTGGCTTCGAATGATATTGATGTAGCAGAAGTAGAGGGAGCTATTTTAGAAAGTGGAGACTCAAACGCTACTTTCATTATTTGGGAAGATATAAGTAAACCTTTTGCTGGTGGTGAAACAGGTTTTATCAATACAGAAAAAGGCTCTTCTTTTGTTTCGGCAGAAGAGTTGGTTGTGACTATCCCATTAAAAGCAGTAACTAGCAATGTTTCTATGATGAAGTTTAATCCGTTTATATTTGTCAATAAGCGTTCGCATGAGATTCATTTAACGGATTTTGCTCCGACATCAAAAATGGATATGAATTTGTTGGGAAACGGGAAAGATTGTTCGGATGTATCGAAAGGTTTTTATTTCCGAATGAAAGATATGTATTGTTGGGCATTGGATTTTCCTCGAACTTCTGCAGATGAAGCGGCATGGAGATATCCGAAAGAAAAATCATCAGTGGTAAAAGCTTATAAGAATTACAATAAATGGGTAACAAACAAGACAGATTTATCTTGGTTTGACTCTACTATTCCGGGTAATGTAGATGGAAGTGAATTGTATTAATCTGTTTTGATAATAAGTTAATAAATAAGGGGCTGCTTTTTGAGGCAGCCCCTTATTTATTAACTATGTTTTTTAAT
>OGIY01001172.1_pt1 | contig 10028 bp, 7 predicted proteins | sample 1571931 | NCBI WGS metagenome assembly OGIY01 (sample SAMEA2582110, study PRJEB24529) | metagenome | biome: Human gut stool | place: China | collected 2011
ACATTGAAATAAAATAAGATTAAGGTAACCAAAGGGTGGGTCGCCGCTATTGTGAACCGCCCCAAAAAAAGAAAAGAGTTCGGTAGTGTACCGGACTCTTTTCTTTTAACCCTCCTTCAATTCTTTTATCGTTGTTTTAATCAATATTTTCGTCTAAAGCTTATTCAAACTTTTCAGCATAAAGTTTTGCTGAAATAAACAATCACCCCTTACACTTCTGGCTGTCACAAGTCGATCGATTATCCATCATCTATCCATCATGTATTGTGTAGAGTAATAGATGATCAACACATGATCAATACATGATCAATAGATGAAAGCCAGATATGTAGGAGAGATGTAGGAGAGATGTGCCTTAGTTTTGACACATCCCCTTTCCATGATGTTTTATCTAATTTATCCTTTTTTCAAGGAATCAATTATCAATAAAATCGAGCGGTAATGTATCTTATCTGCAGCATTTGCCGAAAGAATTTTAGCTTTTATCAAACGTTCGATTTTTTCCAACATATCTGCATAATAAGCACCGGATTCATCGATCTGGCTAGTTTTGATTTCTGACTGCCAACCATAATCTCCCTTATCTCCAAACTGTTTATATCTTGATAACCACGAAGCGACATACCCTTGTCCTCGTTCTTCTTCCAAAGCACGCAGTGTATTTACGTCGATATCATTGGTAGGCTCATCGAGCAACAACACGTTACCTTCTTCTTTCAAAGCCATTGCTAGGTGCAAACGATTTCTCTCACCACCGGAGAGCACACCACAAAGTTTTTCCTGATCGGCTCCGGAGAAATTGAAACGAGAAAGATAAGCACGTGCATTAATATCACGTCCGCCCATACGAAGCAAATCATTACCACCGGAAATTACCTGATAAACACTCTTGTTCGGGTCAATGTCTTTATGCTGCTGGTCGACATAGGCTACTTTTACAGTCTCTCCTACTTCAAATTCACCCTTATCTACGGTTTCCAGTCCCATAATCAAACGGAAAAGTGTAGTTTTTCCTGCACCATTCGGACCGATTACGCCGACAATGCCATTCGGGGGAAGCACAAAATTCAAATCGTCAAACAGCAGTTTATCACCGTATGCTTTAGCCACATGTTTAGCTTCGATAACTCTATTACCTAAACGAGGACCATTCGGAATAAAGATTTCCAGTTTTTCCTCCTTCTCTTTCACGTCTTCATTCAACAACTTGTCGTATGAATTAAGGCGGGCTTTCCCTTTTGCCTGACGAGCTTTCGGAGCCATACGAACCCATTCCAACTCGCGCTCCAACGTCTTACGACGTTTGCTCGCAGTTTTTTCCTCCATTTCCATGCGTTTCGTCTTCTGTTCCAGCCAGGAAGAGTAGTTTCCTTTCCATGGAATACCTTCACCACGATCTAGTTCGAGAATCCAGCCGGCAACGTGGTCAAGGAAGTAACGGTCGTGGGTTACGGCAATAACAGTCCCTTCATATTGTTGAAGATGTTGTTCCAACCAATCGATAGATTCTGCATCCAAATGGTTGGTAGGCTCGTCCAGCAACAACACATCCGGTTTCTGCAACAGCAAACGACAAAGAGCTACCCGTCGACGTTCACCTCCGGAAAGATTTGCCACAGACTGATTTTCAGGCGGACAACGAAGTGCGTCCATTGCACGTTCCAGTTTACTATCCAGATTCCATGCATCTGTTGCATCAATAATATCTTGCAATTCGCCTTGACGAGTAAAAAGAGCATCCATTTTATTCTGGTCTTCGTAATACTCCGGCAAACCGAATTTTTGATTGATTTCTTCGTATTCTGTCAGTGCGTCAACAATGGGTTGCACACCTTCCATTACTACTTCTTTTACTGTCTTCGTGTTGTCAAGATAGGGTTCCTGCGCCAAATAACCTACGGAATACCCCGGAGAGAAGACCACTTCTCCCTGATAGGATTTCTCTAAACCTGCGATAATCTTCATTAACGTTGACTTACCGGAACCATTCAGACCAATAATACCGATTTTCGCTCCATAAAAGAATGACAGGTAAATGTCTTTCAACACATTTTTATTTGGAGTGAATGCTTTGCTCACCCCTACCATTGAGAAGATAATTTTTTTATCGTCAGCAGCCATATATTAATAATGTATATTGTTGATAATGGCACAAAGATAAGAAAAATGTTTGAAATCCTTTGGAGTTATAAAAAAATGTTCTACCTTTGCACCCGCATTTCGAAAGAAAGTAACAAGGATTGATTCGCTAGCTCAGCAGGTAGAGCACAACACTTTTAATGTTGGGGTCCTGGGTTCGAGCCCCAGGCGGATCACTAGACAAAGAATAAATCCCTGATAATCATTGATTATCAGGGATTTATTCTTTGTCTTTCTCTTGATTTCATCATTACAAGCGGTAGAAGTCGTCGTTGATAAGTCGTACTTTTAGGATATTCAGGAAAATAGGTATTATCTATCAGCCCAAATTCAGTGTAGCCAATACCACAAGCCGAACAACCGACCTTAATTATTGAATAACAAACAGATATACTAAGAATGTCACAGGCTATTAGAGAAAGTTTTATGAAAATAAGTTCTTTGTTTGAAGAACAAGATGCAGCTACAACAGATATTCCTTTTGTTAAGTATCCTGATTATGAAAATCTGACTGAAGAAAATATTAGAATGGTTATCGGATTTAAATCAGCAAAATTATTACAGAGGAAAGATGATATTACTCTTCGGGGAATTCCTGCCCGAAAAGTAGTATCATGCCTGCACAGAGGAACATATAACAAACTGGCTAATTTATATAATGAGATATCCGAATGAATAAATGCAAACAGGTATAAAACCACAGAAACATCAATTGTTTTTTATTCATTGACTAATATGGAATGACAAGGTAGCTCTGCAATAAAAGTAGTGCCCAATCCTAGCTGAGAGTATACTTGTATTCGTCCGTTCATTTTATCGACAATAGATTTACAAATAGATAACCCCAACCCCACACCTTGTGCAAAAGAGTCCACTTTTTCAAATCTTTCAAATATCTTCTCCAACATATTCTGAGGAATACCACGACCGGTATCTTTTACCCCAATTCTAACGCAATGCTTATCTATTTCATAAAACACTTCCACATATCCACGAATCGTATTCTTCAAAGCATTTGAAAGAAAATTATTCAATATCTGCTTGATACGCAACTTATCAAGTTCCACCAAAGCATCATGTTCCGGATAACTGGTCAGAAGTTCCACACCAGAAGGAAGAAGACGAGCATATTCTGCCACACACTCATCAAGAAGCTCCGTAAGATTAAACCAATTCTGATGTAACTCCAAATATCCGGCTTCAATTTTAGACAAATCAATGATATCATTGATCAGATTAAGCAAAAGTTCGTTATTATGACTAATTAAAGAATTATAAAGCTCCTTTTCCACTACATTTTCCGCACTGGCCAACAGACTTGAAAAACCAACAATAGCATTCAACGGAGTACGGATTTCATGACTCATATTAGCCAAGAAAGCTGACTTTAAACGATCTGAAGCTTCAGCTCTATCACGTTCATTAACGAGCATTTCTTCTATCTGTTTCAAATCTGTAATATCATAATTAATACTAATCAATTCTATGACTTTATCTTGGGGTGCATATTTTCTGACAAAGAGATTAACATGCGTCCATGTACACTCTCCATTCTCCCTAAAGACACGTATTTTATGACTTAACTTATCAGCATTTCCTTTTTGTACCTCCTCAAAAAACTGAAGAATCAAATCACGGTCATCAGGATGAAAAGATTTATATGTACCAATAATCTCGGATAAAGGAGTTCCAGACTCTTCTCCTATATTTTTATACCAACTTTTCTGTGCATGTCCCTGCTTACTTAGAATATTAAAATGAGCATAACCCACTTTCGCATAGTCACCTATTAACTCAAAAAATTCCTCAAATTCCTGAATCTTATTATAAGCAACCGTAGTCTCCGTTTTATCAGCATTAATCAGCAGATAATTAACCGGATTATGATTCTCATCATACAAAGTAGTTACTTTAGTCACAAGATCGATTGTACCTTCCGCCTTATTATTCGAATAATATTCTCCTAACTTTGAGAAATCATAGCGAAAGGTAAAGTCCGCATCCTCATTATTCCTCAACCTCTCCTTCATCTCTTCCGGGAAAACTGGATTCTCGAAAATATTGATGCCTAGAAGTTCCTCCTTACTATCTACATGAAACAAATCCAATTCTTTATCATTGAGGTCGACCAATACTCCCTCCTTATTATACAACTCAATACCAACAGGCAAATTCTTATAAATATTATGTAAAAGCCGTTCGCTACGTTGTAAAGCCTGACAAGCTATTGCAGTATCCGGTCCGTCCTGCATTTCTGCAATGCCATACACAATCGTATTTCCCTTATCATCTACTTCTCGAAAACAAATCTTACTACGCATCCAAACTGACCCTTTTTGGGTTTTTAATAAATAAACGACTTCCGACATCGACTGTACATCGAAAGAGCGAACCGTTGTCGGACCTTGTTCTTCATTCAAAATACGTTTATTGAAATCCTCAAAACTAATAGTCCCTGTTTCATCCAAATTCAGAATCTCAGATATATATTCGGAACAGGTATAACATTCCGTTGCCAAATTAGCTTCCCACCACCCCATATTGGCATTAGCCATTAACTTTGATAAGAACACAAAATCTTGTTGTTTGCTCATAATTGATGAAGTAAAGACATTATCCATTAATCATTTCAACACATTCACGAGCACAAAATTAGATATTACAGGCTTCCCATTCTTTCAAAATGACACTTTTTTAGCATATTATAAGAAGAATAGCCACTAATACCTACTTTCTATAGTATTAGTGGCTATAACATTTACAAATATTTGCTTAAATAGTTTTTCGTATGATTACCAGCATTTTAGAAGGCTAAATAATCAAAGTAAAAAGATATGCTTCTATTTTCTAATTGATTCGTAAACAGTTTTTGCCATTATTTTGGCACCTTCTTCATTCGGATGAATTTTGTCCGGAAAGAGTTGTGGTATTCCATCCATTGCCGTATGAAGATCAATTATATCCAACTTGTTTTTCTTGGCAACTTTTTTAATCATCGGAATAATTTCTTTAGAAATAATATCATCATTGATACTTTCATTAGCTTGGTATGCCTTAGAAGGGTAACAGAGATAGATTTTCGGTTGGGCAGGCAATGCCTTGAAAGCATCAATCATAGTCTGTATATCTTTCGTGAAGTCGGCTTTATGTTTCCAGTTAAACGATTTACTGTCGTTTGTTCCCAGTTTGATAACCACAACATTAGGATTGAAAGCTAATGCATCCTGATAAGCCTTTTCATTCATATAAGGACGATCACCCTTATTCAGTAACGTGCGGGCACTTACTCCGAAATTCTTTACCCAATAACCGTCACCCAGCATACGACTTAAAACAGAAGGATAACTATCACGATCACGATTCTTAATCCGTGCTCCATACGTAATACTATTGCCAATACAAGCTACACGAACGGCATCCTTACGGGGAGCTTTGAAACTACGTAACCATGAAGTCAGTTCGTTCAACATCTCATCCTTATAAAGGAAACCTTCACGAATTCCCCAACCATGACCACCGGAAGGGTAAATATGCAGAACAGCAGGAACACCATTCTTATTCAGAGCCAGATAATAGTTCACTCCATTAGCGGGCGGAACAGCCTTATCATCATCACTATAAACGATAAAAGCACGCGGTGTTTCTTTTGTCACTTGCTTCTCATTAGAATACTCCTTTTCCAACTCAGCAGAAGCATCCTTACCCAAAAGGCTGTTATGGGAACCCATGTGAGTATACGACTTATCCATTGTAATTACCGGATAGAAAAGAATCTGGAAATCAGGACGAAGTTCCGGTTTGGCATGAGTCGCGATTGTCGATGCAAGATGTCCACCGGCAGAAGATCCCATGATACCGATATCTCTCGGATTCAGATTCCATACATCAGCACTGTCCCGCACTATCTTCATGGCAGCCTCGGCATCCGAAATAGGAAGTGTACGGTCACCATTCGGCATACGATATTTCAGAACGATCAATGCGATACCCTGTTTGTTGAAATACGGTGCCCAATCATATCCTTCGTGGTCTACAGCCAAGTGCGAATATCCACCACCCGGGCACGCCACTACAGCACGACCTGTAGCCAATTCCGGCGCCGGAAGAAATACGCGAAGCGAAGGTTGTTCAATATCAAAAGGGTTCGGAGCATTCTGAGCTACCGCCTGAGAACCTGTGAACCATAAAAGCAACAGGAATAAAAGAATAGAAAATTTCTGTTTCATAGTATCTGTATACTTTGATTAATGAATGATTTAATGTGCGAAGATAGTAAATTTATGTATCTTTGCGCCTCCTTTTAAATAGAAAAAGAAATGCAAGGAATTAAAAACCTGACACACGGGCCAATCAATCGTCAACTATTCAATTTAGCAATGCCTATCATGGCTACGTCATTTATCCAAATGGCATACAGTCTCACGGATATGGCATGGGTAGGACGGCTGGGTAGTGAAGCCGTAGCAGCCATTGGTTCTGTCGGAATCCTGACATGGATGTCCGGTTCTATCTCCCTATTAAATAAGGTAGGTTCCGAAGTCAGTGTAGGACAATCTATCGGCGCACAAAATCAAGAAGATGCCCGTCACTTTGCCTCCCATAACATTACGATTGCACTTATCATTTCTCTCTGTTGGGGCGGATTACTTTTCATCCTTGCAGAACCCATCATCTGTATCTACGAACTTGAGGTACACATTACCGCCAATGCAATAGAATATCTACGGATTATCTCTACCGGAATGCCGTTTATTTTCCTTTCCGCCGCCTTTACAGGTATCTACAATGCCGCAGGACGAAGTAAAATCCCGTTCTATATCGGTGGTGCCGGACTTCTTTTGAATATCATTCTTGATCCTCTGTTCATCTTCGGTTTCGGTTTGGAGACCAATGGTGCCGCTTATGCAACCTGGATTTCACAAGCTACTGTTTTCTCTATCTTCATCTACCAACTACGTTTCCGAAAAGACTCACTGCTCGGTGGATTTCCTTTCTTCACTCAATTAAAGAAGAGATACACACGACGTATCCTAAAACTAGGATTACCCGTAGCCACATTGAATACCCTGTTTGCATTTGTCAATATGTTCCTCTGCCGTACCGCTTCCGAACAGGGAGGACATATCGGCTTAATGACGTTCACCACCGGGGGACAAATCGAAGCAATTACCTGGAACACTTCACAAGGATTCTCAACCGCACTCAGTGCTTTTATCGCCCAAAACTATGCTGCCGGACGAACCGAACGAGTGCTCAAAGCATGGTATACCACCTTATGGATGACAGGAATCTTCGGAACTTTCTGTACACTGCTATTCATCTTCTTCGGAAACGAAGTCTTTTCAATATTCGTACCCGAGCAGGCAGCCTATGAGGCCGGAGGTGTATTTCTACGCATTGACGGGTATTCCCAGCTTTTCATGATGCTCGAAATCACCATGCAAGGAGTATTCTATGGTATCGGGCGTACCGTACCTCCTGCTATTATCAGTATCGGATGTAATTATATGCGTATCCCGCTTGCCATTCTATTTGTACGAATGGGCATGGGAGTAGAAGGTATCTGGTGGGCAGTCAGCGTCACAACTGTTGCCAAAGGACTTATCCTCCTAAGCTGGTTTATCATCATTAGGAAGAAATGCCTGAACCTCCCGTCCGTAGTCGGAAAGTAACAGTTTATCGACATTTTTCAGCACTCTGCCAAGAGTGTGCGAGTTATTTTAACTTAAAAAGTATCACCTTGGCAAATAATATGTATCTTTGCGTTGTTAATTTATTAAAGTATTATTTTATAAACCTATTTAAAAAACATTGCATTATGAACAAGATGAAATGGATGGTTCTCTTCATGAGTATAACCATGATATTCAGTGGATGTGCAAGTATGAATAACACTGGTAAAGGTGCTGCTATTGGTGGCGGTTCGGGTGCTGCATTGGGTGCTATCCTAGGTGGTGTTATCGGTAAAGGTAAAGGCGCTGCTATCGGTGCTGCTATTGGTACGGCAGTAGGTGCAGGTACAGGTGCTCTTATCGGTAAAAAGATGGACAAAGCAGCAGCAGAAGCAAAACAAATTGAAGGCGCACAAGTAGAACAGATAACAGACAACAACGGATTGCAAGCCGTGAAAGTGACATTCGATTCAGGAATCCTTTTCACAACAGGTAATGCTAATCTGAGTGCTGCTGCTAAATCTGCATTAAGCAAATTCGCCAACAATGTGCTCAACCAGAACAGAGATATGGATGTATCTATCTATGGATACACCGACAATCAGGGCTGGAAGAACAGTACTGCCGCACAAAGCCAGCAAAAGAACCTGAACCTGTCACAAGAACGTGCACAGAGTGTATCCAGTTACTTATTAAGTTGCGGTGTTTCTACCAACCAGATTAAAGGCGTGCAAGGTATGGGTGAAAGCGATCCCGTTGCCAGCAACGATACAGCCGCAGGTCGTGAACAGAACCGTCGTGTAGAAGTGTACATGTACGCAAGTGAGCAAATGATTAAAGATGCACAGGCAGCTTCTAATTAAAAAAATTCTGCGTTATACACGCAATCTGTTGATTCTCTTTTTTACATCGACCTTACTGACGGTCATTATTTATCGGTTCATGCCGGTTTATATTACTCCGTTAATGGTCATTCGAGGTGTTCAACAGATCATTTCAGGAGATAAACCCACGTGGAAGCACACGTGGGTTTCTTTTGATAAGATATCTCCTAGCCTGCCAATGGCAGTGATAGCTTCCGAAGACAACCGTTTTGCCGAACACAACGGATTCGATCTTGTAGAAATCAAGAAAGCGATGAAAGAGAACGAAACACGCAAACGGAAACGCGGAGCAAGCACCATTAGTCAGCAGACAGCCAAGAATGTGTTCTTATGGCCGCAATCGTCGTGGGTACGCAAAGGGCTCGAAGTCTACTTTACGTTTCTCATCGAACTCTTCTGGTCGAAAGAGCGAATCATGGAAGTCTATCTCAACTCTATAGAAATGGGAAATGGCATCTACGGCGCACAAGCAACCGCAAAAAATAAGTTCGGAACAACAGCCGACAAACTGACCCGGGGACAATGTGCACTCATCGCCGCCACCCTCCCCAACCCAATACGATTTAACTCGGCGAAACCTTCGTCATACATACTAAAACGACAAAGTCAGATATTACGGCTGATGAATCTGGTTCCTAAATTCCCACCGGAAGAGAAGGCCGTTGAAAAGAAAAAAAGCAAAAAAAAGAAAAGCAAATAACAAGAAAGAATTTATAACCTAGTTTAATTTACGATTAGACGAATAGGTGATTTACGATTAGACAATTTACGATGTACGATTGAAATAACTTTTGGAATTATAAGTACTTATCTTTGCATAAGTATCTCCTCATTCACAATTCAAATTTCAATCGTACATCGTAAATCGTTTAATCGTAAATAAAATTAGGTTATAAAAAAGGAAGGAGCAATGAGAATCTATCTCTGCTCCTTCTGCTAATAAGCTTGTTTGTATGCGCTATCCTCATTTATACAAAATCTTTCAATTCCTGTTGTAAACGTTGACGTGTGAAGAATATGCGGCTCTTCACTGTGCCTAATGGTAATCCTAATTTCTCTGCGATTTCGCGGTATTTAAAACCAGATACGTGCATAGAGAAAGGAATCTTATACTCCCGGGGGAGTGCGTTGACGATGCGGTGCATTTCTTTCAGGTCGTAAGCACCTTCCGTACTTTCAAATCCTGAATCTTGTGGCAGATTTAAGTGATAATAATTATCGGTTGTGTCAACAAAAGTTTGATCGCGTACTATTTTACGGTAGTTATTTATAAAGATGTTACGCATGATAGTGTACATCCATCCTTTGAAATTTGTATCCGGAACATATTTCT
>OGIY01001173.1_pt1 | contig 10026 bp, 10 predicted proteins | sample 1571931 | NCBI WGS metagenome assembly OGIY01 (sample SAMEA2582110, study PRJEB24529) | metagenome | biome: Human gut stool | place: China | collected 2011
TGGTCTGCTGCACCTTGCGGGCGTCCTTGACCAGATTGTTCACCGATTTGAGGGCATCGTAATACTTCTTGCCCTGCTGATAGATTTTCACCGTCTCCTGAAAGTTGCTCACCATGTTCGTGGCGGTCTTGGAGGTATGGATGATGTTTTTGGAGGCATTGATGATGCCCTGCGCTAGATTGCCCGGATCGCTTACGACCCACTGTGCGCTTGCCCTGCCCGCGAAAAGCAGGCACAGGCAGATAATCATTGTTATTCTTGTTCTCATGTTACTTTGGATTTTAGTGGTTGTTATTCTTCGGTCGGATGTCCCGGCTGCGGCTTCACCCGCACATAGTCCCCGTTTGGCGAGAAAGTCAGCACATCCGTGGCCTCGTTGTAGGACACGTCGATGCGGAAGCCGGTGTTCATGAACAGGTTGCCGTTCTCCTCCTGCAAGAGATAGGTTTCCGGCTTGAGCTTGCGGCGCAGACCGCTACGACGGAACACCGTCACTTTGTAGGCTTCGCCCTCCTTGTAGATAAGCACGTCAGGTTTTCCCTCCACGCTCTCCCAGTTCCCGCACAGCATGTCGCGGCGGTTGTCGGCCACGTCGCAGGATTGCAGCATCATGACCGCCAATCCGATAAGGCACTTGCTGACTTGCAGCATTTTCACTTTTGGTAAATTCATACGCGTTTTTCTTTTTTGGTTGATACATTCTGTTTTTTAGTTATTCCTTGTTTCTCCGCCTTTCGGCAAGCTGCCGGATGGCGGCTTCGATGTCGTCGCCCAGCTTCTCCGCCAGACGGTAAACCTCCACTTTTTCCGTTTCCTCGGTGGTGTACGCCAGATACTCTTCCGCGCTGACCTCCGTGGCATAGACCGCCGACTGCGTGCCGCCCAAGCCTATCCACACCTCCTTGTAGAGCCGTGAAGGGTTGTTCGCCATGTTGATGGAGAGTATCTGCGACTTCTCCTTTTCCGTCAGTCCGAGCAACGCCTGTATCTGGTCGAACTTGTTCATATATTTCCTTTGGTCAAGCAGGATTTTACAATCCGAGTTGTTGATAATGCTCTCTTTGACCACCGGAGAACTGATAATGTCGTCCACCTCCTGCGTCACCACGATTGCCTCGCCGTAATATTTTCTGACCGTCTTATACATATAGCGCAGATATTCAGCCATGTTCGCCGATGAGAGGGCCTTCCAAGCCTCTTCCACGATAAGCTGTTTCCGCACGCCTTTCAGCCGCCGCATCTTGTTGATGAAGGCTTCCATGATGATGATGGTCACGACGGGGAACAGTTCGCGGTTTTCTTTAATCGAATCTATCTCGAAGACGATGAACCGCTTGCCGAGCAGGTCGATGTTCTCCGTGGAGTTGAGCAGGAAATCGTAACGCCCGCCCCGGTAATACTGCCGCATGGTGGTGAGCATGTTGTCGATGTTGAAGTCGGACTTCTCCACCTTGATGTCACGCTGTGCCAGTTCCTTGCGGTAGTCGTCACGCATATACTCGTAGAAGGTGTTGAACGACGGCACGATGCTACGGTCGGATTGGATGCGCTCAATATAGGCACTCACGGCACTGCCCAGCTCGCCGCTCTCCGTCTTTGTCACCTTGTCGTCCTCCGACTTCCAGAGCGTCAGCAACAGGGTCTTGATGCTGTCCTTCTTCTCCACGTCGAAGATGTAATCGTCGGTGTAGAACGGGTTGAAGCTGATGGGCTTATCTTCCGTGTAGGTGAAATACACACCGTCCGCTCCGCCTGTCTTGCGTCGGATCATGCCGCACAAGCCCTGATAGGAGTTTCCCGTGTCCACCAATACCACATGTGCGCCTTGCTCATAATATTGGCGCACGAGGTGGTTCATGAAGAAAGACTTGCCGCTGCCCGAAGGACCCAGCACGAACTTGTTGCGGTTGGTCGTGATACCTCGCTTCATGGGCAGGTCGGAGATGTCAAGGTGCAGCGGTTTTCCCGTGAGCCTGTCCACCATCTTGATGCCGAAGGGCGAGAGCGAGCTGCGGTAGTTGGTTTCCTCTGTGAACAGGCACACCGCCTGTTCGATGAAGGTGTGGAAACTCTCTTCCGCCGGGAAGTCCGCCGCATTGCCGGGTATCGCCGCCCAGTAGAGTGTCGGGCAGTCGATGGTGTTGTGGCGCGGCACGCATTCCATGCTTGCCAACTGGCTGCCCACGTCGTTCTTGATATGCTTCAGTTCCTCCGCATCGTCGCTCCACGCCATGACGTTGAAGTGTGCCCGTACCGAGGTCAGTCCGTAGGAATGGGCTTCGTTCAGGTATTGGTCTATCCACTCGCGGTTGATGCTGTTGCTCCTTGAATAGCGAGATAGCGACTGCATGTTACGGGCGGACTTCTCGAACTTCTGCAAGGTTTCCTCACTGTTGTCTATCAGCACATACTGGTTGTAGATATGGTTGCAGGAGAGCAGAAGCCCCACCGGGGAGGCGAATGACAGTCGGCAGTCACTCCGGTCGGTGGAGAGCTTCTCGTAACGGGTGTCGGTAGCCACCTTGCCCGGCAGGTCTTCCGCGTCGGAGAGGGTGTGCAGACACAGGCGGTTGTCGCCGATGCGCATCTCCCTTGCCGAAAGCTCGATGTCCTGCAAGGTGGTGTCACCTTCCGGCATGAGCGAGAAGTAGCGTTCAATAAGTCCCGTCTTTCCCTCAGTACCCACAATCTCATCGGTGGAGAGGCGGCGCAGCCTGACAAGCCCGCTGTCGTTCATGATGCGCTCGAACTGTTCGCAGGCTTCCAAGAACTTGGTCGTGGTTTCCCTGTCCAGCTCCTTCGGGATGATATGTCCCCGGCACAGCGTGCTGAAATTGCTCTGCATCCGGTTACGCTCCTTTGTTGTCTTGGTCAGGTAGAGGTAGCAGGTGTGTTTCAGGTACGGACGCTCGTTGAAGTGACGCTCGAAAGAGCGGCTTAAAAAGCTCATGTCGTCCTTCTGAAGCTCCGGTTTGTAGCGTTCCTTGATGAACCAGTCCTGTTTGTGGACGACGGAGTAGTCCGGCAGCACCTTGATAGCCTTGCACCAGCAACTGTGTATCGCCTCGTACTCCGCACCCGTCACGGTGTAAAGTTCCGGTAGTTCCACCTCGAAAGCCACCGTGATGTCGGCGTCCTTTGAGATGATGCAGCCATGCTCCACCGCTAAAAGTGGGAACCTGTTTTCCAGTGTTGTCATTTTCGATGTATTCCTCATTGTCTTTCTTCCTTTCGTTGTCGTTTGAACAGACGGGTTATCCGCCGCCGGTTGATAAGGTATCGGGGATGGCTCCGTGCCGCTCCTAATTTCATCAGCCCGTGTTCACCGTACCGGGCGTTCAGCGCGAAGGTCTGCCATACAAGGAGGGAGGACGATGCCGCGCCGAAGCCGATACATATCCACTGGTCGATACCGACCATGTAGAGGATGACGAACAGGACGAAGAGAGCCAGCAGACCTCCGCAGAAGATGAAGAGGTACTGTGCCTTCAAGCCCTTGAACTCTACCGGACGGCCGATACCCTTGTTGATTGGGTATTCAGCCATACATTATTTATTAAAGGAAGAATGAGCGCAGGATGGTGGCGGCAACAATCAGGAAGATGCACGCGCCGAACCACGAGGCGGCTGTCTTGCTGGTGTCGGGGTCGCCCGATGAAAACTTGCCGTACACTTTTACGCCCCCGATAAGCCCGACGACTGCACCGATGGCGTATATCAGTTTAGTTCCGGGGTCGAAATAAGAACTCACCATAGAGGTGGCTTCGTTGATGCCCGCGATGCCGTTTCCCTGCGCGAAGGCGGAGGCGGTTGCGGCAACCAGAAGTGCCGCAGAGAGGATAAGTTTCTGTCTGTTGTTCTTGTTCATAAACTGTTCTTGTTTTGTGCCGTCAAAAGGGTGGATGGTCCTTTGTCGGGCGGTTGATACTCGGTTACTTTTCTTTGGTTTAGTGGGCTGCCCGTTTGTTTCTACGGACTTGGGTGTGTCCGTTGCGGACCAGCTGTACCTTGTACCGCCGTGCGCGTGGGTGATGCCGTCTTACGTTTTCATTTTCATTCTTTTTTAATCGTTATACATAGTTGCGGATGTCGAAGTCCTCGATATTGTCCGGGACGACAAAATCCTTTTTCGGTTTCTTCAGCCGTATTTCGATAAGCCCCTTGATGCGGATGCTCATTTCAGACGAGCCGGTCATCAGCTTCTCGTACAGCTCCGTCCCTTCCATATCGGTGAAGACCTTTGCCGCCCGCTCCCGTTCCGTCGTTGTCGCTTCCGGGTTCTTGGCGGTTCTGACCGCATCGTCTATCTCGTCGAAGCTGCTTCCGGATGCCCTCGGCGCGTCGGGCGTTTCTTCCTCCGGCTCGTCCTCCCCGAACTCCAGATCCGAAGGCGTGAGGCTCGTGAAGGTTTCGTCGAGTTTATCCTCCGGGATTTGGGCGGGACGGGACACGGTTTCCGTGTTTCCGTCGTCAAAAGTAGCCTCTTCCTCCGACAGCTCAATGCCTTTTTCCGAAGTGGCGGCTTCTTGCGTCGGTATGGCAGCGGTTGTCCGGGTCGATGCCATCCTGAAACGGCTCTTGCCGATGATGTCCGGGGTGTCTGCGGGCGGTGTTTCCCTTACCGCTTCGGGCTTTGCCGCCGTGCCGCCCAACGACCGCCACAGTCCGGCTATGCTTCTGAGGAAGCGGACAAGTCTGGTTTCCATGATCCTGTCATAAAGGAGCAGGAACAGGAACCACAGGTTGCAGCCGACCGATACGGTCAGCAGAATATCAGTCATGCTTATTGTTTCACTCATGCACGTTCTCTTTTTTGAGGGTTAAAATACTGCGTCGTAATTCCGGGCGTAAAGGCTTTTTATCGCCTCCTCGCACTGGTTGAAGTGGTGCGTAAGCACATGGTCGATGTAGGCGGACAGCGACAGCCGGTCATGCCCGATCACACGGGTGATGCGCATGATGCGGTCGTGGTACTCCGGGCGCACATACGCCATCTTTCCCTCGCGTGCCTTCACTTCGGCTTCACGGATGAACAGCCGTTCATAGTCCTTCTCTCCGCATTTGCCGCCTAACGGCACGGGGGACAGGATTTCCACACTCGCCTGCACTTGGGCAAGCATACCGCCGCCGTCATGCTGCGGACTTCTGTTTTTCTGGTTCTTTTCCATATTCAAATCAAGTCTTCACGTTGTTTCTTGTACAGTTCGTTTATTTTCTCCTTGTGCTGTTCCAGATGTTGGCGCAGCACGGTATCCACGTAGCCGCCTACCGAGATTTCACGCCCGGCGATGTCGTTCACGATTTTGAGAATCTTGCTGTGGACGTCGCGGCTGATATAGACGCACTGGCGTGTCTTTATCTCGTTGCGGCGGAGGAACAGCCCGGAATAGTCGTCCTCCTGCCGTTTGCGGCGGACGGTGTCCCTCTGCGGTTTTTCCTTTGCCGTATATTGCACGGGCGGCGGTTCCGTTTCAGGGACGCTTTCTTCTTCGGGAGCAGGCGCGGGTGGCTCCTGTGCGTGGTACAGGGTCCCGTCCTGCCTGCGTCTGCCGATGGAGGCTATCAACAGTTCCTCGTCAATGCCTTCGGTGTTCACTTTCCTGCTGCCCATGATTATTGAGGTCTGATGATACGGCTTATCTCTTCCGAGAACTCACGGATGCCGCTCCCTTTCAGCAGGGACGCATCCATCGGGAAGATGGTCGAGCGGAACACGCTCTTGCGCTCTTCCGAGAGGTCGCGCCGGAACTTCTTGCTGTCGGGCAGGCGGGTGGACAGCACCGGCAGCCCCATCTCGGCTATCACATCCTCATACAGGTCGTAAAGCCCGTTCTTCTCCCTGCCGTCCACCATCGTCCAGAACAGGTACAGCCCTTTTGTTTTCGCCTGTCCCGTCGTCATGAGGTTGTCACGGAACATCACGGCGAATTGCAGGGTGCTTTCCACGACAAAACGGTCGGCACTCATGGGCGCGAAGATGTAGTCCATCTGCGAGAGGGTCTTGACCACGCCGTTGCTTTTCAGTGTTCCCGGCATGTCGAAGAACACGATGTCGGGTTTCACCTCTTCTGCGGCAAGCATCCTTTCGGCATCATCGAGGGCGTTAAGGGCGTCGCTTGCAATGACCGGGTAGGCGTTCTTCCTTGTCTTGCGGAAGTGGTCACACGCGAGTGCCTTGAAATAGAGGCTCCCGCCGATAAGTCCCGTTTCACGTTCACGCAACCCGTGTATGCTGTGCTGCGGGGCGTCGCAGTCTATGACGGCGACATTGTGTCCTTTCACGTTGTGGAGGTAGTTGGCGGCAAGTGCCGTGACGGTGGATTTGCCGATGCCCCCTTTCTGTGTTGCGAATGCAACGAATGTTTCATTACTCATGGTTCTGTTGGTTTTAATGGTTGATGAATTGTTTTCCTGCTCCGATACGGAATCGGTGACATGTATATCCGCGTCCGCGAATCTCCGCCTGTCCGGTTCGTCACGTATCCGCTTCAACGGTGAGGCAGGGATTCGGATAACTGGTGAATGACGACATTGCGTCATGAAGTCATTGAATCCGTGAATCACTGCGTCATTGGGAAACCGGGCATCCGAAGGTTCGGGTATCCGGTCAGGCAAATAGCCGCCGAAGCGGTTTGCCGGGTATTTGAAAGCCTCATTTTTCATATCTTCAAATCGTTCGTTTCTTGAATCATGCTGCAAATAAACAAGGATATTTTTGAATCCGTACCACTTTCCCGGCAAGTGGCGGCATGTTGCGCCGGTTGGCACTGATTGTCCGGTTCAAGCCTCTGTCCGATACCGTTTTAAGGGCGTAACTTTGCACCCGAACGGCAGGGTTCGCCGCAGGTGGCGCAGCCCGGAGTTTGAAAGGAATCATCCCCAATCCGTCCCCGACGGATTTTTATGTTCACCTGAACATAGCAAGATGTCTTTTCAGCCGCTCAAAATATTTTGAGCAGCCACGAAAAGCACTTGCCCTTGCAGGGGGCGGGCTTACCCTCCGAAGTCGGGAAGCCTCTCAAACCTGCGGTGCTGTGCCTCAAAGCGGCGGCTTATGCCGTCAAACCGCTAAATCCAAAGTAATATGAGTGAAAAAAGAAGAAACAAAGGTGGGAGAAATCCCAAACTCGATCCGGCGGTGTTCCGTTACACCGTCCGTTTCAACGAGGAGGAACACAACCGTTTCCTCGCCATGTTCGAGAAGTCGGGCGTTTACGCCAAGTCGGTTTTCATCAAGGCGCACTTCTTCGGGCAGCCGTTCAAGGTGCTGAAAGTGGACAAGACGCTGGTGGATTACTACACCAAACTGTCCGATTTTCATGCGCAGTTCCGCGCGATAGGCACGAACTACAACCAAGTAGTGAAAGAACTGAGGCTGCATTTTTCCGAGAAAAAGGCGATGGCGTTGCTTTACAAGTTGGAGCAACAGACCGTCGAACTCGTAAAACTGAGCCGTAAGATTGTGGAACTTTCAAGGGAGATGCAGGAAAAATGGTCGCAAAAATCAGTGTAGGAAACTCGTTGTATGGCGCACTTGCCTACAACGGGGAGAAGATCAACGAGGCGAAAGGGCGGCTTCTGACAACCAACCGCATCTACAATGACGGTACGGGAACGATGGACATCCACCGGGCTATGGAGGACTTTCTCGCTCTGATGCCCGTGCGGTCGAAGGTGGAGAAACCGGTGGTGCATATCTCGCTCAATCCGCATCCCGACGATATTTTGACGGATACGGAGCTTCAGAACATCGCACGGGAGTATCTGGAGAAGATGGGCTTCGGCAACCAGCCGTATCTCGTTTTCAAGCATGAGGACATCGACCGCCACCATCTGCATATCGTGACGGTCAGGGTGGACGAGAACGGCAGGAGCATAGACACCCGGAACAATTTTTACCGGAGCAAGCAGATAACACGCGAACTGGAACGGAAGTACGGGCTGCATGACGCGGAACGCAAGAATCGCCGTCTTGACACGCCGCTGCGCAAGGTGGACGCCTCTGCGGGCGACGTGAAGAAGCAGGTGGGGAATATCGTTAAGGCTTTGAACGGGCAATACCGTTTCCAAACGATGGGAGAATACCGTGCCCTCCTTTCCTTATATAATATGACAGTGGAGGAAGCACATGGCAATGTGCGCAGACGTGAGTATCACGGGCTGGTCTATTCCGTCACGGACGACAAGGGCAACAAGGTCGGCAATCCTTTCAAGTCCTCGCTCTTCGGGAAGTCCGTCGGCTATGATGCCGTACAGAGAAAGTTCGCCCGTTCAAAAACGGAAATCAAGGACAGAAAACTCGCCGACATGACGAAGCGCACCGTCCTTTCCGTACTGCAAGGCACGTATGACAAGGAGAGGTTCATTGCCACACTCAAGGAGAAAGGTATTGACACCGTGCTGCGCTATACGGAGGAAGGACGCATCTACGGGGCCACGTTCATCGACCACCGAACAGGATGCGTGTTGAACGGCTCACGCATGGGCAGGGAACTGTCCGCCAACGCCTTGCAGGAACACTTCACGCTGCCATACGCCGGACAGCCGCCGGTTCCGCTTTCCATTACCACGGAGGGTCAGGAGGAAACGCAAGCTCCGTCCACTCCCGAATACGGAAGGGACTTGGACGGCATGGGCTTGTTCTATCCCGAAGGCCCGGCAGTGGACGCCGAGGAGGAAGCCTTCATCCGGGCGATGCAGCGCAGGAAGAAAAAGAAGAAGCGCAAGGGCTTGGGAATGTAATCAGTCAGACAAAGTATCAACAATCAAAACAATTTCAAGGTATGTCACAACAAGAAGACGATTTGAGGGCATTGGCGAAAATCATGGATTTTCTGCGTGCCGTGAGTATTATTTTAGTGGTCATGAACGTGTACTGGTTCTGTTATGAAGCCATACGGCTCTGGGGTGTGGACATCGGTGTGGTGGACAGGATACTGATGAACTTCAACCGCACGGCGGGGCTGTTCCGTTCCATCCTCTACACGAAACTATTTGCCGTCCTCCTGCTTGCCCTGTCCTGTCTGGGGACAAAGGGCGTGAAGGGCGAGAAAATCACGTGGGGGAAAATCTGGGCGGTCCTTGCCGTGGGCTTCGTGCTGTTCTTCCTCAACTGGTGGATACTGGCCCTGCCATTGCCGGTGGAGGCGGTGACGGGACTGTATATCCTGACCGTTGGCGCGGGCTATGTATTCCTGCTGATGGGCGGTCTGTGGTTGAGCCGCCTGTTGAAGCACAACCTCATGGATGATGTGTTCAACAACGAGAACGAGAGCTTCATGCAGGAAACAAGGCTTATCGAAAGCGAGTATTCGGTCAATCTTCCGACACGGTTCTACTACAAAAAGCGTTGGAACAACGGATGGATCAATGTGGTGAATCCTTTTCGTGCCTCCATCGTGTTGGGTACGCCGGGTAGTGGAAAGTCATACGCGGTGGTAAACAGTTTCATCAAGCAGCAGATTGAAAAGGGCTTTTCGATGTATGTATATGACTTCAAATTCAGCGACTTATCTACAATCGCCTACAACCATCTGCTGAACCACCCGGAGGGTTACAAGGTGAAGCCGAAGTTTTATGTGATAAACTTCGACGACCCGCGACGCTCGCACCGCTGTAATCCCATCCACCCGGATTTCATGGAGGATATTACGGATGCCTACGAGAGTGCCTATACGATAATGCTCAACCTCAATAAAACGTGGGTGCAGAAGCAGGGCGACTTCTTTGTGGAATCACCTATTATTTTGTTTGCCAGCATTATATGGTATCTCAAAATCTATCAAGGCGGCAAATACTGCACGTTCCCCCATGCGATTGAGTTCCTGAACCGCCGCTATGAGGATATTTTCCCGATACTGACCTCTTACCCGGAATTGGAAAACTATCTTTCTCCGTTCATGGACGCATGGCTCGGAGGGGCTGCGGAGCAGTTGATGGGGCAGATAGCAAGCGCGAAAATCCCTTTGTCAAGGATGATTTCCCCGCAGCTCTATTGGGTGATGTCGGACAGCGAGTTCACGCTGG
>OGIY01001174.1_pt1 | contig 10021 bp, 8 predicted proteins | sample 1571931 | NCBI WGS metagenome assembly OGIY01 (sample SAMEA2582110, study PRJEB24529) | metagenome | biome: Human gut stool | place: China | collected 2011
TATCCAGCAACATGTGCCATGGATGATCCATTCGCTGAAACAGGAACAGAATCAATATGGAAGTCAACAGATTATAAATCAATGTAATCTTTTCCACAGCAAACAACCCTTTCCGGGTTTCTATGCGCTTAAATAAGTCTAAAGCCATCCTTCATTTTTATACCAGGCAATGGTTTCACGAACTCCCTTTTCCAAATCATATTCGGGTACATACCCAAGTTCTTTCATTACCGGGGATATGTCGCATTGCCAGTTGCGTTGTTTCATTATCTTATATTTATCCGAATTCAGGGTACTGCTCCTCCCGGAACGTGTAGCAATGAATTCAGCGAACAAAGATATAACTTTTAGCACAATTAATGGACATTTCAAGTGAAGAACAAACGGATTACCCAATTCTTTTTGTATCAGGTCCGAAAACGCACGACTCTTATACACATTCCCGTCTGTCAGGAAATACGTTCTACGGGTAACATTTTTCTCTATTCCCAGGAAAATAGCTTGCACAATGTCTTTCACATATACAAAAGTAAGGTCTTGACGCCGGAAACCCACCGAGAAATCAACATGCTTCTGAATAGATTTCGCCATAAGGAAATAATCTGTTTCACGAGGTCCGTAAACTCCCGTAGGACGATAAATGACATAAGGAAAACCGGGAATACTCTGAATATACAGTTCCGCTTTCAGTTTACTGAACCCATAAGCCGTATTGGGCGCCGGAGTATCATCCGCCTCAATCGGAGTATAATCCTTCTCACGTACAGGACCGAATACACTCAACGTGCTGATATATATAAACTGCTTCGGAACCATATTCAACGCTTTCAGCGTGTCTATAAAATATTTAGTCTGGAGATAATTGACATAATCAAAAGTCTTTTTGTCAGAGCATTTGGTGACACCGGCACAATGAATGATATAATCAAACTTGTTATAAGTACCTTTATGCCCGGAGAGTTGGGCACGAAGTTCATTAGGATGCGCAAAGTCCAGTTCCAGAAAATGAATCTTCCGGTTTTTTAAATATTTCTTACTGCTCGTAGAACGAATCCCTGCCCACACACCAAACCTTCGTTTCAACGCTTCCTCTACGATGAAACTTCCTATAAAACCGCTTGCGCCCGTAATTAAAACACTCTCCATTATTACTCTCTAGGTTCTGCGTGAATATTAATAAAAGTACCTCACTAAACATTTTCTTGATAATGCCACAAAGATACAATAAATATAAAACAAAAGCCATTTTGCTTTTCTCAATTATTATTTGTCGCACTCAACCCGTAAAAAAAACCCGATACCCTTTAAATACCACTTAAATACAACGATAAAATTATGAGTTATCCCCAACTTTGTAATATACCTTATCAGAACCAACCTGACCTATTACGGAAAATCAAATACAAGACTGCAAAGTTATTTTTCTTTCCTCAAAGTTTCGATAAGGAAAATATTCCTATATCTTTGTAACTAGATATTTTTAAAAGACTACATTATGGCGAAAAAGAAAGAAAAGAAAGAGAAGAAAGCCGGCAAGAGAATGAGTAAAAAACAGTTAGCCGCGCTATTGATAGACTTTTTCCATGCCAAACAAAGCGAGACGCTGAGCATGAAATATATTTTCTCAGAGTTACATCTCACCACTCACCCGCAGAAAATGCTATGCGTCGATATTCTTCACGAAATGCTGGATGATGACTATATCAGCGAAATAGAAAAGGGAAAGTTCCGTCTCAACAATCATGGAACAGAGATGACCGGCACCTTCCAACGGAAAAGTAACGGAAAGAATTCCTTCATCCCCGAAGGAGGGGGCGATCCTATCTTTGTGGCCGAACGCAACTCGGCCCATGCGATGAACAACGACAAAGTAAAGATCACCTTCTACGCCAAACGTAAAAACAAGGATGCCGAAGGGGAAGTAATAGAAATACTGGAACGTGCCAACGATACATTTGTCGGTACACTGGAAGTAGCCAAGTCGTATGCTTTTCTGGTGACGGAAAACCGCACACTTGCCAATGACATCTTTATCCCGAAAGAAAAGCTGAAAGGTGGTAGAACCGTACATTAGCCAATGATATTTTCATCCCGAAAGATAAGCTGAAAGGCGGAAAGACCGGAGATAAAGCCATTGTGAAAGTAACCGAATGGCCGGACAAGGCAAAAAATCCTATCGGACAAGTCATTGATATACTTGGCAAAGCCGGTGAAAACACTACGGAGATGCACGCCATTCTTGCCGAATTCGGTTTGCCTTATGTCTATCCGAAGTCGGTAGAGACAGCGGCAGACAAGATTCCCGCCGAAATTTCAGCCGAAGAGATTGCCAAACGTGAGGACTTCCGCAAAGTTACCACTTTCACTATTGACCCGAAAGATGCCAAAGACTTCGACGATGCACTTTCTATCCGCAAATTGAAAGAAGGATTGTGGGAAGTAGGCGTACACATCGCCGATGTGACGCATTACGTGAAAGAAGGAGGAATCATTGACAAAGAGGCAGAAAAACGCGCCACTTCCGTCTATCTGGTGGACCGCACCATTCCGATGCTTCCCGAACGATTGTGTAACTTCATCTGTTCCCTCCGCCCGAATGAAGAAAAGCTGGCTTTCTCCGTAATCTTCAATATTACCGAAAAAGGTGAAGTCAAGGATTCACGCATCGTTCATACGGTTATCAACTCCGACCGCCGCTTTACTTACGAAGAGGCACAGCAAATTATCGAGACAAAAGAAGGAGACTTCAAGGAAGAAGTACTCACACTGGATACTATCGCCAAAGCACTTCGCGAAAAACGTTTCTCAGCAGGAGCTATCAACTTCGACCGTTACGAAGTGAAGTTCGAGATCGATGAGAAAGGGAAACCTATCAGCGTTTACTTCAAGGAGTCAAAAGACGCCAATAAGCTGGTAGAAGAATTTATGTTGCTTGCCAACAGAACCGTAGCCGAAAAGGTAGGACGTGTGCCGAAGAATAAGAAAGCCAAAGTGCTCCCTTACCGTATCCACGACCTGCCCGACCCGGAAAAGCTGGAAAACTTGTCGCAGTTCATCGCCCGTTTCGGCTATAAAGTACGTACAAGCGGTACAAAAACAGATATTTCAAAGTCTATTAACCACCTTCTGGACGATATTCATGGTAAGAAAGAAGAGAATCTGATTGAAACAGTTTCTATCCGTGCCATGCAGAAAGCGCGTTACTCTACGCATAACATCGGCCACTACGGACTGGCATTCGAATATTACACTCACTTCACCTCACCGATCCGCCGTTTCCCGGATATGATGGTACATCGTTTGTTGACGAAGTACATAAACGGAGGACGCAGCGTATCAGAAGCCAAATACGAAGACCTCTGCGACCACAGTTCGAACATGGAGCAAATAGCTGCCAACGCTGAACGCGCTTCTATCAAATATAAACAGGTAGAATTTATGAGCGAACGCTTGGGGCAGATTTACGATGGCGTAATCTCCGGTGTAACCGAATGGGGACTCTACGTAGAACTGAACGAAAATAAATGTGAAGGTTTGGTGCCCATCCGCGATCTGGATGATGATTATTACGAATTTGACGAGAAGAACTATTGCCTTCGCGGACGTCGTAAAAACAAGATATATAGTCTGGGAGATGCTATTACCGTTCGCGTAGCACGTGCCAACCTTGAGAAGAAACAATTGGATTTTGAATTAATAGAAAAATAAGTTCACCACAAAGGGGAAGCTAACAACCATTATGAAAACCTTTATCATCGAAGACAAACAAAGAATCGAGTCTATTATTCTTCATTGTGACGTTTGTTTTGTAGGTATAGTCGATATGGAAGGTAATCCATACGTAGTTCCGATGAACTTCGGTTATGAAGACGGCATTATCTATCTCCACTCCGGGCCCGAAGGCAGTAAAGTGGAAATGTTGGAACACAATAATAATGTCTGTATCACTTTTAGTCTCGGACGCAAGCTTGTCTATCAGCACGAAAAAGTGGCTTGCAGTTACAGTATGCGTTCTGAAAGTGCGATGTGTCGCGGAAAAGTAGAGTTCGTTGAAGACATGGAAGAAAAACGTGGCGCATTGGACATTATCATGTGTCATTATACGAATAATGAATTTAATTACTCCGATCCGGCTGTCCGTAATGTTAAAGTATGGAAAGTACCGGTAGACCGGATGACGGGAAAAGTATTCGGCCTGCGAGCTGATGAAAAGCCATAGATATGAAAAAATTAGTATGTGGACTTACCTTGTGTCTGTCTGTCGGCAACATCTTTGCCGGCAGTACAAAAGACATATACAAGAAGAATTGGATTGACTTTAATAAGAACGGAGTCAAGGACGTATACGAAGACCCTGCCGCTCCTATTGAAGCCCGTGTTGCGGATTTGCTGTCGCAAATGACGCTGGAAGAGAAAACCTGCCAAATGGCTACTTTATACGGTTCGGGGCGGGTATTGAAAGATGCATGGCCCACTGCCGAATGGTCAAAGGAAATCTGGAAAGACGGTATCGGGAATATTGACGAACAGGCGAACGGATTGGGTAAATTCGGTTCCGAGCTTTCTTATCCGTATGCCAACAGTGTAAAGAACCGCCACGAAATACAACGCTGGTTTGTAGAACAGACACGGTTGGGCATTCCCGTTGACTTTACCAATGAAGGAATACGCGGATTGTGCCACAATCGGGCTACCATGTTTCCTGCCCAATGCGGACAAGGTGCCACGTGGAACAAGAAACTGATCCGAGAAATTGCGAAAGTCACTGCTGATGAGGCAAAAGCGCTCGGATATACCAATATTTACGCCCCGATTCTGGACATTGCCCAAGACCCGCGCTGGGGACGGGTAGTAGAGAGTTATGGCGAAGATCCTTATCTGGCAGGCGAACTGGGAAAACAAATGATTCTCGGTCTGCAAGCCGAAGGACTGGCAGCCACTCCGAAACATTTTGCCGTCTATAGTATCCCGGTTGGAGGACGTGATGGAGGTACACGTACCGACCCGCACGTGGCTCCGCGTGAGATGAAGACTCTTTATTTGGAACCCTTCCGCAAAGGAATTCAGGAAGCAGGAGCCTTAGGGGTAATGAGCTCTTATAATGATTATGACGGAGAACCCGTCTCCGGGAGTTATCATTTCCTTACTGAAATTCTGCGTCAACAATGGGGGTTCAAGGGATATGTAGTATCGGACAGTGAAGCAGTGGAATTCCTGCATACAAAACACCGCATTACCCCGACTGAAGAAGAAATGGCGGCACAAGTAGTAAATGCAGGACTGAATATCCGCACCAACTTCACCCCGCCACAAGATTTTATCCTCCCTTTACGCCGTGCAATCAGCGAAGGAAAAATCTCTTTGCATACCCTCGACCAACGTGTAGGTGAAATCTTACGTGTCAAATTTATGTTGGGGCTTTTTGATAATCCGTACCCAGGTGATGATCGTCATCCAGAAACAGTAGTACACAATGCCGCTCATCAGGAGGTATCTATGAAAGCGGCTTTAGAGTCTATTGTTCTTCTGAAAAACGAGAATCAGATGCTTCCGTTGTCCAAGAGCCTCAACAAAATAGCAGTTATCGGTCCGAATGCAGAAGAAGTGAAGGAACTGACGTGCAGATACGGCCCTGCCCATGCTCCTATCAAGACTGTATATCAGGGAATCAAAGAATATCTGCCTAATGCAGAAGTCAGCTATGCAAAGGGATGTAACATCATTGACAAGTATTTCCCAGAAAGTGAATTATACAATGTTCCTTTGGATACACAGGAACAAGCTATGATTAATGAAGCAGTAGAACTGGCAAAAGTTTCGGACATCGCTATTCTTGTATTAGGCGGAAATGAGAAGACGGTTCGGGAGGAATTTTCCCGTACCAGCCTCGATCTCTGCGGGCGTCAGCAGCAGTTGCTGGAAGCTGTATATGCAACAGGAAAGCCAGTAGTTTTGGTAATGGTAGACGGAAGGGCAGCAACAATCAACTGGGCCAACAAATACGTTCCCGCTATTGTGCATGCCTGGTTCCCCGGTGAATTTATGGGGAATGCTATTGCTAAAGTCCTTTTCGGAGATTACAATCCGGGCGGTCGTCTGGCTGTAACTTTCCCGAAGTCAGTAGGACAGGTTCCATTTGCATTTCCATTCAAACCCGGCTCCGATTCAAAGGGGAGAGTCCGTGTAGACGGAGTTCTTTATCCTTTCGGATATGGGTTAAGTTACACTACTTTTGAATATTCAGCCTTGAAGATCTCCAAACCGGTTATAGGTCCACAAGAAAACATGACCCTTTCGTGTATCGTAAAGAATACCGGGAAAAGAGCTGGAGATGAAGTAGTTCAGCTTTATATTCGGGATGATTTCAGCAGTGTGACTACCTACGACAAGGTGTTACGTGGCTTCGAACGTATTCATTTGCAACCGGGAGAAGAACAGACAATCAGCTTTACCCTTACTCCTCAAGACTTGGGGTTATGGGACAAGAACAATCAGTTTACGGTAGAACCGGGTAGTTTTTCAATAATGATAGGAGCTTCATCACAAGATATACGGTTGAAAGGAAGTTTTGAAGTGCAATAAACCCCAATCAATAATATAAATCCATAAGAACCGGTAATAATTTCTGTTTCACTTTTTAGTGAGGAAAACAAAATTATTACCGGTTCTTCAGATTTCTATTTTCATCTATCAGTTCAACAGATTGATTCTATTAAAGTTTACTGACTTCACTATCTATATAGTCTGCTCTATTCCTTAACCACGTCTTCAACTCTTTCACTTTTGTATCGAATGAACGAGTATTTTCCCATAATTCACTATTCCTTTCCACAGAGGGTTTAAGCATTACAGCATAATCATCTACATATTGTAACAATGCATCTAGCTTATTATTCTTGAAATCTTGCCAAGTTCTCTTATATATCGCTTTCACACGGCTATCTTGTAGAAAGCGTTGGAAAAATGCCGTACCGACTCCATTCATGCTACTTGAAAATAACGGTGTGTTGTAACGTCCAAAATGATTACTCGTACCTTCATAATCATACGCCCAATCAAAATCCCAGATAGGTCCCATTACATACTTGCCATTTCCTTCTTTATGGAGAAAAACACTTTTAGGATGATTTATCTCCATGTTGTGTACCAAGTTAAAGGTTATCAGAAATTTGGCAACCGATTCAATATCAATCATGTCTACATAGCTATTTCCTTCTAACGGTTCTTTTGCAAATTGTGTCGTGAATGCATTAAAGTCCTTCTTCCAATATTCAAATTGCTCTGTGGTCAAATCAGGGTCTTTCACCATTACAGGGAGGTTAAATGCAGTCGATTTAAACTTAGGCTCATCATCCCAATAAGAATCAAGTTCCCACATGACACTGTTGTTTTCATCCAAATCTACACGGTTTTCTTTAACCTCTATCTGTTCGGTCAACAAGTAAGAACCTTTATAAATTCCGTTTAAAACCACATCTACAGGAATTGCATGATTGGTAAAAGGAAGTTCCAGCAGCCGACCTATCTTGAATGCAACCGAGTTAAGCATTAACGTAGGATCAAGATGATTTGCCAACAACACATAATTCTTGGCTTTCCCCAAACCACAGATCTCTGCTTTCTTATTAAGTTTCAGTCGATAAGGCTTTTTAGGATATCCCCACGTTGAATTGCCACGTCCCTTCACCTCGGTTTTCCCTGTATAATCCTCATAGCCCCCTCTACCGTTAACAGCCAAAGTACCCTCCAGATAATAATCCTTACTTGGTATTTCCGCTATAGACGGATCTGTCGTCGTAATAGTCAATTCAGGAATAGCAGATAATAAGAATTCAGCCTTTACTGTATATTGAAAAGTCTCCCCATTTCTCATTATAAACTGATAAACTACGGGAGATGAAAAATCATTCTTTGTCATTCCACTTTTCTGTTCTACCTCGTCCACCAGTACTTTTACAGCATTCGTGGTAAATGTAGGGATAAGCTCGGATTGTGAGAATGTAACAAGGGGTATTATACTTTCTTCTCCAATAAAAGAGGAAACATCAGCAGTCAAGAATGCATTATTCTTTTTCAAAAAGCGGAAAGCAGAAAGCACTCCGGTATCTTTCAATGCAATTTCCACTGTATATTGCTGTTTACTGCCATCTTCTGCTTCCACAGTAAAAACCAATGGCTGCGAATAATCATTTGAGGTAACTCCGGATTCCTGCTCAACTCCATTTATCGTGATAGATTTTCCATTATATTCGAATACGGCAATTAATGATTTCAAATCATCATACTTATCCAATGGCAATGTAATCACACTCCCCTGAATAGAGGCTTCCACATCATTTGCGACCTTACCTTGATTATCACTTTTCAAAATAGAAAAGTTCAGCAATTCCTTCGTTGAAGAGATTGAGGGTTCTTCGTCTTTACAGGCGGAAAATAGTAAGAAAATAGTTACTAAAATCCCTAAAGTATTGTTTAACATAGTATTAAATAAAAATGGTTACTTGGCAAATATACGATTTTGCCAAATAACCACCCGATTATTCTCTCTCTTTTTTCTAAAATTCAGTGTATCATAAAGGATATTCCTCAAAAGCATACAAAATAGTAGACAAATAACGTTCGCCTGTATCGGGCAGCAACGCCACAATCATCTTCCCTTCATTTTCCGGGCGTTTTGCCAGTTCTGTCGCCGCATAAACAGCAGCACCCGAAGATATGCCGACCAGCAATCCTTCCAGCTTCGCCAGTTCACGGCTTGTACGAATGGCATCATCATTCTGCACCCGAATAATTTCATCTACGACGGAAGCCTTGTAAGTCTTCGGAATGAAACCCGCACCGATTCCCTGAATCTTATGCGGACCGCTCTTTCCCTGAGAAAGTACAGGGGAAGTTGCAGGCTCTACTGCCACTACTTTCACGTCAGGATTCTGGGATTTCAGATATTCACCAACACCGGTGATCGTTCCGCCTGTACCAACACCTGCCACAAAAACATCTACCTGTCCGTCTGTGTCTCTCCAGATTTCCGGACCTGTGGTCTTTTTGTGGATCGCAGGATTTGCAGGGTTATCAAACTGTCCCGGAATAAAACTGTTCTCATATTCCTTCGCAAGTTCGTTTGCTTTGGCGATTGCGCCATTCATACCTTTTGTTCCATCTGTCAATACGATTTCTGCACCGTATGCTTTCAGAATATTCCTTCTCTCAACACTCATTGTCTCAGGCATCGTAAGTATCACTCTGTATCCTTTGATTGCAGCAAGAGAAGCAAGACCGATTCCGGTGTTACCTGATGTAGGCTCGATGATCACTGCGCCAGGCTTCAGAACGCCTCTCTCTTCAGCGTCTTCGATCATACTCAGGGCGATACGGTCTTTGGCACTTCCTGCCGGGTTAAAATACTCAAGCTTCACAAGTATTCTCGCTTCCAGCCCAAGCTCTTTTTCAAGATTTCCAACCTCAAGAAGAGGAGTATTTCCAACCAGTTCCGCTGCATTTTTATAGATTTTTGCCATGAGTTCGTCCTCCTTATTTCATACTAAATATATATGAATTATATGTTATATACATAATATTCTATAAATCCACTGTTGTCAAGAGGGAAAATCAAATTACATAATCATTTCCCATCTCTTCATACCAGTCTTTAAGATCCTGCAATGTAACCTTATCCAGCACTCCCTCAATAGCTTCATCAAGCATCTTCCAGAGACGGAGTGTGACGCATTCCCCGGCTCTGCTGCACTGATTCGGTTCGTCCTCCAGGCAGGCTACCGGCTTCATGCTGCCCTCTGTCAGTCTCAGAATAGTTCCCACCGTATATGTTTCCGGCTCTCTGGCAAGCATATAACCGCCCTGTGCCCCTCTCAGGCTCTTTACATATCCCGCCTTCTTTAATGATGAAATAATCTGTTCCAGATATTTTTCTGAAATATTTTCCCTTGCAGAAATATCTTTGATCTTGACCAGTTCTCCTGTATTATGAACTGCAAGATCAAGCATAAGTCTCAGAGCATAT
>OGIY01001176.1_pt1 | contig 10007 bp, 13 predicted proteins | sample 1571931 | NCBI WGS metagenome assembly OGIY01 (sample SAMEA2582110, study PRJEB24529) | metagenome | biome: Human gut stool | place: China | collected 2011
GTATTAGGGCTTTTTTAGAATATAGCAGCGCCACAAACGATGTGCTGAATGCGAGAGCTGAAAAGCCTCTTATGTATTGCCATAATCAAATAGATATGAATTATAAAGTTTAATCTAACTGCATATAACAACATTCCATTGGGATACTATGAACTATACAATGTAAATGGGTGATGTTATATGGCGAATATTGAAGATTGCCCCGGTTTTGAAACTTTCGGCGCGGATGTGAAAGCTGCGCGGAAAGCAAGGCACCTGACGCGCAAGGTGCTGGCCGAAATAGTGGGAATTGAATGGCGCTATCTTGCCAATATTGAAAATAAAGGCACGATCCCCAGTCTCCCGGTTGTGATCCAGCTTATCAAAGTCTGCGGGCTTCCCGTGGAGCAGTATTTCAACCCGGAAATCATACACGGGGATAGCGAACAGCGGCAGCGGGTCAGCCACAAGCTGAAACTTTGCCCGGAACACTATTTACCAGTCATTGAGGGCGCAATCGACGGGGCGCTGAAAATTGAACAATCATCGAAAGAAACGGGGGATGTGTGAAAGCATCCTCTGTTTTTCGTTTTGTCAGAGGGCCGCAAGGCTCTCTTATTTTTTTGCCCTTTTTTCAGAGAAATCCCGTATTTTGCGGGCAGTTGGACGTGTTGGGAGCGTTTTAGTAGCGGAGAAAAAGAAACGTAGCAAGCATAGGAAGTGTAGCCACACTTCCGAAAACCGGCCCGCCCCTGTCCCTGCGGGCCGTGGCCGGTTGCTTGTTGGGGAAAGCCCCAAACCCCTGTTCAGAAAGGACGGTGAATGAATGGCAAACCGAACACGAAACTTTGTGCTGCGCGTCCCTGTGACGCCGGAAGAACGGGCCTTGATCCAGCAGAAAATGGCCCAGCTCCATACGAAAAACTTTTCCGCCTATGCCCGGAAAATGCTGATTGACGGGTATATCGTCAACATGGACACCAGCGACATCCGGGCGCAGACCGCCGAGCTGCAAAAGATTGGCGTCAATGTCAATCAGATTGCCCGGCGTATCAACAGTACCGGGACTGTGTACGCGCAGGACATTGAGGACATCAAAGGGGCGCTGGCGAAGATATGGCAGTTACAAAGATACATCCTATCAAGTCAACGCTGAAAAAGGCGCTGGACTACATCGAGAACCCGGACAAGACCGAGGACAAAATGCTGGTGTCCTCCGTTGGCTGCTCCTATGAAACAGCGGACATAGAATTTGAAATGCTGCTGGCGCAGGCGATCCAGAAAGGCAACAATCTGGCCCACCACCTGATCCAATCCTTTGCCCCCGGCGAGGCCACGCCGGAACAGGCCCATGAGATCGGCAAGCAGCTTGCCGACGAAGTGCTGCAAGGCAAATACTCCTATGTGCTGACAACCCACATCGACAAGGGCCACGTCCACAATCACCTGATTTTCTGTGCTGTGGATATGGTAAACCACCGCAAGTACAATTCTAATCGGCAGAGCTACGCCTATATCCGGCGCACCAGTGACCGGCTGTGCCGGGAACACGGTTTGTCGGTGGTACAGGCCAGCCGGGATAAAGGCAAGAGCTATGCGGAATGGGATGCCGGGCGCAAGGGTAAGAGCTGGAAAGCCAAACTGAAAGCTGCCATCGACGCCGTAATCCCGCAGGCCAAAGACTTTGACGATTTTCTCCGGCTCATGGCGGCGCAGGGCTATGAGATCAAGCAGGGCAAATTTATCTCGTTCCGCGCCCACGGACAGGAACGCTTCACCCGCTGCAAGACGCTGGGTGAGAACTATACCGAGGAAGCCATCACCCGCCGGATCAAGGGGCTGGCCGTGGACAGAGGCCCGAACCGGCAGCGCAAGGGTATCACCCTGCGGATCGACTTGGAGAACAACATCAAGGCCCAGCAGAGTGCGGGCTATGCACGTTGGGCGAAGCTCCAAAATTTGAAGCAGGCCGCAAAGACAATCAACTTCCTTACCGAGCATGGCATAGAGCAATATGCCGAGCTGGAAAGCAAGGTCGCGGAGATCAGCGCGGCCAACGACGAGGCGGCTGCGTCCCTCAAAGATGTGGAACATCGTCTTGGGAACATGGCGGTGCTGATAAAGAACCTCACCACCTACAAGCAGCTCCGGCCCATGGTGCTGGAATACCGCAAGGCCAAAGACAAGGCCGCGTTCCGGCGCGAACATGAAAGCCAGCTCATTTTGTACGAGGCTGCGGCAAAGGCCATCAAGGACGCCGGGATCACAAGGCTGCCCGATCTGGCCGCCCTGAAAGCCGAGTACCGGGAGCTGGACAAGCAGAAAGCGCGGCTGTACGAACAGTACGGCGAAGTCAAGCGAGAGCTGAAAGAATACGGCATTATCAAGCAGAATGTGGACAGCATTTTGCGGGTGATGCCGGGAAAGGAGCAGGCACAAGAGCTATGAGCATACCGAGAATGAATTACCCTCAATATCGCAAGGCCCGGAAGCTGACGCATGAGTGCTGCAACTACTGTGACGGGAACTGCCTCTTGCTGGACGACGGCGAGGAATGTGTGTGCGTCCAGAGCATTTCCTATTCGCTGCTGTGCCGGTGGTTTCGTGCCGCTGTTCTCCCGCTGGACGGGGCGCTGTATGCCGAGATCATTCAGAGCCGGGACAGCGTGAAGCGGTGCGCCGTGTGTGGAGCTGCATTTACACCGAAATCCAACCGGGCGAAATACTGCCCGGATTGTGCAGTGCGGATGCGCCGGAAGCAAGAGGCCGAAAGGCAGCGGAAAAGATACCTACAAACTACGCAGTTAATCCGCTGAATAGGCCGCCATAGCGGGCCTCTGGCAAGCGATTGACGGGGTGGCAATAGGATTGCTCCAATCCCCGCCGAAACGGGATTTGAAATGCGTAGAATATCCCCCATAGGAAAACGCCGGGCGCAGGGCCAGCAGGCCGCCGCGTCCGGCGCTTTCTTATGGGCTGTTCAGGATGGCCCGGATCAGTCTGCTTTGTAATCGGCGCTTCATGTCCTCGTCCACCCGCACACGGGGCGAACCGTCCAGATCGTAGAGCGTCCGGGTACAGAGCTTGTCCATGTAGCCCTCATAGTACCGCAAGACGCGCTCCACGGCCAGAGGATCACCGGCACGGGCCGCCTCGATCACAGATAGTGGCAACAGCTCCCGCCCACAGAAAGTCGGCTGCTTCATTTCGGTTTCCTCCTTTCGTCCTCCAATCGTTTCCGCAATTCGTTCAGGGCCTTGGTGCGGTGCCGCTGGACGGCGCTGCGGGACATTCCCACAAGACCGCCGATCTCACCGTCTGCCAGCTCCAACACACAATGCAGGATTAAAATGCCTTGCTCCTGTTCCGGCAGGCTGGCAAAGGCGTCGGCCACCAGCTCGTCCCGGATATGTAAGGCATAGCCATAGGCTGTGAATAGGAAGCTGTCACTTGGGTATTCGTCTACTGTGCAGAGCTTGTCCATTTCTTGCTGCGATAAGGCGCTGAACTCGATTTCCCGGTTCCGCTGGCGGCCCAAATCCCGCAGGTGGGTTCTGGCCTCGTTGCGGAGAACGGTTTTGCAGAAAGCGTCAAACCGGCAGCGTTCTCCATAACCATCAGGAGTGTACTTCATCTTCTCACCCCCGATCTGCGGGAGAGTGAGAGGCCGGGGCCGGTTGCGTCGCCCCCTGTATCTATGTTGCTGCGGCAGCTCCGGCCCGCACCGAAATACCGCAGGAAACGACAAAATTCGCCCGGCAGGTCGTAGACCCACCGGGCGAAAATTAAATTGATATGAAGTTTCCTTACATGGTATAGTTCATACCATTGGCCGGAGCTGCCCCCTGTTGGATACAGGCTTTTTTTAAGAAGTTATGCTTTGGAAAAACAGGGTATATCAGCATGGCGGCTCCCTCCGTGGGCCGCCGATCCTGTGCCGGGCAAAGAGAAGCGGCGGCCTTGATTTCTCAAAGCCGCCGCTGGTTTTATGGGCGTGTCAAAAGGGCTGCTGTACGACGGCTTTTTTTCTTTGCCGTCGCCCGGCAGTTGAAACAATACTGTTTATTTGATTTCCAATGAAATGGTTAGTGTATCATTTTCAATTTTAGCGAACACATTGCCGCCGAGCTTGTCAGTTAATAGTTTTACCACAGCAAGCCCCACTCCTGTACCGCTATTATGCCTTGATTTGTCCCCGGTATAAAATCTTTCAAATAGTCGGTTTGGGTCTATTTCCACCTTACTATCAATGGGATTTTCAATGATAAAAATAGCACTCTTTTCTTTGCCTTGCTTCAAATCAATTTTAATCGAGCCAGAGGAATATCGAATAGCATTTATAATAAGATTTTGAAAAATACGTTCTACCATACCATAGTCCGAATGGAGATAAACGGAATGATCTGGCAGACCAATTACAGGAGATATGCCTTTTGCTTCCAATGCTGGGGCGTTCTCTGTGATAAGATTTATCAGCAAATTTGTTAAGTTGAAATCTTCACGCACAGGAGTTACTTCTTTTGCGTCTATTACAGAAAGATCGTAAAAGGTTTGTATCAGCTCTTTCATTCTTTCTGCTTTATTAAAAATGGTTTCTATACGCTGTGTTTGACCTGCTGATAAATTCTCCTTTTTTAATAATTGTAAATGGCCAAGTATTACCGTCAGAGGGGTACGCAAGTCATGTGAAATATTAACAATGGACTCTTTCAAATACATTTCGTGCCGTAATGTGCTTGCAATGGACTGTCTTTGCTTTTCATTATACTGGTTTAATACTGCGGCCAGTTGTTCTATATCTTTATCAACAAGAGAGATGTCCAGCATCTTTTCCGTTTTTCCAGTTGTAAGATCGGTCATTTGTTTCGATAGGTTACGGATTTGTCTTTTGATTTGCACATATTTGAAAAGCACTACTATCAAGACTGCGATAACTAAAATTAACAACAGCTTTATTCCAGACACCTCCCTCCTTGTTATTTGAGTTCACATTTGCGAAAGCTAATCCATGAAAAGGTTATCAAAGCAACTATCCAAACAACGCCAACTAAAATGGCCCATGGCAAAAAATAGGTCACAGAAAAAACCGCTTCCCGTATCTGATAGGTTGCCAAAAATGCAACAGGAAGATCGAACATCATTCCATACCCAAGATAAAGGCTAAGAACAAAAGTGACTAAAGCGGTAACAGCTATTGCTCTTGCAGAGCTTCTTAACCAAAAAACAATCCAGATTGCAATAAGAAAAGTCGCACTGTTCAAAAGCAGAGAATATAAAATCGCCTTACTGACCTGATAACAAAGGTTGCCTGCTTCGGTAATACCAAAGCGGACACTTTCTCTTATACAACCAGCCACAGGATAAACAAGAGCCATGATATTAAATGCAATTAAGTATGAGATTACTTTAGCAAAGAAAATGGTTTTTCTCGAATGTCCTGCATTGACCTCAAGATCAATCGTCCGACTGGAAAATTCCTGTCCTAAAATCAGAGCTAAAATACTGGATATAATAATCAGGAGAAAGGTTGAATCGTAAACCATTCCATTAAAAATATCTGCGAGGGATGTAGCAGCCCCACCCATAGGCCCCATAGCTTCCGGGACATAAGTATCTGCGGTAAAAAAACCAATCAAAAATATCCCTATTAAACCGCACCAATAAAAGATATTATGTGATAATTGATATTTTTCCATTTTCAGTAAGTTGTTCATTCCCACACCTCCTTGTTATTTCAAATCCGAGCGTCGGAACCACAGATAAGTACCTAAGCATAATGCCAGTACCCATAAAAAATCTGAAAACATGAATTGCCCGCCGGATATGTTGGATTGTTGCAATGCCATAAGCCGAAGCTGGCCCATAGGCAATATTTGTGAGATAAGCTGCGCTTGATCTCCATTCATCAAAAAGACCATTAAGAAAAAGAGTACCATCGGCACAGCCATACTCTTTCCTATATCACGGAAAATGAAGGCAAAGAAAAAAGGTAATAGGCACATTGCAAATTGCGAAGCAATCACCATTACAACTATGCCGATGCTTGCCAATGCTCCTTTAGTGACAAACGTACCAATTATGCTATGTAACAACAGTGGAAAAGACAGGATAACCATGCAGGCGATTTGATGAACTACCAGCTTCGCAAATAGTATCTTTCCGCGTCGATGTCCGGCATTGATATATGATTGTAATGTTCTTCTGCCAAAATCATTTCCAACAAACAGGGCAGAAAAGATGATTGTGAGGAAATATAGGATTGGCATATTGTATATCGAAGCAAAGAAAAGGTTGGATGTTTCCCCAACGCTATCCAGTAACAACACACTACTTAAAAGGAGATTAAACAATCCTATCCCCCAAAAATACCAGCTATGGAACAGCTTATAAAATTCAGCTTTTAGGAGATTTGACATTTCCTGTCCCTCCTATTTTGCTTAAAAAGTAATCTTCTAATGTATCACCGGCCACAGAAAGACCTGTAACGAGAATATGTGCATCTGACAAAGCAGCAGCCACTTTTTCCATATCATCGAGATAATCATATAGGCGAATCATGCCATCTGGCATCAGCTTAAAACTATCTGTGTGTAGCGTTTCTTCCAAAACGATCAGAGCTTTTTGTGGATCAGTTGCCTTTATTGCGATATGCCGTTTGCAACGATCATTTAGTTCTCGATCTGATATTTCTTCGATAATTTTGCCTTTGTCTATTAAAATAAACTCTGATGCTGTCTGATACAGTTCCTCTAAGATATGGCTGGATACCAATATCGTCATTCCGTATTCCTTATTCAAGGACTTTAGCAAATTACGAATTTCCACAATTCCAGCAGGATCAAGCCCATTGATCGGTTCATCCAAAATAAGAAATTCTGGTGTATTTAATAGTGCGATTGCAATACCCAATCGCTGTCGCATCCCCAGCGAAAAATTACGGACAGCTTTTTTTCCGGTATCTTTCAGACCTACCATGTCTAAAGTTTTTTGGATAACTGCTTTGTCAGGGATACCACGTTGGATACGCTGTATCTCCATATTTTGATAAGCGGTCATTGTCGGAAAAAGCGCAGGTGTTTCGATCATGCAACCGATCCGCTTTCTCTGTTCCTGCAATTCCTTTTCGACGGTTTTCCCCCACAACGATAAGGTGCCGCTTGTCGGAAACGCTAATCCTGTAACCAATCTCAAAAAGGTGGTCTTTCCTGCTCCATTTTGGCCTATGAAGCCATAAATTTTCCCTTTTTCAATTTTCAAATCAATATGATCTAAGGCAACTGTGTGCCGGTATTCTTTTGTTAAGTCATGTGCTTCCAAAATAACAGAACTCATGTTGTCATCCTCCTTTATATTTTAGTGTAAGGGGAAATCATAAAGAATTTCTTAATTTCTATTTGGAAACCATAAAAAAAGCATAAAGCCAAGAGCTTACCCCTCGGCTTTATGCAAACGGTATCCAATGCCCCACACAGTATCTATAAACTCTTTATCCGGGCAAATGGCTTTCATCTTGTTTCGCAAGTTGCTAATATGGACATTCAAGGTGTTGTCCTCGCTGATATACTCTGTATTCCAAACACTTTGAAACAAATTCGCCTTTGAGAAGATCTTGTCCGGGTATTTCATAAGCAATTCCAGTATAGCAAATTCTTTCGCAGTTAAAGGTAACTCCGCCCCTTGTAGCATAGCTCTGTTGCCGTCTAAATCTAAAACCAAATCATTGCACTTCAAAGATGACGGCGTGCTGTTTTGAAATTGAATCCGGCGTAAGTTGCTTTCAATTCTGGCGAGAACTTCTTCCATATCGAAAGGTTTTGTAATGTAATCATCCGCACCAAGCCGCAACAAATCAATCTTGTTCTGTGTTGTTTCCTTTGCTGAAATTACTATGACAGGAACCGTTGAGAATTTACGAATATCCGCAAGTATAGTATCACCACTCCGATAAGGCAGCATTATATCAAGCAGAATAAGATCAATCTGATGTTCTTGTATGCAGTCTAACACATGAAGCCCATCATACTGACAAAGCACCTCATATCCATTTCCCTGTAAAAAATCAGCCAGCAATTTGCTGATCTCTAAATCATCCTCAACAATCAAAATTTTCATGTTGTTCTATGTTCACCTGCCTTATGTCAGCATTGCACTACACTTTTTATCTCTAATAGATTTAATTATATTTCCTTTCAGGAGAGAATACAAGACGTAAAATATGAATTATTAGATGTTAGAAGAACACATTTCTATTGCTGGGTATACTGGAAATATGAAACCAAAAGCCAGCAAAAGCCCCTCCTGTCTACGCATTTAGGGGGCAAAAAGCCCACGGAAATCAAGACTTTTCGGCGGTGGTCGGTGGGGTGGCAGAATGATTTATCAAATACGTGCCGGAACGGGCTTTGAAATGCGTAGGAAAATCTTTCCGGCGCTGGTTTTCCTGCCGGTTCTGTGGTATGCTGGAATAAGACAAAAAAGACAGGAGTTGACACGATGGCCGAACAGGAAATGTTACTGGACACTGATACCATCAGGGCCGCCGTCGCCGGTGAGAAGTGGGCTAAAGATAAAGTGATCGAACACTACACCCCCATGATCGACGAGCTGGCCGTTGACGCAGATATGAAGCAGCACCTTATTCTGAAACTGCTGGAAGAACTGCCTAACTTCTCGATGGGGCAGGCATAAGAAAAAAGAGCGCCGAGTGCAGGAGCTACATGGTTGCTGCGCTCGGCGCTCCTTTCATCGTAATATGGCCTTTGCAAAATATTTGTGCTATAATTTACTAAAAGGAAGTGAGTGTTGTTATGCGTGCTGGTGAAGTCATAACTTTCAATGCTGAAAAAAATTTTACATATATAAAGCCTTTAGGTAATGGCGGTACTGGTGATACCTATTTGTTCAGAGATGAAACCACAAATATTATGTTTGCAATAAAGAAATATGTTCCAAAGGATACACGTTTCATTGATGAACAATATGATAGATTTGTTGACGAAATCAAAATTCTTTTTAATATTTCACATCCAAATATTGTGCGAATTTATAACTATTACTTATATCCGACTGCAAAAACGGGATATTTGCAAATGGAGTATGTAGATGGTAAATGTATTGATGAATTTGTACCTGATCCATGGGGAGATAAGGACTGGAATGATGTCTTTAGTGAGGTGATTTCTGCGTTTGAATATTTAGAGCAAAACCATATTCTTCACAGGGATATCCGGCCAACTAACATTATGCTTGACGCAAATAATAATGTTAAGATTATAGATTTTGGTTTTGGAAAGCAACTTGACGGAGCAAAAGCAGAGGAAAATAGCATTCTATTGAATTGGCCAGCGACAGAAATGCCAGATGAAGTACAGCTAAATCAAGAATATGACGAATGTACCGAAATATATTTTGTCGGAACACTCTTTCGTCACCTACTCAAAGATGATACACAGGACTTTCGTTTTTTTCATATCATTGAAAAAATGACGAAGATAAACCCATCTCAAAGATATCGTTCCTTTACCGATATAATGAACGATATATCTGCTGGGGTATTAGGCGAAATTGATTTTTCTTCACAGCAAAAATCTGTTTATAGGAAATTTGCTCAAGAACTAACCATCCATATCAGTCATTATAAAGAAAAATTTTGTCCGATTAACAACATACCTCAAACCTTATCAAAATTAGCTGAATTGATACGGAATTCATCTTTAGAGGAATGTATCCAGAATAACAGTCAGTTGATTGGGTGTTTCATAAATGGTGGCTATTCATACAACCCAAGCAAGGACATTAAAGTACAAACTATAATAGATTTTTATAGTCTGGTAACAAGTCTTTCCCTAGCCAAACAAAAGATGTTATTTGATAACATATATACCCGCCTTTCAACAATTCCAGTACAAATTGTCGATGATGAATTGCCATTCTAAAAATAAACAGCGCCGGACGCAGAGGCAATACAGCCCCTGCGCCCGGCGTTTTGCTTATTCGTCTGTGAAGTGGAACCGCTGCGCCGCAAAGTC
>OGIY01001180.1_pt1 | contig 9989 bp, 10 predicted proteins | sample 1571931 | NCBI WGS metagenome assembly OGIY01 (sample SAMEA2582110, study PRJEB24529) | metagenome | biome: Human gut stool | place: China | collected 2011
CGACGTTCACTTATTTGCGGACCACGCTGCCCAATGCACGCATTGGAATCAAATGCATGTCTCCCGCAGAACTTCATGAGGCAGTGCGCCTTCAAAATGTCCATGCCTTCATCGCCGAGGCCGGCATCATTTGCCGACCTTCAATCTCAGGGACTAGCCGAACAACTGGCTGCGTACAGGTCTGCCGATGCAACCGACCCCGCATATGTCAGTGGCATGGCCGTCGTTAGACCGAAAAAAAGTCTTCTGTTCACGATCTTGAGGACTTGAAGAATCTTCATATTCTGTCCGATGCTCAGGATAGTTTCGGCACTTGGATGATTTTTGAGGGGCAGCTCGAACGAACAGGACTTGACGCGGTTGCCTTCCTTAGCCGAACGACCTTCAACACCTACATAGCTCCGACCCCGCTGGAACGTCTGGAGGCGGGCGAGGGAGATGCGGCTGTCGTCGCCTGGTGTGAACTGGAAAAGCTGGCTCAACAGGGATTCCCTGCAGAACACTTTCGAGTAGTCGGCGATCTCCAAAATTTGACGAACGCTGTTCCAGGACCGGGATGCTTTATCCGGGCACCATCTTCGGCATTGCGGCACATGTGAGTGGGGAGACGGCCAAGGCGGTGAGCACCGCTGTGCTGTCGATGCCCGCCTCGTCGTTCGGGAAATGGTCGCTGGTCACGGATTTTGGTCAGGTCAAGGATTTGTACAGGACGCTCAAGCGCGGACCATATGCTCATCATCGGGACAATCCGATGATGGCCTTCTGGATGAAGTGGAGGGGTTGGTTCGGCGCTTTGATGCTGACGGTTCTGGGTTGGGGTGTCTATACGTTTCATGTGAAGCATCTGGTTGAAAAGGGACATCTGCCTATCTGCGTTGAATCCTGCCCGCAAAGGGCGATCGCGTTCGGTCCCATTGACGAACTTCGCGCCAGATACGGTGCGAACGCGGCGTCCACCGGACTTCCCGATCCCGCTCTGACGAAGCCGAACCTCGTCGTCGGATTACCCAAGGTCTAATTCTTAAGGCCGGAAGAATCGGCCCCGCCTTCCGTGAAGGAAGATGGGGCCGTGTTGTCTTCTGTGGGCGTCTTTCCTTCCCGGAATCAAAGCGCCTTCATCTTCTCCATCGCCTCGCTCATCGCCTCTTCTTCGGGCGAGAGGTATCGGCCCGTCGTGGCCACGGAGGCGTGTCCCATGGCGGCCTGCACGACGTTGACGCTCATTTCGGTCAGGGCGTTGACGGCGAAGGTGTGCCTGAGCCAGTGGGTGGACGAGGCGCGGAGCTTGGCGGCGTCCATCGGACGCTCGGAGGCGACGTCGAGCGCGACTTCCTCGAGGAACTTCGTGAGCACGACGTATAGTCCGCTTCGGGTCATGGGGCCGTGTGCGTTCCTGCCGCGGCCGAGGTTGACGAGAAGCGGCGTTTCGGGATCGGACCCCGCGACGCCCGCAATGCCGCGGGCCCTGAGCGCGTCGTCGATGATCGTGCGCTGCTCGTCGTTGAGTGGCAGGCGCCTTACCTTGGCGCCCTTGCCGACGATCTCGATGGCGGCGCGGACCTTGAAGCCCACGCGCCTCTCGACGATCCAGCCCGTGCGCGCGTCGAGCATTTCTGAGGCGCGCATGCCGAGGCTCTTGCCCATCATCAGAATGAGCTTCATGCGCTCGCGCGGCCATCCTTCGGGGAGATCGTCGATGCGGGAGACGATCTCGGCCCACTGCTCGTCGGTGAGCGAGCGGTCCGCAAAGGCCTGCGGGGCTCCTTCGCCCTTGAGGAGCGGGACCTTGGGACTCACCTGGTCGAAGGGGCTGAAGATGAGATAGCCGGTGTTCTTGAGAAAGTTGTGCAGCTGACGCACGACCACGACGGCGTTTCTTCGACTCGTTGCGGAGAGCGGGCCGTTGAAGGGGCGCCAGGCGGGCGAGGTGCGGGGCATGTTCTTGGGACCGATCCAGCGGCTCTGGGGGATGCGCCACTGCTGCGTCCATGCCTTCTCGTCGGTGCGGCCGAGCCCCTCGAGCCAGCGCAGGAAGAGCGCCGCGTCGCCCGCCCTCACGGAGGAGAGCGCCGTGCGGCGCTCAAGCAGGCACCAGAGAAGGTAGCGCTCGGCCTCCTTCCTGTAGCTCGCCTGCGTGTTGGGATTGGAGGCGCGTGCCTGAAGCCAGACGCGGATGGCCGAGAGGTCGTCCTCGGCGTCAAGCGAACAGGCCATGGCGGGCGCCCTGTTGAGGCCCCGGTCTCCGCGCAGGCCTTCGGGCACGACGAGGCGATCCATGGGCACGATGCCTTCGTCGGAGGCCTGGGTCGCGACGGAGCGCGATTCGGGCGAGGGCGCGCAGCCCGGCAGGAAAAAGCGTTCGGTCACTTCGCCCACGTCCCTGCCGTTCCTGTGAAGCCAGGTCATGAGGGCCGTGGCCGTCGAGGCGTCGATGCCCGTGACGGGGCGGAACCACGAGGCGCCCGCGTTGGCGGCGCACTCGTAGAGGTCCTCGGCCGTCTCGATGCCGAAGGTCCTGAGCGGCTCGGCGAGGTCTGGCGGGAGCACGTCCGCGAGCTTGGTGTTATATCGTAGCCCGACGTCGGTCAGCGCAGGCTTCAGTGCTTTTTCGGACATGATTCGGTCGGCAGGTGGCACAATTAGGACAGTTTTTAGTACGAACATTTTGCCTCACCCGGCTGCAGTGCGCACGGCCACGCCCGCCTGCCGCCGACACAAACCCACCTATGCTTAGCCACATCATCAGGGCGTCTCTTGCAGGCGCCGCGGCCCTCGGGATCGCGTCGTGCGCCTTCGGGGGCGCCGTCAGCGCATCCTACCTCGGCATGGGCACGAGCACGGGCACGCCCTCGGGGGACGTGCTCGCGATCATCAATCCGCACCAGCGCGACCGCTCGCCCATCATCAGCCGCGACGGCGGCAGAGTGCCCGACGACGGCCTCGAGCGCCCCGAGGCCGTGGGACAGCTGAACTTCCAGCGGCCGATGCGCATCGCGGTCCACAACGAGCCTGGATCAGAGCCTGACGCCGAGATGATCAACGCGACGAAGGAGTTCATCCGCGTCATGTTCGGCTCGCAGAACGTGAACATCTATTATCTGAACGACCGCGACCTGTCGCAGTCGATCCGCACGGGAGGCGTCGACTTCTTCATCGCGGACCAGTCCTTCTACGCCCTCGAGCAGGCCATGGGCGGCGTCGAGCAGATCGCCGTCATGTGGCCCGGCACGGGCGACAGTCCGAGCGAGGCGATGGCCTCGACCTTCTTCCGCAAAAAGCCCGCCGACGGCTCCGCAGTGCACGATCCGCTCACCTACGTCGCCACGCACGAGCTCGCCGCCATGACCCCGAAGTCGATGTCGGCCTGGCTCGTCGGCGCGGGCGCGCTCGTCAAGCGCCGCCGCATCGGTTACGAGGACCTGCTCTCGAGGACGACCTTCACGAACAACTCGCAGCGCGACCTCGTCGAATACGTGCTTGCGGGCAGGGAGCGCGTGGGGCTTCTGCCCGCCTGCGCGCTCGAGCAGCTCGCGCTTGATCCGTCCTTTCCGATGGACGAGATCGAGGTTCTCAATCCCAAGAAGAAGGACGGTCTCTCCTGCGTCCACTCGACCGAGGTCTATCCCGGGCGTGTTTTTGCGGCCGTCAACGACATCGATCCGACGCTCAAGAAGGCGATGACCGCCGTGCTGCTCGGCATGTCGAGCATCAAGTACGGGGCCGAATGGGCGCTGCCCGTGACGAACCGTCCCGTCTTCGATCTCTTCTACACGCTCAAGATCGGTCCCTACAGCGACCTTGCGGGCTGGAGCTTCCAGCGCTTCGTGAGGGAGCACGCCGAGATCATCGCGCTCATCATGCTCGTGATCTTCCTCGTGCTCACGTACACGACGACGCTCTCGATCCTGGTGCGCCGCCGCACGAGGGCGCTTCGCGACGCCCTGGGCCAGCGAGACCGCATCGAGGCCGAGGCCGCGCAGTCGAGGCAGCACATCGCGAACCTCGAGCGCACGGGCATCGTGGGCCAGATGTCGACCATCATCGCGCACGAGCTCAAGCAGCCTCTGGGCGCCATCACCAACTACGGCAACGGCCTTCTGAGGCGCCTCGGGCGCGGCGACGTCGAGCGCGAGAAGCTTGAGCTCGCCCTGAGGGAGATCGTCCTGCAGGCCGAACGCGCGAGCAAGATCGTCGAGCGCGTGCGCTCCTACGCCAAGCACGACTATCCGCCGCGCACGGTCTCCGACCTCTCGATCATCATCGAGAACGCCATCCAGACCTTCAGGCGCTCGCGCACGACCGACGCCGAGCTGACGGTGCGCATGCATCCGCACAGCATGGCCGAGGTCGACGGCTGGGAGATCGAGCTCGTGGTGCTCAACCTCCTCAAGAACGCCGCCGACGCCATTTCGGGCATTCCCGATCCGAAGATCGAGGTCTGCCTCTATCCGAGCGACGAGCACACCTGGATCCTGACGGTGGGCGACAACGGTCCCTACATCTCGGACGAGCAGCTCTCGCGCTTCTTCAAGCCGCTGCAGACAAGCAAGGGCGAGGCCGGCATGGGCCTCGGGCTCTCGATCGTCGCCAACATCGCCGAGCGCCATGCGGGCAACATCACGGTTGCACGCAACGGCTCGCGGGGCGTGAAGTTCACGATGACGATCCCCTCCCAGATGAAGGACGTCTCCGTCATCGCCGACATGGGCCCCGAGACCGTCAGCATCTACGAGTCGGGCGGCAACGGTCGCGTGGCCCGCGAGGTGGTCGAGAGGCGCGGCGAGGAGCAGGCCGACGAGTCGCCGCAGCTCGAGAGAAGCCTCCCCGCCACGGTGCACACGGGCACCCTCAACGATGCGGTCCACCTGATGCAGGACGGTGACATGCACCGCACGGGCCGCCCGCGCCCGCCCGGTATCCCCGGCAGCAAGGGGTGATCGAGGGCTTGAGCCGAGGGGGCGGGACGGGTAGAATTCGCCTTCCCGCATCCCGCACCGAATTTCCTGGAGTCTTATTCAACATGAAGCGTCCCGCCTTTCTCTCCGGCTTTCTGATGATGCTCGTGGGCCTCGGCCTCACGATCGCCGTCATGTTCGTCCTGCCGTTTCACAAGGACGCCGCCGCGCCGTGCTTCTACCTCGTGCGCATGACGGCCGTCCTTGGCTTCGCGAGCGCCCTTGCGGGCGTCATGCTGCAGTTCTCGTCCGCAGGCCTTGCGGCGGGCATCCAGCTCATGAACATGCTGCTCGGCATCGTCATCACGCTCGCCGCCGCCTTCGTCATCGGCCCGTGCGCCGTCGAGAACGCGCCCTGCGCCGAGACCACCGCGCCCGTCGTCATGATCTGGGGCGCCGTCATCGCCTTCCTCTCGGCCGCCGACGCCCTTCGCCTTTCGAAGAGGCGTTCGGAATAAGCATCCGGACATTCTCTTTGAAGTCGCGCTGAGGCTTTTCGCCCGCAACGGGTATGCAGGCGTTTCGATGCGCGACGTGGCGCTTGAGGTCGGCTTCACGCAGGCGGCGATCTACTACCATTTTTTCCAACAAGATCGACTTCTACAGGCATGCGGTCGACCATGCGATCAAGCAGGTGACGGACAGCATCGAGGCAGATGGTGCGCATTCAGGACGGCACGCCTCCCGAGAGGCTGCGCCGCATCATCGGCCGCTTTTCCTCCAACAACCACGGCTGCATTCTCTTTCAGCGCATGTTCATCGACAAGGATCGCGAGAATGCGCTCAGCCTCGCGAAGTCCGCCTACAACCGCGAGATCGGCAGGCCGACGAAAACCTGCGCGCCGTGCGCGAGCGCTACCGCCACGGGCTCGTCTCCCACACCGAGGTGCTCGATGCGGAGACGCTCGGCTCTCGAGCGACATGAACGCGATGTACGCGCACTATGACGCCGTGCTCGCGGGACTGAGGCTCAGGCACGCGATGAGCGAACTCTGAAGTTCACGCTCTCCCAAAGGAAAAACCCGCCGTCTTTGTTCAAGCGGCGGGATTTCGTCATTATGTCCTTCGTCAGGGATCCGTCGGACTCAGGCCTGCGTTCTGATGCCGCGTCGCGGCGGCTTTTTCTGGGATTCCTCGGGGCTGGCGGACTCGAGTTCGGCGCCCCTGCTCGACCACTCCATGACGCCCGAGGGGATCACCTGCAGGCGTCGGCCCGAAGCCTCGAGAATGGCTGCGGCCTCGTGCGCGAGGAAGCAGTAGGGACCGCGGCAGTAGGCGGCGAGCGCCATGCCTCGGGGCAGCTCGTGCATGCGCTTGCCGAGCATCTCGATGGGCATGTTGATGGCGTGGGGAAGGTGTCCCGCCGCAAATTCCTCCGCGGGGCGAACGTCGAGCAGGATGAGCTTGCCTTCGGAGGCGTAGTGGACGGCGTCCTCGATGCCGAGCGAGGCGTTGGGAATGCCGCTTTCGGCCTCAAGACAGGGCAGTTCGGCGATGCTCTGCTCGGCCGTCTCGCGGATCATGACGGCAAGCGCCGTCACCTTGGGGCTCGCAAGCCCATAGCGCTGGAAGCGGCCGTTGCGGGTGCAGGTCACGAGCCCCGCGCGATAGAGGACGCGAAGGTGCGCGCTGATGCTCTTGTAGTCCTCGTCGAGCATCTCGGAAAGCTTTTCGACGGTCTGCGGACACTGGGAGAGGAGCTCGATGAGCTCGAGCCGGACTTCATGACTGAAGGCCTTGCCGATCAGGCCGACCTTCTTGTAGAGGCGGTGCTTGCATTCGAGGTTGCTCAAGGGGTCTCTCCGTTTGTGCTTGTGTCGTTCCGCTCGTCCCGCGGGGTTGTCGGACGAGCGGGCTTGTTTGAGAACATGCGACATTTTACGGCAAAATGCGCGGACGTTCGGATTTTTTCACGAACGACGCGCGTGAAGACGAAAAAGCCCGGAGGCCTTTCGGCGTCCGGGCATGAGGTGTCGATCCCTTCCTGAACGGTCGGGCGCAGACGTCACATCATCTGAATCTGCGGGCGGCCGCCTTGCATGAAGGTGATGTAGCCGCTCCTGCAGCTCGTTTCGGTGAGGTCGAACTCCCAGTCGGGGAGCACCCAGCGCTCGATGACGGCGTTGACGTGGGCGCCGGGGTGGTGGGTGTGGCCGTGGATGACGAGCTCGACGCCTGCGGCGCGGGCCGATTCGGCGACGGCGCTTTCAATGACGTCGAAGTCGCGCGGGTTCTTCGGAGCCTCGTTTTCGGTGGCGCACTTCCTCAGGGCCTCGTCTATGACGGCGGCGCGCTCGTGGGCGGGCTGGGCGAGGAGGCTTTCCTGCCAGATCGGGTCGCGCAGTACGGCGCGACGGGCCTGGCGGACCTGGTCGCGGACGCACCACTGATCGCCGTATGCGAAGAGGATCGGATTGCCGTTGACGGGAATGACGATCTGGTCGGCGATGAGCTCGGCACCGCAGGACTCGGCGAAGTCGGCGCCCAGAAGGGCGTCGTGGGAGCCCTGCATGATGAGCACGCGGCGGCCGGTCGAGGAGTAGAGCTTGAGTTCTGCGATGATCGGGTCGGCTTCGGGCGTGGCGTCGTCGCCGAGCCAGTAGTCGAAGAGGTCGCCCAGAATGACGAGTTCGGCAAAGCGCGGCGCGACGTTCTTCATGAAGCGCAGGAACGCCATGATGGTCTTGGGCTTGTTGGCTGCAAGATGCACGTCGGAGATGATGACGGGATTGGTGAGCTCGGGCACGCTCTTGAGGCCGCAGAGGGCCGGAACCTTTTTGTCTGCCATGGCGGATTTGTCCAGTCTAAATGAACGGAAGGGCGCCGGACGTGTCATCTCGGCGCCCCAGAGGCTCGTGTTGAGCGGGCTCTATCAGAGGATTTCGGCCTTTTCGATCACGATGTCGTCAACCGGCACGTCACCGTAGAAGCCGTGCGTGGAGGTGGGAACGCGGGCGATTTCATCGACGACGTTCTGGCCGGCCGTGACCTTGCCGAAGACGGCGTAGCCCCAACCCTGCGGGTTCGGAGCCGTGTGGTTCAGGAAGTCGTTGTCGACGACGTTGATGAAGAACTGGGACGACGCGGAGTGCGGGGCGGACGTACGGGCCATGGCGATGGTGTACTTGTTGTTCTTGAGACCGTTGGCGGCTTCGTTTTCGATCGGGGCGCGGGTGGCCTTCTCCTTCATGCCTCGTTCGAAGCCGCCGCCCTGGATCATGAAGCCCTTGATGACGCGATGGAAGATCGTGCCGTCGTAGAAGCCGTCGCGGACGTACTGTTCGAAGTTGGCGGAACTCTTGGGAGCGTGTTCGTGATCGAGCTCGATGTCGATCACGCCCTTGTTGGTCGTAAAGCGAATCATTGTCTTGTCAGTCTAAAAACGTAATTCATTCAAACATTCGCCGCCCCGCGGGGCGGCGGGCAATGGCGTATTGTCGCACAAAGCAGGGCTGTGCGAGAGGCTCGTTCTCCGTGTCTCAGAGCATGCGCGCGGAGACGATCGTCACGGGCTTGACGGGCACGTCGCGCATGCCGGCCTTGACGCCCGTGCGGACCTCGGCGATTTTGTCGACCACGTCCTGGCCCTTGACGACGCGGCCGAAGACGCAGTAGCCCTGGCCGTCGGCGGCCTGGGAGGCGTTGAGGAAGCCGTTGTCCGCAACGTTGATGAAGAACTGCGAGGTCGCAGAGTGCGGGTAGGAGGTGCGGGCCATGGCGATCGTGTACCTGTCGTTGGGCAGGCCGCCGCGTGCCTCGAGCGGAATCGGATCATGCACGGGCTTCTGCTGCATCTCGGCGGTGAAGCCGCCGCCCTGGATCATGAAGCCCTGGATCACGCGGTGAAAGACCGTGCCCGCGTAGTGGCCCTCGCGGACGTAGCGCAGGAAGTTCTCGACCGTGCGGGGCGCGCGCGACGGGGCGAGCTGTACGACGATCGTGCCCATGTCGGTGACGATCTCGACGCGCGGGTCGCGGGCGGGCGAGGCGGCGAGGACGACGCCGGGAAGGCCCAGAAGGGCGGGCGCGAGCGGAAGAAGGATACGGGAGCGGATTTTCATAATATTTTTTGTCTGTCTTGGTTTTGGGTTGCACGCAGCCCGGCTCAGCGGGCGGTCTCGAGGCTCTTGAGCGTGTTGAGGCGGCGCTCGAGGACGTGGTTGTTCGGAAGCTTCACGACGGCCTGTTCATAGGCCTCGCGGGCGAGCGCGAGATACACGTCGCCGAGGTTCTTGCGCGCAAGCGCGAAGTCGGGGTTGATGCGCAGGGCCTGCTTGAGGTGCGCGACGGCTTCCTCGAGGTTGCCGAGACCCGCCTCGATCACGGCGAGGTTGTTGTAGGGCTCGGGGATTTCGGGATGATGAGCTGCTTGAGCTCGCGCACGGCCTCTTCGGACCTGGTGAGATTTTCGAGCGCCACGGCCCTCATGAAGCGCAGCTGCGGGCTGCGTTCGTTCTTGCGGATGCCGAGGTCGGCGAGCTCGAGCGCTTGGGCGGCCTTGCCGCTGTTGAGAAGCTTTTCGATCTGGGCCGGGAATTCGCTCGGGTGCATCTGCTTGGCGAGCTGCTCCATCTGGGTGGCGGCCTGGGCGGAGCCGAGTGCGAGCGCGAGGAGCGCGGCGGTAATGAGGCGTCGCATGTGTATCTTCTCTTCTGTCTTGGATGATGGGCGTCGGCGGAAAGGATGACCGGGCATCCCCGCTTGAGGCTAGGGCGCACGCAAAAAAGCGGCTTGCGCTCGATTCGCGACGGCAGCGAGGGGGCGGGACGGCTATACTTCCTGCAGCGATGTTTCAGTCTGCGCCACATTTTAGCCCACTGCGGCCTCACGGCGGATGATTCCCGTCTCACGGCTCCGCAGGACGCACGCATGCAAGCGCGGGGCGCATCCCGCCCCTGCGCACGCGCCTTCATGCGCGCAGACGCCTATATATAAGAGTAGAAGGACTCCTCACCCATGGCACTTTCGATCTATTCGACGCTCAGCCGCACGCAGGCCCCCTTTGCCCCGATCGAACCCAACCACGTCCGCATG
>OGIY01001193.1_pt1 | contig 9898 bp, 10 predicted proteins | sample 1571931 | NCBI WGS metagenome assembly OGIY01 (sample SAMEA2582110, study PRJEB24529) | metagenome | biome: Human gut stool | place: China | collected 2011
GGTAGGTCTGCACCGTTTCTGCGTCCGGCTCAATGCCGTAGTTCACCAGCGTTTCGGCCAGTGCCTTGCTTTCGGCTGCGTCAAAGTTCAGCAGAGTGTTGTCTGCATCGAACAGCACGCAATAATATTTTGCCATAAACCTTCCCTCTTTTCCTTCTGCCATGGCCTCAGCTGCCATGCGCTCAACAACAGGCAGAAGCCAGCCCTGCCGTAAACAGAGCTGGCTTCACATCATTCTGTTACAATTTCGTACGATGGTACGTCCGTCTGCTCCGGGTCGTTGTCCGGGCAGGTGGTTTTGACATCACAGGGGGTGGCAGCACACTTTGCCATTTCCTCTTCCAGCGCGCCGTTGTCCACGTTCTCCCAGTCGGTGCCGTAATCGTCCACGCTGCCGTCGGTCACGTTCTCTTCCCCGGGCAGCGCCGGGATGCGGGGTTCCTCGTAGTACATGCAAACGCCTCCCTTCCTGCCAGCCTATGCGGCACAGCAGGCCGGGGTGACAGCCTCAGGACGCGGAGTCCGTGGATGCGGACTGCTCGTTGGCGGCTTCCTTGCTGGCATTGGATTCCGAAGCCGCATGGGAGCTGCCGGAGCTGCTCTCGCTGCCGGAGCTGCTATGGGAAGCCGAGCTGCTCTCACCAGAGCCCGCGTGGGACGAGCTGGTGCTGTGGGAAGAGCTGGCTGTTCCGTTGGAAGCAGAAGCCGAGCCTGCCGGGGAAGCCGTGCTCTCACGGCTGGAAGAGCTGTGAGACTAGCTGTCGGAAGAGCTGTGAGACGAGCTGCCGGAGGTGGATGTAGCCCCGGAGGATGCCCCGGAGGTGGTGCCGGACGATGCACCGGAAGAGCTGGTGCTGCCGGAAGAACTGCTGCCCGACGTGCTGCCAGAGCTGCCGGAGCTGTGAGACGAGCTGCCGGAGCTTACGCCGCTGACCGTCACATTCAGGACGTTGCTGGTAACGGTGCAGCCGTTGTAGCTTGCCACTGCGTACACCTTAAAGGTCGCATTGAGCATGGAGGGGTCGATCTCCACCTTGACGGTGGTCTTACCCGCCGCCTGCGGCACTTCCGCACCGTTGGCGTACCAGCGGATGCTGTCGGCAGTGAGGTGCTTGCCGCCCAGCTTTGCGGTAAAGGTGTAGGAATCGCCCAGCACGGCCTTGCCGGTGCTGCTGATATGCACGGAAGCCGCTGCAAACACGGCGGTCACGTCCACGTTCTGCTTGAAGTTCGTATCGGTGCGGGTCTTCTGGGTCACGCCGTCGCTCCACTTGACGAACACATAGCCGTCCTGCGGCACAGCCGTCACGCTGATGGACTGGGCGGCGCTGGTCACTTCATAGGAGAGGGATGTCTTGCCGCTGTCGCTGCCGCTGGAAAGGGTGCCGCCGGTCTTGTCCACCCGGTAGCTGGCCTGATACAGCACACCCTGCTCTTCGGAAGAGCCTGCAGCCTCCGAGCTGCTGGGTGCTGTCACCGCAGAGCTGGGGTTCGGGGTATACTCGGCGCGGGTGGGGATGTTGGCGGTGTCCGGGCGGCGGTCGTCGGTCTGGTAAGCGTGGGTGCGCAGATAGCTCAGCATGGCCTTCAGGCCCACGGGCTTCAGGTGGATATCGCCGGTCTGGTAGTAATCCTCGCGGCCATAGCCGTTGGCATCCTTCAGCGCTTCGGCGCTGTTGAGGAACTTCAGGCCCATCTGCTCACACATGGACAGCAGGGCCATGTTGAAGTCGTCGATCTTGGTCTGGTCCATGTGGGGGTAGTTTGCGTGGTTTGCAGGCACCGGCGGCACCGTGTTCACGATGATGTCGGTGTAGGGGTAGCTTTCCTGAATGGCCTGCACCAGCGCGGTGTAGTTCTTGATGAACTCGTCCACGCTCATGCCGGTATCATTGGTGCCCAGCATGATGACCACGCGGCGGGGCTTCATTTTGGCCACGGCCTGCGCGATGGTGTAGGTGCTGCTGTCCTTTTTAAAGGTAACGATGCCCTCGTTCAGGGCGGCATGGGTGCCAATGCCCTCCTTGGCGCAGAACTGCTGCAGGCTGATCAGACCGTTGGCGTACAGGCGCACCGTGTTGGAATCGCCGAGGAACAGCGTTTCCTTCTGGTAGCTCTCGCCCGCGTCGGCGGTCTCCGGCAGCAGGGCGGCAGAGGTCTCGCTGATCTGGTAGTGATCCGAGATATCCTCTTCGCCCGGCACCAGCACCTCGCTGGAGGGCTGTTCCCCCGGGGCCGCAGGGGTCTTGCCGCGCTTGAGCAGCGTCATGGTAATGGCAATGGTCAGAATGGCTGCCAGCGCGCACACACTGCACACCAGCACAGCCTGCTTCTGCATAGGAGTAAGCGATTGCTTTTCCGGTCGTGTATTTCTCATATCTCTCACCATTCATTTCGTTTCCGGCACAGGGCCTTCCGGTCATGCCTGTCCGTTCAGGATCTGGTCTGCAAGGTTGGCGCAGCTTTCGGCCAGCAACACCGGGTGGAAGGGTTCCAGCTCTTCCCTGCTGCCGTAGCCGTACAGCGCACCGGCGGCATCCAGCCCGCAGTCCGCAGCGCCGCGCATGTCGTCGTTGCGGTCGCCCACCATCAGCACCCGCCTGCCCTGCATCATGGGCTGGGCCAGCACATGGCGCACCACGTCGGTCTTGGTGTCGCGGCTCTCGTCCATGGACGCGCCGCCGATAAAATCAAAATAGCCTGCAAGGCCCTTTTCTTCCAGAATGGGCGTAACGACCTGCGTGGGCTTGGAGGTAGCGGTGCACAGCACAAGGCCCGCATCCTTCAGGCGCTGCAGCATCTCTGCTGCACCGGAGTAGGCGGCGCACTCGTGGCTGCCCTTGACGGCGTAGCTGTCGCGGTACAGGTCGGTGGCCTTTTCAATGAGGGCCGGGTCGGTAAAGTGCTCACCAAAGCTCTTGCGCAGCGGCGGGCCAAGGTAGCGGCGCAGGTTCACATTTGTGGTGTCCACGCCCATCCTGGCAAAGACTTCTTTTAATGTATTTATGATACCGGGAGCGGAATCGATCAGGGTCCCGTCCACATCAAACAGGATCGCATCGTAGTTCAGCAATTTGTAAATTTCCTCACTTTCATGGTGATACATTGTATAGTATAGCACAGAATCCCGTTATCAGCAATTCCAACAAATGGTTTTTACAAAAATTATGCATTCAAGCAGAGAAAAGGCCCGCCCGGCATCCGGACAGGCCTTTCAGCATCTTCTTACTTCGCTGCGGCATCCGCAGGCGGATAGTACAGGTTGTTGGAGACGAACTCCAGCTTATCCTTGAGCACCAGCTCCAGGTTTGCCACGGCGTGCACCATGTTGGTGGCCGAATCGTTTACTTCCAGCAGCTTGCACAGGTCCAGACCGTCCAGTTTCATGGCGGCATCCATCTTCCGGCTTTCGGCACACAGGATGTGACTCAGGGCATTTTCCTGCAGAGCGATGCTCTCCACAAGGTCAATGACCGCCTGCTCCAGCGTCACCTTGGGCAGGCAGGGGCAGGGACAGCGGGTGGTATCGATACAGTTCTCAGCAGACATGATAAAACCTTCCTTTCGTTCATCCGGTCAGGGGCGGTGTACGCCCCATTCTATGTCTGCCGGGTACGCCGGTGTTACTCCTGCTTTTTCGGGTTCTGGGTGCCGCGCACCTTTTCAATGGTCTCGCGGTAGCCGCCGGAGCCGTACTGGATGCAGCGGTTGATGCGGCTGATGGTGGCCGTGCTGATCTCCACTGCCTTCACGATCTGATCGTAGGTTCTGCCGTCCAGCAGCATCTTTGCCGCTTCCAGCCGCTGCGCCATATCCGAGATCTCCTTTACAGTGCACAGGTCTTCAAAGAAGTTGTAGCACTCCTCCCGCGTTTCCAGACTGAGGATGGCATCAAACAGTGCATCAGTGGTCTGGTTTCTTCTGGAATTTTTATCTGACATGAATGTTCTCCTTGCCGCCGCAGCGGACTGTCCGGTTTTGGGAGCTTTCCCTCTTTTAAATGTTCCGGAAATGTTCAGGTTCTTTCTTGCATCACCACTTTAGCACATCAAAGTGTGAAAGTCAAGCCCTTGGCGTGAACTCTTTTCATTCGTTGACGTGTATAGTTTTCTTCGTTTCACGCATGAACAAAAATCACCTAAAAATTATTGCAGAACGCTTTTCTGAATTAGTGCATCCTCCGAACTTGTTCCAAGGATATTGACAATTTGTGAATTCCGCACTAAAATACGGACAATCATTCGGCAAATGCGATGAACAGGACATGATTCTTTGCAGCACCCTCTCCCAGAGAGCCGCCCATCTGATGCAAGGGCAGCAGTCAGGAGCAAAGCGTTCTCCCCTGCGAGCAGCCAGTGTGAACAAAGGCGCTGACCCCGCCTTCCAGTAATGCATGGCCGTTTTGCCCACGTTACGGGGCTGCGTATGTATGTACGCTGGGAGTGGCTGCCCTGTGCAGCAAACGAAGTGGTATCGCGGAGTATTCCATACACGATGTGCAGTGTATGTGAAGGCCTTCGTCTTCGATGGTTCGTCCCAAATGGAACGAACGCAGGAAGACGGGGCCTTTTTTACACTCTGCCGCCCCATGCCGCTGACATTTGCCGGATGCCAAGAAAGGAAAGAGGTAAAAACAATGAATACGCTGGTCATCGTTTTGATCGCAGCCGTGTGTCTGTTTGGCGCTTATATGCTTTACGGCCGCTGGCTGGCAAACAAGTGGGGCATCGACCCCTCTGCCAAGACCCCGGCAGTTGTCCATGAGGACGGCCGGGACTACGTTCCCACCGACGGCTGGACCGTGTTTGCACACCAGTTCAGCTCCATTGCCGGTGCAGGCCCTGTTACCGGTGCGATCCAGGCCGCTGCGTTCGGCTGGCTGCCGGTGCTGCTGTGGGTGCTGCTGGGCGGCATCTTCTTCGGTGCTGTCACCGACTTCGGCGCTCTGTACGCTTCCGTCAAGAACGACGGCAAGAGCATGGGCATGCTGATCGAAAAGTACATCGGCAAGACCGGCCGCAAGCTGTTCCTGCTGTTCTGCTGGCTGTTCTGCGGCATCGTCATTGCCGCCTTTGCCGACATGGTGGCCGGCACCTTCAATGCCTACGGTGCCGACGGTGCTCTGGTGGAGGCTGCCCAGACCAACGGTGCTGCCGGCATGGTCTCTATCATGTTCATGGTGTTCGCCGTGGTCTTTGGCCTGCTGCAGAAGAACCTGCACTTCACCGGCTGGAAAGAGAATGTGATCAGCATCGTATTCATCGTGCTGTCCTTTGTGGTGGGTGCAAACTTCCCCATCATTCTGGGTAAGGCTGCATGGAGCTACATCACCTTTGTGTACATCTTCTTTGCCGCTGTCCTGCCCATGTGGCTGCTGAAGCAGCCCCGTGACCACATGACCACCTTTATGTTCGTGGCCATGATCGCCGGTGCCGTTGTGGGCCTGCTGGTCGCTCATCCCACCATGAACCTGCCCGTCTTCACCGGTTTCACCAACGAGAAGCTGGGTACCATGTTCCCCATCCTGTTCGTCACCGTGGCCTGCGGTGCAGTTTCCGGTTTCCACAGCCTTGTTTCCTCCGGTACTTCCTCCAAGACCGTTGAGAACGAGAAAGACATGCTCAAGGTTGGTTACGGTGCCATGATCCTGGAGAGCCTGCTGGCTGTTCTGGCCCTGTGCGTTGCCGGTGCTGCCGCTGCTGCGGACGGCACCCCCGCCACCGGTACCCCGTTCCAGATCTTCAGCCGCGGCGTTGCCGGTTTCTTTGAGATGTTCGGCGTGCCCGTTTCGATTGCAACTGTCTTTATGACGATGTGCGTTTCCGCGCTGGCACTGACCAGTCTGGACGCCGTGGCCCGTATCGGCCGCATGAGCTTCCAGGAGCTGTTCAGTGTCGATGATATGGAGCATGCAGAGGGCTGGCGCAAGCTGTGCTGCAATGTCTACTTCTCCACCTTCATCACGCTGGTGTTCGGCTTTATCCTGACTCAGATCGGCTATGCCAACATCTGGCCGCTGTTCGGCTCCGCCAACCAGCTGCTCAGTGCGCTGGTTCTGGCTACCCTGTGCGTCTTCCTCAAGGTCACGGGCCGCAACAACAAGATGCTCTTCCCGCCGCTGGTCATCATGCTCTGCGTCACCTTCACCGCACTGGTGCAGCGCCTGATTGCGATGGTCAAGGCCATCTCCGCCGCTGCGTCCACCGCCATCCCTGCCGGTGAGACCACTTGGGGCGCTGTCTTTATCGCCAACGGCCTGCAGCTGATCCTTGCGGTGCTGCTGATCGTGCTGGGCCTGAACATTGTGTTCCACAGCGTCAAGAGCTACACCACCTGCGATGCGCCCGAAGCAAAAGCCACTGTTTGAGTGTAATCGGCACTTGACAAACCGGCTCCTATAGAGTAATATTTATACATAGCCGCAAGGGCGCGGCCGCACGCTGCGCTATCCGGCAAAATCATGCTTCAAGCTCCGGTATCCGCAATCAGGACGCCGGGGCTTTTTGCATGAATATGAGGGAAACACTTATAAAGGTAAAGGAGAGTTCAAGATGAAACTCAAGAAAATGCTTGCACTGACCATGGCCGGTTTGCTGGCCGCCGGTCTGACCGCCTGCGGCTCCAGCGCCGACACCTCCGCCGCCCCTGCTGCTGAGAGCACTGCGGCCACTGCGGATGCTGCCGGTGCCCCGGACGGCGATGGCGACCCCACCACCCTGACCGTTGCGATGGAGTGCGCTTACGCCCCCTACAACTGGACCCAGAGCGATGATTCCAACGGTGCCGTTGCGATCCGCGGCTCCAGCGACTACGCCTACGGCTACGATGTCATGATGGCCAAGAAGATCGGTGAGGCACTGGGCCAGCAGGTCCAGATCGTCAAGCTGGACTGGGACAGCCTGATCCCCGCCGTCATGAGCGGCGATGTGGACTGCGTCATCGCCGGTCAGTCCATCACGGCTGAGCGCGCTGCACAGGTCGATTTCAGCAACCCTTACTACTACGCCTCGATCGTCACCCTGACGAAGAAGGACAGCGCCTACGCCAATGCGGCGAGCGTGGCCGATCTGGCCGGTGCGACCGCTACCAGCCAGCTGGGCACCATCTGGTATGACACCTGCCTGCCCCAGATCGAGAACGCCAACATCCTGCCCGCGCAGGAGACCGCGCCCGCCATGCTGGTGGCCCTGAACAGCGGTGCCTGCGACATCGTTGTCACCGACCGTCCCACCGCGCAGGCCGCGCTGGTCGCCTACCCCGACTTCACGCTGCTGGATTTCGGCGGCGGCGACAATGACTTCAAGGTCAGCGAGGAGGACATCAACATCGGCATCTCGATGAAGAAGGGCAACACCGCCCTGCAGAGTGCCATCAACGAGGTCCTGTCCACAATGACCGCTGATGATTACAACGCCATGATGGACGACGCCATCAGCGTTCAGCCCCTGAGCGAGTAATTTTGCCCGCCTGCCCCTGCCGTTTTGTGCGGCAGGGGCTTCGGTGTTGGTAAAGTGAAGAAATCACAAAGGAGAATTTCATGCAAGACTTTTTCACAAACTGTGCCACAGTGCTGCAGAAGTACGGCTTTTCGTATCTGCGCGGCGCGGGCACGACCCTGCTGCTGGCGCTGGTCGGCACATTTTTCGGCTGCCTGATCGGCTTTGCGGTCGGCGCACTGCAGACCATCCCCATCGACAAGCAGCGCGACCCGGCGTGGAAGCGTGTGCTGCTGAAAATCCTGCACATCTTCCTGCGCTGCTATGTGGAACTGTTCCGCGGTACGCCGATGATCGTGCAGGCCGTGTTCATCTACTACGGTCTTTTGCAGGTGTTCGGCATCAAGATGGGCATGTGGCAGGCAGGCTTCTTCATCGTTTCCATCAACACCGGTGCCTATATGGCGGAGACAGTCCGCGGCGGCATCGTGTCCATTGACCCGGGCCAGACCGAGGGTGCCAAGGCCATCGGCATGAACCACTGGCAGACGATGCTCCATGTCATTCTGCCGCAGGCGCTGCGCAACATCATCCCGCAGATCGGCAACAACTTCATCATCAACATCAAGGACACCTCGGTGCTGTCGGTCATCTCGATCACCGATTTGTTCTTTGTCCACAAGAGCGTGGTCGGCGCGCTGTACACCTACTTTGAGAGCGCTGCCATCGTCATGGTCATCTACCTGACGATGACCCTGTTCGCCAGCTACCTGCTGCGCCTGTGGGAGAAAGCGCTGGACGGCCCGCAGAACTATGACCTGAACACGACCGACTCGCTGGCCTACACCAGCGGCATGTACAACGCCCCGGACCCGAACCATGAGTCCCAGAATCTGGATATGAAGGGAGGCGCAGCCCATGTCTGAGCCTGTTATTGAGGTACGCCACCTTTCCAAGAGCTTCGGCACCCATGTCGTTCTGCGCGATGTGGATTTCACCGTCAACCCCGGCGATGTCACCTGCATCATCGGTGCGTCCGGCAGCGGCAAATCGACCCTGCTGCGCTGCATCAACCTGCTGGAGACCCCCACGAACGGCAAGGTGCTGTTCCACGGCAACGACATCACGGCCAAGGGCAGCGACCCGTGCGCCTACCGCGCCAAGGTGGGCATGGTGTTCCAGAGCTTCAACCTTTTCAACAATATGACGGTGCTGGACAACTGCACGGCGGGTCTGCGCTATGTGCTGCACATGGACAAGGAGGCCGCCGAGCGCACCGCACTGGACAATCTGGAGAAGGTCGGCATGGCCCCCTATATCCATGCCAAGCCGCGCCAGCTTTCCGGCGGGCAGAAACAGCGTGTGGCGATTGCCCGCGCGCTGGCCATGCAGCCCGAGGTGCTGCTGTTTGACGAGCCGACCTCGGCGCTGGACCCCCAGATGGTGGGCGAAGTGCTGGCCGTCATGCGCCAGCTGGCCAAGGAGGGGCTGACGATGCTTGTCGTCACCCATGAGATGGCCTTTGCCCGCGATGTATCGACCCATGTAGTCTACATGGCGGACGGCGTCATCTGTGAGGAGGGCACCCCCGCCGACATCTTTGAGCGCCCGCAGAACCCCAAGACAGTTGAGTTCCTGAGCCGGTTCCGGCAAGCGTAACAGCATAAAAAACGACCGATGGTGCAAAAGCCATCGGTCGTTTTTTGTTATGGGGCAGTAAAAATATGGTTGCGGGGCGTCGGGGATGCCGCGCCTCCTTTAGCCAAGCGGCACATCAATCTCATCTCCGATGGCAAAGCTGTAGATCGTCAGCTTCGTCACCGGCACGCTCAACCGCTGGGCAAACGCACGGCGGTAGAGCCGTAGCTGGGCGACGTACTCGTCAATATAATACTGGGCATCGCGGCTGCGGTCGGTCTTATAGTCAAGGATCTCGGCATGCTCGTCAAACACCAGCACAAGGTCGGCAATGCCCTGCACCAGTACCTCGGCCCCGGCAGCGCTCCCCTGCTGTGCGGCGGGGGTGATGTCGGCGGCGGGCAGCGCCGTGATGAACGGCTCCTCGCGCAGGATACGGCGGGCCAGCCGGATCCGCCGCCAGACCGCGCTGTCAAAGAAGGGGCGCACGGCGTCCAGATCCAGCTTATCCGCCAGCGCGGCGTCCAGCAGCTGCAGCCCGGTCTGCCGCTGCACCTCGGCCGCAAGATCGGGGGCCGGGCCGTCAAAGGGCACACTCTGCATAAAGGCGTGGATGGCGGTGCCGCGCTCGGCGCCGGTCATGCCGCTTTTTTGCAGAAAGGCCGGGCGCTCCAGCGCAACCGGGCGGGCGGCGTGGGCCACCGCGCTGACGCTGACCTTAGCGGGGACCTTTTCGAGCGCGGCGCGGGGGCTTTGCCACGCAAAGCTGGCCTGCAGCTGCGCCACCAGCACAGGGTCCGCCGCAGCGGCGGGCGGCGCAGACG
>OGIY01001197.1_pt1 | contig 9846 bp, 5 predicted proteins | sample 1571931 | NCBI WGS metagenome assembly OGIY01 (sample SAMEA2582110, study PRJEB24529) | metagenome | biome: Human gut stool | place: China | collected 2011
TGGGCTTATTCGCTTTAGGAGCCTGCAATAACAAGAATACACAAGGTCATGAAGGACATGGCCATAGTACCGTCACACACAACAACGATGAACACAACCATGAAGCGGAAGGTCACAACCATGAAGCGGAAGGACATACCCATGGAACAGAAGGAGAATGCAACGGCGATCATAAACATGATGCGGCCGACAATCACCAAGGCACTGCTGCCGGACACGATGAAACTGCCGAAGCCGCCCACAGCGACGAAATCATCCTCCCGAAAGCGAAAGCCGATGCTGCCGGAGTAAAAGTAAGCATTGTAGAACCCGCCCCTTTCCAACAAGTAATCAAGACCAGCGGACAGGTATTAGCTGCACAAGGCGACGAATCCGTCGCGGTAGCCACTGTGGCAGGTGTTGTCTCATTCCGCGGAAAGGTGACGGAAGGCATGAGTGTAGGCAGCGGCACTCCGCTAGTGACCATTTCCTCGCACAACATCGCAGACGGCGACCCGGTGCAACGTGCCCGCATCGCTTACGAAGTGTCGAAGAAAGAATACGAACGGATGAAAGCGCTTGTCAAAAACAAAATCGTATCCGACAAGGATTTTGCACAGGCAGAGCAGAATTACGAGAATGCCCGCATCAGCTATGAGGCGCTCGCAAAGAACCATTCGGCAATCGGACAGAACATTACCGCTCCTATCGCCGGCTACGTGAAAAGTATTCTGGTGAAAGAAGGGGATTATGTCACAATTGGCCAGCCATTGGTCAGCGTGACACAGAACCGCCGTCTGTTCCTCCGTGCCGAAGTGTCGGAAAAGTATTACCCGTATCTCCGTACAATTAATTCCGCCAATTTCCGGACACCATATAATAATAAGGTATATGAATTGGGAACATTGAACGGCCGGCTTCTCTCGTTCGGCAAAACAGCGGGAGACAACTCTTTCTATGTCCCCGTAACTTTTGAATTTGACAACAAAGGCGACATCATAGCCGGTTCGTTCGTAGAGGTCTACCTGCTTTCCTCCCAACTGGAGAATGTCCTTTCCCTTCCCCGCACGGCACTGACCGAGGAACAGGGAATCTACTTTGTATATCTGCAACTTGACGAAGAGGGATACAAAAAGCAAGAAGTGACTTTAGGCGCCGACAACGGCAAAAATGTGCAAATCCTCACCGGAATAAAACCGGGCGACCGCGTAGTGACGGAAGGAGCTTATCAGGTTCGTCTGGCAAGCGCCAGCAACGCAATTCCCGCACACAGCCACGAACACTAAGCGGCAAGGCGCCGCAGCCGGATTGCTTTGCGGTGCATCTATCTCATTTTTTATCACTCAATTGATGAATTATCATGCTTAACAAAATTATACATTACTCCCTGCATAACAGGTTGGTCGTACTCTGCGCGGCTTTCCTCCTGCTCATCGCGGGCACCTACACTGCCATGAATACCGAAGTTGACGTCTTCCCCGACCTCAACGCCCCGACGGTGGTTATCATGACCGAAGCCAATGGTATGGCAGCCGAGGAAGTGGAACAACTCGTTACCTTTCCTGTCGAAACAGCCGTAAACGGTGCTACCGGTGTACGCCGTGTCCGTTCTTCGTCCACCAACGGCTTCTCCGTTGTCTGGGTGGAATTTGACTGGGGAACAGACATCTACCTCGCCCGCCAGATTGTCAGCGAGAAACTGGCGGTAGTCAGTGAATCCCTCCCCGTCAACGTGGGCAAGCCGACGCTGGGCCCGCAATCTTCTATCCTGGGCGAAATGCTGATTGTCGGTCTGACCGCCGACTCGGCCTCCATGCTCGACCTCCGCACGATTGCGGACTGGACGATTCGCCCGCGCCTGCTGTCCACCGGAGGGGTGGCACAGGTAGCCGTGTTGGGCGGAGATATCAAAGAATACCAGATTCAACTGGACCCGGAACGGATGCGCCACTACAGCGTTTCAATGGGTGAAATAATGGCTGTCACCCAAGACATGAACTTAAACGCCAACGGTGGCGTACTTTACGAGTTCGGAAATGAATATATCGTGCGTGGGGTACTTTCTACCCCGAAGGTCGAGGAGCTAGGCAAAGCAGTCGTAAAAACAGTAAACACTTTCCCCGTCACACTGGAGGACATCGCCGACGTGAAAATCGGCCCCAAAGCTCCGAAACTGGGAACCGCTTCCGAACGCGGCAAACCTGCCGTACTAATGACAGTCACCAAACAGCCTGCCACTAGTACCCTCGAACTGACCGACAAACTGGAAGCCTCTCTGAAAGACCTCCAAAAGAACCTGCCTGCCGACGTGAAAGTGTCTACTGACATTTTCCGCCAAAGCCGTTTCATCGAAAGTTCCATCGGAAACGTTCAGAAGTCGTTGTTGGAGGGAGGTATTTTCGTTGTCATCGTGCTTTTCCTGTTCCTGGCAAATGTACGTACAACGGTGATCTCGCTGGTGACACTGCCTATCTCACTGCTCGTCTCCATTCTTACGCTGCACTATATGGGATTGACTATCAACACAATGAGTCTCGGTGGTATGGCCATTGCTATCGGTTCACTGGTGGACGACGCGATCGTGGACGTCGAAAACGTGTACAAGCGCCTGCGGGAGAACCGGCAGAAACCGGAGGCCGAACGGCTCAGTACACTGGAGGTGGTATTCAACGCCTCGAAGGAAGTTCGTATGCCTATCCTTAATTCGACGTTGATTATTGTAGTCAGTTTTGTCCCCCTGTTCTTCCTGAGCGGAATGGAAGGAAGAATGTTGGTCCCGCTGGGCATTGCGTTTATCGTGGCGTTGTTCGCTTCGACGGTTGTTGCGCTGACGCTGACCCCGGTACTTTGCTCGTATCTGCTGGGCAGTAACAAGACGAACAAGGAACTGAAAGAGTCATTCGTAGCCCGTTGGATGAAAGGGATTTACGGGAAGGCACTGACTTGGGTACTGGCCCACAAACGGGTGACTTTGGGAAGTACAATCGGACTGTTTGTGGTCGCTCTCGGTGTGTTCTTCACTCTCGGACGCAGCTTCCTGCCTTCTTTCAATGAGGGCTCGTTCACAATCAACATCAGTTCGCTGCCGGGCATTTCGTTGGAAGAAAGCAACAAAATGGGACATCGTGCCGAGGAACTGCTGCTGACAATTCCAGAGATACAGACGGTAGCCCGCAAGACGGGACGTGCCGAACTGGACGAGCACGCGCTTGGCGTGAACGTCTCGGAAATCGAAGCTCCGTTCGAGCTGAAAGACCGTCCGCGCAACGAGCTCGTTGCCGAAGTGCGCGAGAAACTAGGAACGATCACCGGTGCAAATATAGAAATCGGTCAGCCTATCAGCCACCGAATCGATGCCATGTTGTCCGGTACAAAGGCAAACATCGCCATCAAACTTTTCGGCGATGACTTGAACAAGATGTTCTCACTCGGCAACCGGATAAAGGACGCTATCGGAGATATACCGGGCATTGCCGACCTCAACGTGGAGCAGCAGATCGAGCGTCCGCAGTTGAAGATTCAACCGAAACGGGAGATGCTTGCCAAGTTCGGGATTACCTTGCCGGAATTCTCGGAATATGTCAACGTTGCCCTTGCAGGAAAAGTGATCTCGCAGGTTTATGAACAGGGAAAGAGCTTCGACCTCATCGTAAAAGTGAAGGATGACGCACGGGACGAAATGGAGAAAATCCGCAACTTAATGGTAGACACCAACGACGGCCGCAAAGTGCCTCTGAACTACGTGGCGGAAGTGGTTTCGGCCATGGGACCGAACACGATCAACCGCGAAAACGTGAAGCGCAAAATCGTGATTTCCGCCAACGTGGCGGACCGTGACCTCCGAAGTGTGGTAAACGACATCCAAAAGCGTATCGATACGTCTATACAGCTCCCCGAAGGCTATCACATCGAATACGGTGGACAGTTTGAAAGCGAACAAGCCGCCAGCCGGACATTGGCGCTGACGTCATTCATCAGCATTGTTGTCATCTTCCTGCTGCTTTACAACGAGTTCCGCAGCGTGAAGGAATCCGGCGTTATCTTGTTGAACCTGCCGCTTGCACTGATCGGCGGTGTTTTCGCACTGGTCATCACGACGGGTGAGGTCAGCATTCCGGCAATTATCGGGTTTATCTCCCTGTTCGGCATTGCGACCAGAAACGGTATGTTGCTTATCAGCCACTATAACCACCTCCAAAAAGAGGAAGGACTGAACGTATACGACAGTGTCATGCAAGGCTCGCTCGACCGTCTGAACCCGATTCTTATGACAGCGCTTTCGTCGGCACTGGCACTGATCCCGCTGGCGCTCGGCGGCGACTTGCCCGGAAACGAAATTCAAAGTCCAATGGCCAAAGTTATCTTGGGCGGACTTTTAACCTCTACGTTCCTGAACGGTTTCATCGTTCCGATTGTTTACCTGATGATGCACCGCCGGCCTACCGACGCTGCACCGGAGCAAGAATCCCTCGCGACACCCTGCTAATCATCAGCCAGACGTAATAGAAGAAACAAATAAAAGAAAAAGTATGAAACGGATTATCATTATAAGTTCTTTTGCTGCCACTGCACTCTTCACCCTGACGGGGGGTGTGCAGGCACAGAACAGCATAGAACAGGTATTAAAAAATATAGAAACGAACAACAAGGAGTTGCAGGCGAACGCCCAACTGATTACCTCGCAGAAACTGGAATCCAAAACGGACAACAACCTGCCCGATCCTACCTTGTCCTACGCTCACCTCTGGGGAGCAAAGGACAAAAACGAAACAATCGGCGAACTCGTCGTTTCGCAGAGTTTCGACTTCCCCAGCCTGTATGCCACGCGCAATAAACTGAACCGGTTGAAGGCAGGGGCTTACGACAGCCAGGCGGACGTATTCCGTCAGGACAAACTGTTGCAGGCGAAAGAAGTCTGTCTGGACATTATCATGCTCCGCCAGCAGAAACAAATTCTCGAAGAAAGGCTCCGCAACGCGGAAGTACTCGCTGAAATGTATGCCAAACGTCTCCAAACCGGAGACGCCAACGCCCTCGAGACGAACAAAATCAATCTGGAATTACTGAACGTCCGCACAGAAGCCTCACTCAACGAAACGGCGCTCCGCAACAAAATGCAGGAACTGAATACGCTGAACGGCAATATCCCGGTGGTCTTTGAAGAAAGCCGGTATCCCCTCACTCCTTTTCCCTCCGATTACCAGATCTTGAAATCGGAAGTGCTCTCTGCCGACCGTACCCTCATGGCGCTCGGCAACGAAAGCCTCGTTGCCCGGAAACAAATAGCGGTCAACAAATCGCAGTGGTTGCCGAAACTGGAACTGGGATATCGCCGGAACACAGAAACGGGCACACCTTTCAACGGGGTAGTAGTCGGCTTCTCTTTCCCTCTTTTCGAAAACCGGAACAAGGTGAAGATTGCGAAAGCACAAGCTTTGAACATCGACCTGCAAAAAGAAAATGCCACGTTGCAAGTTGAATCCGAATTGTCACAGCTCTATCGTGAAGCCAAAGCACTGCATAACTCCATGGAAGAATATAAAAAGACGTTCCGGTCGCAACAGGACTTGGCATTGCTGAAACAGGCACTCACCGGAGGACAAATCAGCATGATAGAGTATTTCGTAGAAGTATCCGTCATCTACCAGAGCCACCAGAACTATCTGCAACTCGAAAACCAATATCAGAAAGCAATGGCACGGATTTACAAAAGTAAGTTGTAGACCTTATCCGGCCTTTACAACACGCGGATCTTTTCCGGCAAATACCCGCTACGGATACGCCATTCCTGCGGATAAAGATTATTAGCCCGGTTGCCGATATTCTTCACAAAACCCAGAGGAATATTTCGATAAGTGAGCAAAACATACCCGCGAGGGGCTGTCGCCGGCAAAGTGACAGCCTCTTTCCGCAAATAAGCGATTGCTTGTTCATAACTCAACGCCTCGGTTGCAAAAACATCCTGCCGCAGAAGAAGGGCACTCATGGCCAAGGCATGGGCGGGAATCAGATCTTTTCCTTTCACCTCGCCAACCGAAACGCCTGCCTGCACCACCCGCAAATGTTGTTTCATGGCAGCCAGTTCGGCTACGCATTGCTGAGGAAACGCGTGTATTTCAGCACCTTCTGCCGACAAGACGTACTTTCCGGCACACTCATCATTCAGCCATTTTCCGGCCGTTGCCATGTTTTCCTTGGAGACAGGCGAAGAAGAGGCTCCCCCACCTTTCTTACCTTTTTTTCCGGCGGATTTTCCTTTCGGAAACGAATAATAATCGGCATAACTGTCCTCCCCTGCCGTTTCCGGTTTGCGGAGTACAGACAAGAAAAAGCCTTCACCCTTCGTCTTATGCGGGAAAAAGTGATATACGGAAGCCGATTCGCCGCACAGCAGATTTCCTGTGATATTCCACTCTTCCCGAATATCTACCGCCAACGATTCCGCCCCAAATTCCTGCTGAATCCAACGGACATTTTCTTCGTCCTCTTTCGTGTTATATGTACAGGTACTGTATATAAGAATGCCTCCGGGCTTCAGACTCGGCCAAACGTCCGCAATAATCCTCCGTTGCCGTTGCCAGCAAATTTCCACATTCTCCGGACTCCATTCTTCAACGGCCACCGGATCTTTACGGAACATCCCTTCGCCGGAGCAAGGCACATCTGTCAGAATAACGTCAAAGAAAGAAGGCAAAGCCGAAAAATCAGCCGGGTCGTTATTCGTAACCACCACATCCGGATGTCCCCATTTCGTCAGGTTCTCCGCCAAAATCTGCGACCGGTTCCGGATTACCTCGTTGGCAACCAGCAAACTACCTTCGGGCAACACACTACGAGCATGGGTCGATTTCCCTCCCGGAGCGGCACAAAGGTCGAGCATCACCACCGGCTTCGTGACATGCTGCCGGAGCACCTGTTCCACGAACATCGAAGAAGCCTCCTGCACATAATAACACCCTGCATGAAACAACGGGTCGAATGTAAAAGTGAGCCGTTCGTCGAGGTAGATTCCCTCCGAAGACCAGGGAGGTTGAACCGATAGAGCATTTTCCACTTTCAGCCGATGAACTTTCAACCGATTCAGTCTAATGCTCACAGGAGGTTCCTGCTGCAAGGCGGAAACCAGTTTTTCGTATTCTTCGACGCCCAACAAAGCGCGGGTATATTCTGTAAAAGAAGCGGGTAAATTCATTTTCATTTATTAATTTGCGCAAATATCAAAAATATTTCGTCTCTTTGCAACTTTCTCGGATACTAACTGCGTCTAACAGACAAAGAAACAAATTAAAAAATAACAAATATGAAACAAATTCTAATAGCATTATTGCTCGCATTCACCACTTCGACAGTAATTAATGCACAAAAACAGAGTAGCATTGAGAAGGATTCTACCGAAAATGTGAAAGTGACCCTTTCGAAAAAGACAGACACCAAGGCGGATGAATCCAACACAACAGTGACGGTGATCGGCGTAGATACAACGGACATGGATACGACGGCGGGCAAGGATGACAACGACCTTCCCTTCGGCAACCTCAGCGACACGATCAGCGGAGGGATCCTGATCTCTATTATCGCAATCGTCGCCGTCTTCGGACTGCCCGTATTTATCTTGTTTGTAATCTTTTTCTTCCGCTACAAGAACCGGAAAGCCCGTTACCGCCTTGCCGAACAGGCCATTGCAGCCGGACAACCGCTGCCGGAAAACTTTATCCGCGAAAATCGGCCGGCCGACCAACGCTCACAAGGCATCAAAAACACCTTTACAGGGATCGGACTTTTCATCTTCCTCTGGGCGATCACCGGAGAGTTCGGAATCGGAGCAATCGGACTGCTTATCATGTTTATGGGCATCGGCCAATGGATAATAGGCAGCAAACAACAGAAAACAGATGATGTTGATCCTTTCCGGATGAACGTTTCCCGGAAAAGAGACATCGACACAGCCGCCCCTTCGGCAACGCAGCAGGAAGAAAGAAACGGAGAAAAGAGCGACGAAAATAAATGAGCCAACTCAACGATATATCGCTAGTCGCACAGGTCGTAGTGTTCAAAAACACTAGGGCCTTCGACCAGTTAGTGAAGAAATACCAGTCGCCCGTGCGGCGGTTCTTTCTCAACCTGACTTGCGGCGACAGCGAATTGAGTGACGATTTGGCGCAGGATACATTCATCAAGGCATATACCAATCTCTCTTCTTTCCACAACCTGTCGAGTTTCTCAACGTGGCTCTACCGCATTGCCTATAATGTTTTTTATGATTATATTCGCAGCCGGAAAGAAATGGCCGGCTTGGACACAACGGAAATAGATGCCATTAACAGTACCGAACAAGAAAACGTCGGGCAGAAAATGGATGTCTACCAGTCGCTCAAAACGCTAAAAGATGTGGAACGAACCTGCATCACCTTGTTTTATATGGAAGATTTAAGCATTGACAAGATCGCAGGTATTACCGGAATACCGGCAGGAACGGTGAAAAGCCACCTGTCGCGTGGAAAAGATAAATTAGCAACGTACTTAAAACAAAATGGTTATGACAGAAATAGACAATGATAAACTCTTGCGCGACTTCTTTACCGAAAACAGGCAGGAGATAGCGGACAGGGGATTCAGCCGCCGTGTCATGCACCACCTACCCGACCGCAGCAATCGGCTGGCACGCATTTGGAACGCCTTCGTCATGGCTGTGGGAGCCGTACTTTTCGTCTCCTTAGGTGGACCGGAAGCTGCATGGGGAACGATTCGGGAGGTATTCATCGGCATGATTAATCATGGAACAACAAGTCTCGACCCGAAATCAATCATTATCGCAAGTGTAGTGCTACTGTTTATGGCTGCAAGAAAAGTAGCTTCATTGGCATAGGCGGTACGGAAATGTTAAGATAATACTATCGACTGTTTAATCAGTCCCCATTATTTTCCTCTTAATTTTTCCCTTACTAATAAAGCTATCCGAGTGTTAAACAATAATAAATCTACCCTTTGTCCCCGATTAGCCCAAACATAGATGTTGTATCTTTGTTGCTCTGTAAACTAAAATAGAGAGAAAAGTTTTGAAATTACGTATATTCATTTTATTCCTGTTCCTGCCTTTATTGCGTGCCCAGGCAAGCGTCATCGACAGTTTGATGACCCACCCCCGGGATTCTATCGGACTCACGAGTGATTCCCTTGTACTGCATTTTTTAGAGGAATCGGGTATACCTATCTCCGATAATAATAAAGTGAAACTGCTGAAAAGCGGGCGGGAAAAGTTTATCGACTTGTTTGAAGCAATCCGTCAGGCCAAGCACCACGTGCATCTGGAATATTTCAACTTCCGAAATGACTCCATTGCCAATGCTTTGTTCACTTTATTAGCCGAAAAAGTGAAAGAAGGTGTTGAAGTACGAGCTATGTTTGACGCTTTCGGAAACTGGTCGAACAACAAGCCCCTTAAAAAGAAACACCTCAAGAAAATACGTGAACAAGGAATCGAAATCGTCAAGTTTGACCCGTTCACCTTCCCTTATATCAATCACGCCGCCCACCGCGACCATCGCAAAATTGCTGTTATCGACGGAAAAGTGGCATATACAGGCGGAATGAATATCGCCGATTATTATATCAACGGACTACCCAAAATCGGAACCTGGCGTGATATGCACATGCGTATCGAAGGGGATGCAGTCAATGATTTGCAGGAGATTTTCCTGACGATCTGGAACAAAGAGACTAAACAGAATATAGGAGGAGAAGCTTATTTCCCCCAACATGAGGGACAGACAGACAGCACAAATATCGTTGTAGCAATTGTAGACCGTACCCCGAAAAAGAATAGCCGTATGTTGAGTCATGCCTATGCCATGAGCATTTATTCGGCAC
>OGIY01001208.1_pt1 | contig 9776 bp, 6 predicted proteins | sample 1571931 | NCBI WGS metagenome assembly OGIY01 (sample SAMEA2582110, study PRJEB24529) | metagenome | biome: Human gut stool | place: China | collected 2011
CAATCTACAAAATCTCTCATAAAAATAATAAAAGCCACTTATGAGTGGCTCATTTCCTTACAAGAAAGTAAGGCGTTGCTTTTTTATATGTTGCAAAGGTAATAGATTTATTTTATATACCAAATAAATTTATATAGAGAATATACATTTAACATTTTATTTGCATTCACACACAACCTACCAGCATTATAACTTCTATTCTTGGATAAACATCAATAATCATAATTATAATGGAAAATGTAAACGAAGACCTTTTCTTGCCTGAAGATATTCAGACCGAGATTGAAAAGAAAGTAAAAGAGCTGAAAGATTCAGATCCCAAACTAAAACGTGTATTCCCGATTTTTGTGGAAGGAGATGAAGACGAAGGCGAAAAGCCATATTATATCGGTTATTTTAAACAGCCGCCTTTCCCGACATTCAGTAAATATTTGTCTCTCTCCCAAAAGGACCAGGCCGGTGCCATGCGAGAATTGGCAAAAGATTGCTTTGTCGATGGCGACAAAGAACTGATTAAAGATGATTCCTTGTTCATCTATGGCTTGATGCCACACCTGGCTCAAATCATCGAGTTGCGCAAAGGAAAACTCGTAAATTTATCAAAAGCTGGGAAGTAAAAGACGATCAACTTATTCGTCATAGACTGATATTTATCCGTCATTATTTTCCCAGCGTAAACCTTGATGAGTTAAACGATGAAGAATTTGCAATGCTTTCTGAAGATGCCGTATGGCTCCACAGCAAAATGCTCATAACTCAACAAGCAAGTGCACTTGGAATGCTTGCGTAAAGTGTCTTATTACTCGTTTTTTCTACGTAGCCCTTTATCCTCTGTCGGATAAGGGGCTTTTTCAATCTTTCAGGGTACCAAACCGCTATTCTTTAGAAAATCAAAATACAAAAAGATGGCAGAAAATTATATTGTTAATTATCAGATAAACGTTAACTCTAATCCAGCTTTAGAGTCTATACGTAAATTTCAGCAGGCCACAGCTGAAATGGAATCATTAACAAAGCGATTTGATATTGTTGCAAAAAGCATCGGTAAGGTTAATTCAGCATTGGCTTCTATTAAAACTAAGCCTATCAATATACAGATTAACACAAGCGCGGCAGAAGCTAGTTTAGAACGTGTTTTAAAGCAACTAAGCAATATTAAATCACAGGCTAAGACTGCATTAGGTAAACCTTTATATTCAACTTCGGATATAAAGAAATTGAATCAAGCTATTAGTTCTATAAATGGTAAAACGATTGAGCCAAAGGCTAATACAGAAAGAGCAATAAGTAGTCTTGATAAGTTAATACAGAAAATAGAACAGATTAAGTCGAATAGTAAAATAACCATTACAGCCAGTGCCGCTGGCGCATCTAAGGGGGTATCTGGTAGCACAACTAGAAATACGACTTCCACTTCAACACGACAGACTGGAGCAGGACGAAGTACTTATCTGTATCCATCTACTCGGCAAGTATTAGGTCCAACATACGCCAACACAGGTACGAATGTTGCGGGCGAAATGATTAAGGGTATGGGAATTGCCTATGGACTTAGCTCTTTAATGTCTGGGGTAACTTCTGTATTTAGAGATGCTTCTACCTATGATAATATAGCCAAAACGACAAAGAATATCCTCCAGACTCACGATAAAAAAGTGGGATTTGAAGCTAGATTTAATGAAATGAACCAATTAATGCGTCAAGTTGGAGTTGAAACTAAATATACAGCCCCACAAGTTGCATCAGCTGGAAAATTCTTAGCTATGGCAGGATTTAATGTCGATCAAATAAAACATGCCATCCGGCCTATATCAGATATTGCACTTGTAGGTGATACAGACTTGGGAGAAACAGCGGATGTTGTAACCAACATTATGACCGCTTATGAAATCCCAGCAAAACAAATGGATAACACAGCAGACATTCTTACGATGACGTTCACAAAAACGAATACAACATTGTTAGAATTAGCTGAATCATTTAAGTATGCAGGTACGGTAGCTCATCAATCCGGATTAGATTTTGAAACAGCTTCGGCAGCTTTGGGCGTATTAGGTAATGCCGGTTTAAAAGGTTCTCATGCAGGTACAACATTACGCATGATGTTACTAAACATGATGAATCCAACCAAAAAAGGACAAGAAGCATGGGATATACTAGGTATTAGTCCCAAAGACAAAAGTGGTAATCTCCGGAATCTCACTGATATTTTGAGTGATTTGCACAAAAAACAACAAAGCATGAGTTCCGGTGACTTCACAACATTAATTAATAAGATGTTTCGAGTTACTGCGGCTCCAGGTGCATTAGCATTGATAAATAATGTAGAAGATGTGCAAAAAAACGCAGAACTTAATCGGCATTCAATGAACCTGGCATCCGATTTGGCTGATGAAAAGAAAAACACCATACAAGGTCTTTGGTATCAGATGACCTCGGCATTTACAGAAACTGGAATGCAAGGGTTTGAACAAATGCAAGGAGTAATCCGAGACTTCCTGCAACGCATGATTGAGTTAATGAAATCCACAGAATTTGCAACTGCATTGAGAAATGCAATGGATATGTTCTTGAAAATCGCGAATGTTGTTATTGATGTGTTTAAAGACATTATGACTGTCTGGAACTGGATACCAAATTGGGGGAAGACCGTTCTTCAATATTTTATAAGAATCCAAATGTCGTTAGGAATTGCAGCAGGCGTAGTTCAAAGTATATGGAGTACGACATTAATGATTCGTGGATTGTTTATGGGAGATTGGTTGTCTAAATTCTTTTTAAAACCGCTATTTACCGCACTTACCTATATGGTACGTATATATAATATAGAAAAAAGCCGCCATAATTTAAGTAAAGGACAGGCTATATTCAATGCGTTAGGTGGAGGTTTACTACATGGTGGAAGTAAAATTAAACAATGGTTTGTTGGAGGAAGTACAGTCGGTAATGTTGTAGCAAATAGTAGTAATAAGACTATAAATACCCTCACGGAAATAGGTAATACAACATTATGGGGAGCAATAAAAAGGCTTGCACGTTTTTTCTTAACTAATCCAATTGGTTGGGGATTAAGCGCAGCTTATACAATCTATAAACTTGGTTCATATATATATCAAACACAAAGAATAACAGAAGCAGCTCGTCAAGCCAATGAAGCATGGGCACAAAGCTATCGTAATTTGAATGTTGACAAGTTGAATCTATCCGATCCAGATGCCTTAATGATTGGAAATATGCGTATTTTCAATAATGAATTGTTAACCCAAAACGAGCGTATTGCACAGTCTACCGAATTATGGCATCGTTACTGGATAGAAAAGAATGGTCAAAAACAAAATGTAGACGATCAAACCAAATTCTTTGATACAGCCGCAGGTAGAGACCCGGAATTACTAAAACGATTAGAAGCCGCAGACCAATGGACAGGTGTAGATAAAGCCTTCCAGTCATTGTCCAGTGCACTAGGCATGAAACAGACTGTCAAAAAAGGTCTGAACGGCGAAAATTATTATGCGTATGAGTTACATGGCCGTACTTTAAGTGGAACCAATACTAATATCTTTGCAAAAAACGGAGATATAAGCGAACAAGTGGCCGTCCAAATGATGCTGGCTCAATTAGCAGACCATAATTCTAAAGAGAATATGGCTTTGAGCAAATATCTTTTGCACAATGCCACTTCTGCTCGTAGTTCGGAAGATCTATCGAATATACTAAAGAATGCAGCAGATAGGTTTATACCTAAGATGGGTAGTTGGGATTCTCGATGGGACTGGATTAGCACAGAAACATTCCATGATAAGATGACCGAAGGTGATGTACACCGCTCACAAGCATATATACGTCATCTAACTCAAATTATGCATGGAACAATAAGTGCATGGGATGATTACGCTTCAATTCTTAAAGATTTTGAGTCTGGAGAAACAATAGACCCAACAAGAACCCAGAAAGTATTACAAGGGTTATTTGGGCCGTTGTTTGATCCAACTAAAGGGTTATTTGGAACAGAAGGATGGTCAAAGCATGTACAAGATATTGTTAATAATCCGGGAAAATATAAACTAGAAAGTCAACAAGAAGCAATAGATTATATTACTGAAACCTTTGATAAGTTAGTTTCTTGGTATAACGATTTGTATTCCGGACATAAATCTTTGTTTGCTCCGTTCATAAATAGAACACCGATTCAAAATCTTCTTTCTGAAGGAGATGTTCTTCCTACGGGCGGTTTTTATGGTCCACAGAAAGAAGGTGATAAAGCGATTTTTGACGGGGCACAATATATAGCCAAAACAATAGCCCCATACGCTACTCCACAGTGGGTAGATAAAAGTGGGAAAATATATACCCCTAAAAATGCTAAGGATACATTTAAGTGGGACCCTACAACTGATAACAAAGAGCAAGATTTAGCCTCTAGCCTTCATAATGGAGCCGACCAGTCTCAATATAGGAGTCACAATAATTATAATGCAGCTCCCAAACAACTGATAGTACGAATTGAAAATTTAATGCGCGTGGATCATCAAACAATTGATATGACAGATGATAGACAAGTTGCGGCAATAACAAACGTAAAACAAGAATTAGCAACCGCCTTGTTAGATGTAGTTCAAGATTTTAATGCAAATATGATGTAATATGAGTTTTATAAGCTCTACATTTTCTAATTTAACGATTAATGTTGGTAAAGGGCTGGCAAACACCGGTGTGAATGCCGCCCTTTATGCAGCTAACTATAGAAAAAGAGATGGACAATTGAAATTTATATCCAATAGAGGATATAGTAATGTATTTGTTTATGCAGTCAAAAGAACGATGATGCAAATGACTTTTGCTACCATCAACGATCTTTATCCCAAATATATACGCCAGTTGGACAAAAAGAATGCTACCGCAGCCTATCAGAAGAACCAAGGTCAAGAGCTTCAGAAAATCATAACGAACGGTCAGAAGGCAGATGAAGATACCTTTAATAAACAAGGGGTTGTATTAAAGTATCAGGGCAAACCTGCCAATGAAGGTTTACTCCTTTGGATTAAAAATGAAAGCGGCCAGGTTCAAACGGTTCAATTCAATACTTATTGGGATAAAATAAAAGGATTGAGCAATGAAGCTGCTGCCAGTTCATCACTTAACACTGCTACGGAAGTAAAGGTGCCAGGCGATCCTGTTTTCTTAGACTTAGGTGCTATAGTGCAAGTACAAAGTTCTAACAATCTTGTATTAACCAAGGTACAGATTATTCACGTAAAGAATTGATTTCAGGAGGCGATATAAATTTTACTGTAACAGGAAAGATTGTTAGCAATTATCCAGATGTATATCCGTATGCAGAAGTTTCCAAATTTATAACATTGATGCAACATAAAGGAGTTATCCAGGTATTTAATCTCATGTTTCAACAGTTCAATGTGACACAAATTCTGATAAAAGACTTCAATATGGGGCAAAATGAAGGCTTTAAGAATGTTCAACCATATAGTTTTACATGTGTTGCCGTTGAACCGGATGACGCGGTTAATGTAGTGCAAGATACCATAAATGGAACAAACCTTGAAATCTCTCAAATGAAAAAACAAGGTTGGGCCAAAGTTCTTCTTGATAAAGTTAAAGCATCTGCTGCTAATCAAGCCGCTCAAATGATTGAATCATTAACTTCCAACACCATTTAAGTATGAAACTTCCAGAAGCAATAATTATAGATGGTAAAGAATGCCTTGATATATTGTGCTGTAAAATCCTAATATGGGAAGCTAATAGTGACGTTATAGAGATTAACGATCCAGATGAAAATAAATGCCTTGTTATCCGGGAATGTGAAAGCATTGAGATAAATGATACTTATAAGAAGCTTATTAATTCAGCTTCCGTCAGATTCCCAAGAGGAACCGTAATTAAACGCACTATAACTTCCGAGAACATAGAAAAAGAAGGTGCAACTACTGTTTATACAGAGCGTTTAATAGACGGTACAGTTGTAGAAAAGCGAAAAGGATATTCTACAGCCCAGCCGACTGATTTTAAGGTAGGACAACGTATCCGGATATATTTAGGCTATTATAAAGATAGAGGAAAGGTCTTCAAAAATGCGACCGAGAGACTTCAGGCAATGGAGAAAGAGGCATTTGTCAAGAACGTTCCCGATTTTGACGGTTATATCGTAAAATGCAGTGTAAGCACACCTATTGAAATCAAATGTGAGAATCTGGCAAGTGGGCTAAAACGAAAAAATGTCGTTAAATTAGGCCCAATGACTGTTACAGTAAACGATTTGTTGAAAGAGGGAGGAAAATACGATTTATTAAAAGGAACAGGGTTAAAATTGCATCCCAAAACAGCAGAAAGGGACATTAATATTGGCAAGATTCAGTTAACGGAAGATTTGACAGTTGCGGATGTATTAACAGAATGGAATAAATACGGGCTATATAGTTTTATTAGGAAAGATACAGATGGAACTCCTTATGTTATGGTAGGGCATACTTATTTATCAGGAAATGTTGCCAGCTCTATTTTAAATACAGATGGAAGTTCTGATACTCCTCAAATACAGTTTGATTATCATGTAGCCCAAGACAATTTAACTTTGATGAATTGTGATCCCCGATATTTAGCGGTCTCCGCTGAAGGATTCAAGTTTGAGGGTAACAAACAAATCAAGTATAATGTAACAGTTCGTTTAAATCCAGAATGGACCGGACAAAATGATACAGAACATAAGAAATTCCAAATTCTGAATGAAACAAAACTTAGCAAGAAATCCCTAAAACTTGGAGCTATCCCCAAATCAAAGACTAAGGATAGAGTAAACCTAAGTGCGTACAACGTTATCCCTTATGTATCATCAAAAATTGGCATTAGCGAGGACGAATTAATAAAAGAAGCCGAAGCCTTTTTTGAAGGATATAATAGAAATGGCGTTGAGGGTAGTATTACTATCTTCGGAGATTTACATAGAACTAATTTAGGCATGAGGCATTTGGAATCTGGAATGAAAGTCGTTTTACTTGATAAACGCGAACCTGAAAAACAAGGTTGGTATCTTATTGAAGAAATCAACACAAAATTTGGTGTTAACGGTTTTAGGCAGACTTTAAAACTCCCCTACTGTATTGCCAAACCAGAAAAAGAATAAAACTATGGCAGATAAAATTACAAGCGATTTAAGCGCAAACAGTGCTATTTATGATGCTATACGACAAATTGCATTTCATAAATTGGTAAACCCACGAAACAACGTTATAAAAAACACAGCCAAAATATCTGGTTTTGTTGTTAAAATACATACAGATGGAGAACTGTGCGGAACTGTTGATGTACAGGAATATACTCATACACTTACAGACAAACAGGCTATTGATGACGGGCTTCCAGTTGGTTTACATGAAGGCGTATATCTTTCAGCCATTCAAAATAATGAAAATGGTTTAGTGGTTATCCCCTATCTTTATTCGGATGTCGTAATAACAACAGACCCTGAAACATTACGCGAATATGTTATTCAATACTCTCATGCAGACACAATACAAGTAGACGCGCATAACAAAGTAATTATTGGAGCAACAGAAACAAAAGAATGGGAAGATTCAGAGGATACTCCAGATGTAGATGAATTGGAAAAGACAGGTGTTCATGCTCACACGACTTATACCCCTGTTTCGATATTGTCGGAAGTTGCTAAAGGAGAAGGAGAAAGTGATAAAAGTATATTCAAAATAACCGCTGACGATATTTTATCCCAACATGATAAAAGTCAAATACTTCTTGATGCCCAACAAATTTTGGCAAAATACAATACAAAAGAAATTATAATCAGAGAAGATGGAGTGTATTTGGGTAGCGGTAGTGCCAATGAACCAGCAGTACTTGGAAATCAATTAGCAACTTTATTGGTTGACTGGCTAGGAGCATTATCTCAAATGATGACCCCAACTATGATGGGACCTCAACCCCCAGCTAATTTGGCAAAGTTTGTATCCCTTCAAGCAAAAGTTAACTCCTATAAAGCATCTATATCAGGATTTTTATCAAAAACTGTAAAAGTGGCAGAATAATGGCAAAGTTAAATGAAGGTATATCACAAATTAAGAAAGGTAGTGCATTGGAAACAATGTACAATCGACTCTTAACAGGGATGGAACAAGCTTCACACGAAACCCTTCCAGATTTTACAGGTTCGGATTATGTGGATGGTTATGTCGTGAATGAAGAAAAAATCAATCTTGAAATACATGAATATGAAAATATAACCAGAAAGAACTCTGCATATCTATTAGCAAATACTATTATAAGTAGTTTAAGCAGTGAAGAAGGCGGCGGAAGTGGCACCGGTGGGTTTGTTTCCATAAATGGTGACTCTATGGCCGGTTTATTAAAGGCATTGTATGGTTTTACAGCCGGAGACAATGGAATAAAAATATTGGATGTTTACCAAACGTCCGAAAGTAATCCACAAGAGCGAAAAAATATAGTTTCTATTAACGGTGAATTGCATCTCCCCACACATGGATTATACATTAACGGTTGTAATGTTATAAGTTATGATAATGATATAATCGCATTAAACGGCGATGTTATTTGTAGTGGATATATTAGACTTGGAGATTTAGAAATATCCAAGGATGGCATAAGCTATCAAGGAAACGAGTTTTATCATTCTGGGAATTCAAATAAAGAAGATGTAAGCTGGACCATGAAAGATGGAACGGTTGCCGGAAACTTGTCTGTAAAAGGTACAAGCACATTCCAATCCGGAATTACCGCTTTGTATGGTGTAGATTTGGGATTTGATAATACAAGTGTATTAGCTATTTCGGCCAAACGGTTAGCTCAATTAACAGGGGATTTGAATATTATAACAGGGGGCATACAATTTGATGGTGATTACATTATTCATACCAAGAATAATAATGTTATCTCATTTTCTGCGTCTAACAAAATATTAAATCTGGGAGACGATAATACCAAACAAATTAACCTGCAAACCAGTATTTATGATGATGATGGTGAATATGAAATGATTTCCAAATATGGTTCTGCATATTTCCCTGAATCATTTAAGGCAGGACATAATCTAGGAAATATATTGATTGAAACATACAAAAAATCGTCTGAAGATTCTGGCGTAATATTCAGACGTTATATTAGATTAAAATCAGAAGATGGACCAGGATTTTACAGTGATGGTGATAGCGTATTTTTTGAGGCTCCATTTAAATATAATAAGGTAGTTGATGATGATACAGTACAAATCTCTGAAACAATAAAATCATCATTTGGCTATGTAGAATCATTAAGTTTATATGCCCCATTAAATCGAAAATCATCCAGCTTAATGTTTTCTACAGATGCTGATTTTTTTGTTTTTGACAAACCAATTGAAGGAAAAAAATCAATTGGAATAGCAGATTCTAAAACCCGTCTCCTCCCCAACGAGCTATTCTTTGATGATTCAATCTATTGGTTGGCATTAGATAATGGAGTTAAGCACTATGGTAATGCCTATTTTGTCAACGACATAGGTTCTGTCACTTTTTCCAGTGGTTTTGCCGGAAGTGGCTGGGGTATCATTCAAAACAAATTGACCGGCAACATCAGTGCAACATTTGATGATCTGACAATTCGTAAAAAAATGAGAATATATGAATTGGAAGTGCAGAAACAATCAGTGACTAACGGGTCTTGGTGGGTCAGCGATGCCTGTTCCGGAGACTTAGTCACCGGAAGTTACGAAAAGAGTGTAATTTATTGGAAGTGAGCGTAGGTTAATT
>OGIY01001210.1_pt1 | contig 9748 bp, 10 predicted proteins | sample 1571931 | NCBI WGS metagenome assembly OGIY01 (sample SAMEA2582110, study PRJEB24529) | metagenome | biome: Human gut stool | place: China | collected 2011
ACTGTATCATACCTACTGTGAAGACCATACCGGGCGGACTGCCGTGAAATGTCCTTCCACCAGTCCGGCCAATGCGGTATTTACCCTTGACCGGCTGGAAGATGCCTGGGGAAAGGTCTTTTTAGACCTCTACCCCCAGCTTGATCTTTAACGCGGACTTGATTATTTCCACACATTTTTCCTGGCCAAGCCGCCCACTGTTCAATGTCAGATCGTAGTTGACCGGATTGGTCCAGTAGTTTCCGTGTGTATAGTACTTATAATAGTCTGCCCTGAACTTATCTGTTCTCTCAATCGTGGCATTTGCCACCTCCGGTGTCACACCCATATTGGCTATGGTACGCTCCACACAGAATGCACGCGGTGCCTCAATGTATATGCTCACCACATTTGGGCGGTTCTTTAATACATAGTCGGCACATTTTCCTACTATGACGCAGGATTCCTTGTCTGCAAGCTCGTTGATAATCTGGCTCTGATACTCAAAGAGCCTGTCATCTGATTTGAACTTCTCATTTCTTGATATATATCCCTTTGCTCTTGGAAGCCCTCGCAGAAAGCTCGTAAATCCGCCCTCCTCACGCAGCTTCTCGTTTACCTCCTGAAACACGTTCTCATCGAGGCCGCTCAGCTGGCTTGCAAGAGTCAGGATACGGTTCTCATAACAGTGTATTCCAAGCTCTTTTGCCAGCTGTGATGCTATTGCTTTTCCGCCTGTTCCAAATCCTCTGGCAAAGGTTACTACAAAATTATCCATTTATCATTTCCTCCTTCTGAATGCCAACCATATCTAGCCTGCCAGATACCTGCTTAAGAATTCTCTTGTCCTTGGATTCTTAGGATTTGTAAACAGCTCTGACGGTGCTGCATCCTCTGCCACATATCCTGAGTCCATGAAAATAGTTCTTGTAGAAACATCTCTGGCAAATGCCATCTCATGTGTGACAATTATCATCGTAAGTCCTGTCCTTGCGAGGTCCTTCATGACATTTAACACCTCACCGACCATCTCAGGGTCAAGCGCCGATGTAGGCTCATCAAACAAAAGCACCTCAGGGTTCATACAAAGCGACCTGGCAATGGCAACTCGCTGCTTCTGTCCTCCTGAGAGCTGAGATGGCTTTGCATTGATATAAGGAGCCATGCCGACTGCCTTCAGATGTGTGATTGCCCTGTCAAAAGCCTCCTGCTTTGGCAGATGAAGCACCCTTCTTGTGCAAAGCATACAGTTCTGGAGCACTGTCATATTATTGAACAAATTGAAGGACTGGAACACCATTCCCACCTTTGAACGGTAATCATTGATATCCTTTTGTACATTTCTGACCTCTTTATCGTGATATAAAATCTTTCCTGAGGTCTGTTTCTCAAGCTTATTGATGCACCTAAGCAGTGTTGATTTTCCCGAACCTGAGGAGCCCACAATACATATGACCTCGCCGGAATGCACATCAATATCAATCTTTCTAAGTACCTCATGATCACCAAATGATTTGCTTAAATCCTTAATTGAAATTACTGTCTCACTCATATTGTGCCTCCTATTCATTGTCCATGTACTCAACTGCGAGTGCATAGTCTGTCTTGCCCTGCAGCTTCTTTTCAATCAGCTTGAAGAGCTTATCAAATACAAAGCACAGTACAAAGTAAATTACCGCGATGACCAGATATGACTCAAAGTACTTGTAGTAGTTTCCACCGACTGTCTTGGCAGCCATGAAAAGCTCCTGCACAGCGATAACGTTGAGCACTGATGTCATCTTCAGATTTAAAAGGAATGTATTTGCCATCTCAGGAATGATATTCTTGAATGCCTGCGGCAAAACTACATAGAGCATTGTCTTAAACGGTGACATTCCCATGGCCCATGCGCCCTCACGCTGTCCCATATCTATTGAACCGATTCCTGCTCTGACTGTCTCTCCCATGTAGGCACCTGTATTTAATACGGTTACGAGAATACCTGCAAATACAGGTGTCAGGTTTTCATAGCCCATCTGACGTATTCCATAATACACAATCATCGCCTGAACTATCATTGGTGTGTCCCTGAATACTTCAACATAAACTGTAAATATCACCTTTACTATACGGATAAGGACCTTTTTTACGATGTTGTCGCCATCGTTAAGCTTTACATCATTTACTATGCCTACGATATATCCCAATACGAAGCCAAGCAATGTACCAACTACCGATATGTACAGCGTAAGCCAGGTTCCTTTGATAAACATGCTTGAATATTTCTGCGCCAGAAATACCATCCATTCTAACGAATTACTTGGATTACTTATCATCATACTGCTACCTCACTTTTATCTCTCTAATCCCCAGCTTACGCCGGTTTATCAGACTATTGTGGGATGATGCGATATAACATCATCCCACAGTCCTTCATCTTTTCGTGAATCAGATAAATCTCTAACAACTAGTTGGCTGCCGGCTGCTGTGTCAGAACCTGATCCATCAGCTCATCCATCTTTGCCTTATCATTCCAGCCGATTGCATTCATGGCATCCTGGATTTTATCTCTGAGTGCTGTATCATCCTTTCTTGTTGCGATACATACATTTACCATTTCATCATCACCTGTGAATGTATCATTCTCATCCAGCTCGATAATCTGTAAATCATCATTTGTCAGTGCTGCTGACTCTGCTGTAGGAACATCGATTACACATACATCTGCGCTGCCGTTTGATATTGCGAGGAAGCACTCTGATGTAGTCTCAAAGTTTCCTGACTGCTCAGCACCCTTTATCTGGTCTAAAAGTGGAATCCAGCCTGTTCCAAGCTGTGTTGTTACTTTGCAGCCTGTATCTGCGAGATCTGAAAGACTCTTTACATTTGAATACTTGCCGCCCTTTTTAACAACAATACAGTTGTTTCTATAGTAATAAGGCTCTGTGAATGCGTATGACGCTTCTCTTTCCTTTGTCTTGCCAATACCTGCGATGATACAGCCATAATCTCCTGCATCGAGTGATATACCGATTGATGACCACTCAACCTTATGTACCTCAAGGTCCATTCCCATCTGGTCTGCAAGCTTCTGTGCCACTGCTACATCGTAGCCGTATGCATAGTAATCAGAGCCTGCTATCCTGACTGCCTTGCTGCCGTCCGGTGTGGTATCTGTATCCTGTGTCCAGTTGAATGGAGCATATGCACATTCCATACCAACCTTTAAAACCTTCTTTGATGAGCTGTCTGCCGCTGAGCTATCTGAAGCAGCTCCTCCTGATGACGAACCACATCCAAACAATGTTGTCGCTGCCATTACACCTGTCAATATCAATGCTGCAAATCTCTTACTTCTCTTCATCATAATCTTTTCCTCCTTGATTATTGAAATGCGAAAAGGCGCCGGAGTTTTTCTCCAGCGCCTTTGCTTAGTTCGTATAATAAACTTAATGAAGCAGCTTTGCAATGTTAATTTTGCACAATTTGTTTGTGCATTTTTACAGTAATTAATTAAACATAAGCCTTTTTACAAGAATACAATTAACTACATCCAGATATTCCATCGAGTCATCAAGGCTGATTTCCAGTATTTCTTCTATCTTTTTCAGACGGTATTGCAGGGAATTACGATGAACGTACATCATCTGTGCCGTTTTTTGGACATTAAAGCCACACATATAGTAATTGAGCAGCGTATCTATGAGAAACGAGCCGTTTGCATTGTCATACATCTCAAGTCGCTTTAGCTTCTCGTTGCAATAATCCATGATTTCCTGCTGATTGCCACTGTTGAACATATACTTGTATATGCCCATGGAGCTGGCACTGATTACCTTCCTGTTGGTCGGATTGGGTAAAATATCCTTTTTGGGGATGAGATTTTTCGCCTCCTGATAGCTCTTGCCAAAATCCGCAGGCTTCCTGTATGCAGCGCCAAGTATGCATGTGCTGTGAATAAGCCCTGCAAATGGTGCACGACTGTCTAAGTCCCTAAGTATCCTTTCAATCTGACGCTCCGTCTCCATATCCTTTGTCTCCTCAAAAAGAAGCACAAATTTGTTCAAAAACCTCATATACATAGGCTTTTTCTTCATATGGATAACCTCGCGGTTCAGGCAGTCGGTATAGTATGTATATGTGTGCTCGTCCTGCTCCAGATTCACTCCGTATTTGCGGTCTATCACGATGATTCCCACTCTGTACGGCCGGTCAAAGTTCAGACCAAGCTGTGCAGAAATCTTCTCGATATACTTATCATTTACCTCATATCCAAAAAGCAGATTGTACAGGTAGTCCCCGGTCCTTTTATTATCCACACTGGTCTCTAAAAGCAGCTCTCCGACGCTCTGCGCAATATCTACAAAAGTAGCTCCCGCCCACCGGATATAAAACAACGGCAGTTTGAGCTCATCAGCCTTGTCCTTCATCCTCTGTGGTGCCTCTTCCCTGTCCTCCACAACCGAAATCGCAAAGCCCGATATCCCCAGCTCATTCAGCTCAACCATGGCATCATATGCCTCGTCCATGGAAAATCTCTTGTAATCTACCACAAGCAGCGCAAAGTTGCCCGGATTCATATGATCCTTATAAGGCTTTGTCTGCACCAGATACGTCCATGACACAATCCGGTCAAGCCCTGCTGCTCCCGCTACAAGCTCCATTCCGTCCATTTGTAAATTGTTAACATCCCTGCATGAAATCATCTGCGTCTCCCTGATATCATTAAGCTTAGGTAATTATCCCAAACCGCGCCACATTACTTATATCCGCAGCCGCTTCGCCCCGGCATATCCTCTCCGTGCACATACCTGGCATTGAACTCCATATTTATCTCACGAAGCTCCTTCTTTCCGTCAATATAATCCTGATACATCTCGGCAAGCCCCGACATGCAGCCATCGCAGGTGGCCTCGATATTGCCAAGCGACTCAGCCACAATTGCCTCGCGTTCCTCTTTTGTTGTCTCACTGATTAAATATCCCATTTTGTATGTTTCCTTTCCGGCTATTCACATATTAAAAGCCCAGATTCTCATCCACAAGAATAATCTGGAAACGTCCCTTCACCCTTGAAAAGCGTGTGGTCAGAATCTGACAGCAGATACACTGCGGACTCTTGCAGTCAAAACAGGTGCCGTTCTTGGAGCATGGTGTGTCGATGCCAAAGCGCTGTGCGTTGATTGGCGCTGCCTCATTTCTCGCACGGCTCATAGCATCTGCCTCAGTCTTTACGACCTTGTTCATGCCTACTATAAGAAGCACATGCTTCGGTCCGTAAGCATATGCCGCCACGCGGTTTGCATTTCCGTCGATATTGATAAATACGCCATCCTCGCTCATCGCATTGACACTTCCAAGGAAATAATCCGATGTAAATGCCTTTAACGCTATCTCCTGCTTCTCCTCCTGCGTAGACACCTTATCCCTGTCATAAAACTGATATTCTCCGTTTGAGAGAGCCTCATACAGACCACATTCCTTCACCGATGTGGCACCGCCCATATTGATTGAGCTACCCTTTGGAATCAGCTCCAGAGCCTTCTTAACAGCCTCCTCCTTTGTCTCGACATAATATGCCTCCATGTTGCGCGACTCAAGCGCAGCCACAAGGCGCTTTCCCAGTAATTCGTTTCTCATTTTTCTAACGTCCATAGTGTAAACCTCATTTCATGCTTATTGCCAATTCCCAATTGTGCAATAAGCTTTATTAATTGTTGTTATTATACTACTTTACAGGGGGTGTCTGCAATTTATTCGGGAATAAATGATTGTACTTTTTTATGCTAAAAGAAAAAAGTGCATAACAAAAAGAGCCCTTTCGAGCTCTTCCTGCTTTGTACAACATTAAATTGTAGATGATTACTGTAAGAGTGAAAGTACACCCTGGTTAGACTGATTAGCCTGTGCAAGCATAGACTGTCCAGCCTGTGCAAGAATGTTGTTCTTGCTGTACTCAACCATCTCTTCTGCCATATCTGTATCACGGATACGGGATTCAGCAGTTGTTGTGTTCTCAACAATGTTGTCTAAGTTGTCGATCGTATGCTCTAATCTGTTCTGTACAGCACCAAGAGCAGATCTCTGAGAAGAAACCTTTGCGATAGCATCGGAAATTGCATCTACCGCATAAGTAGCAGCTGTTCCGGTAGCGTCTGTTACATTCAAGCCTTTTACTCCGAGATTTGCAGAGTTCATTACATCAATATCGACTGTGATTTTATTGGTCATATCTGCATCTGCACCAACATGTAAGTTGAAGGACAATGTATCAGCTACTGTTGCATATCCTTTTGTGATTGTATAGGTTGTCTTTCCAGCTGCATCTGCTCCATCAGAAACAGTTGCATCGCCGTTAACAGTTCCAATGCTATTAGCAGCCAGAAGCTCTGCCTTAATTTTCTTTTTAGCTTCCGCTGCTGTAATAACAGATGAATCATCATCATCAATGTCATTAGCATCCTGATCTGTCATTGCTGTATAATCTTTTCCGTTAACACTTGCTTTTGAGCCACCCTTCACTGTATCTGCTACGACAATTGCAGTTCCATTAGTCTGATCTCCATCTTTATACCAACCAGCTGCTTTACCGCCATTAGCATCTTTGTATGTATAACTTATTCCATCAATTGTGATTTCATTGTCTGCTGTAGCAAATGCATTAATAGCAGTTGTGATTTCTGTTTTAGATGAACCAATTGTATACTCTTTTCCAGCAATCTTATACTTGTCACCAGCTTTAAGCGTATCCATAACAAATGTTGCAGATTTTGCACTATCTGTTAATGCTCCTTTCAGTCCTGCATCATGACCTTTCATATATACATTCTTTGTAGATGCATTGTCACCCTTTAACAGATAAATTTCGTTAAATTTGGTTGTCTCAGCAACACGATCGATCTCAGTTGTTAACTGATCAATCTCATCCTGGATTGCCTGACGGTCAGACTCTTTAGAGTTTGTTCCGTTAGCTGCCTGAACTGCCAACTCATTCATTCTCTGTAACATGGAGTGAACTTCTGTCAAAGCACCCTCGGCTGTCTGTACAGAAGATACGCCGTCCTGAGCGTTTGTGGAAGCCTGATCAAGACCACGGATCTGTTTTCTCATTTTTTCAGAAATTGTTAATCCTGCTGCATCATCTGCTGCACGGTTAATTTTGTAACCAGAAGATAACTTCTCTGTGGATTTGCTCTGTGCTCCTGTTGTGATGTTTAACATTCTGTTGGCATTCATCGCCTGCATGTTGTGTTGTACTACCATAATATAATCCTCCTTGTCTCATCTTTTTGATGAGCTATTATGTTTTTCTCCGGGGAATCCGTTCCCCGGGCTTATTTATAACAAACAGGGCGTCCCGGGTTTTGCCCTGCCTATTACCAGATGATCGTGTGATGCAAAAACTACTCTTTCATCTTTTCTGCATCTCTTTTTGCCTCTGCTTTCATGCGTTCATTCCATAAAATCTTTTTAATCTCTGCCTGTGCTTCTCTGGAAATTCCCGGCTCAGCATAATAGGTATCTTTCCTGCGCTCCGGGTTTGTTTCTGTTTTATTCCGGGCAATATTGACATCTCTCGGTGCATCCACCAGAAGCCTGATATGATTTCCGGCACCTCCGGCGTATACCACGCGGATATTATCACCAATGTTTAAATATTCCCCTTGCTTTAATGAAAGTTTGAGCATTTGTTACCTCCCTGCACACTTACGTTTTTTGTAATCACATCCATGATTTTTTTTGCAACATAACTTACAGAAATGTTGCATTTTCGACATGAAACATGCGGATTTTCATTGTTAAATCATGTATCTGCAAATAAAAACACTTTTCCGTTCTCAGCTGTATTTTCTAAGGTGCGGTCATACCAAAAAAATAATGGAAGGAAAACAGGTAATAACAATCATGAAAAATCCGTTCTTGAGAAAATCTGATAAAAAATTTTATTTCAGGGGTAAAGTTTCCGAATGAATATCCGATATAGAATTTGTAAACAAAAAAATGCAACATTTCTGTAAGAAATGTTGCATTTTTTTATTTACTCACGATTTGTACGTTGTATATACAGCCATTTTGGGATATAACTGTGGATGTCAAAGTGCAGAAACTGCACAATTTATCATGAATTTCAGGAGGTAATTCTCATGGGAACCACGCAGCCAATCAGAAAAGAGGACGAGTTATATTCATTCCGTATGTATTATGCAGATGAAAAACCGAATATCCGCAATTATACACTCATTGTCCTCGGTTTAAATACCGCACTCCGTATTGGTGATCTATTATCTTTAAAATGGTCATCTGTATACAACTTCCAATTTCAAAGCTTTTACGACCACATTTTGATCCACGAACAAAAAACTGGAAAACGAAACAATGTTCTTTTAAATGCCACTGCAAAGGATGCACTACAGGCATATTTCAATGAGCGATCCCCGGAGGAAGGCGAATATATTTTCACAAAAACAACCTGTCACGAAAAACCGCTCAACCGCTCACAGGCCTACCGGATCGTCAAAACTGCCGCAGTTCACACCACGCAGGAAGACTGCATCAGTTGTCATTCCCTCAGAAAAACATTTGGTTACCATGCATGGAAACAGGGAACCCCGCCAGCACTTTTAATGGATATTTATAATCACTCCTCCTACCGCATCACCCAGCATTATCTCGGAATCAGCCAGGATGAACGTGATGAGATTTATCTGAAACTTGATCTATGACCGCTCCTGCTGCAGTTCCTGCTCCCGGAACAGTGTATCCACGATCACATAGTACTCTGCAAGGCGTTCCGTCTTTTTGATCTTCTTGAGATACTTTTCCGGATTTGTGAAGCTTTTGCCCATATAGCACCAGAGTTCTTTCATTTTAAATAACGTGTTGCGGTCGCCGGACATCACGCCTTTGTAGCCGTCACAGATATCATCATGGAACGCACGGAATGTCTGCTTGTCCACTATATTGCGCTTTTTGTTTCCAACCGGTGTATCCGAATCTTTAGCCTCAAACTGAGCCTCCACCATCCGAAGTTCTCCGACCAGCCCCGGATCCTGCAAAATACCTCTGCCAAGCATGACCTTTTCTGTTTTCGGAAATGCCTGCCGAACCTTCTCATACGCCTCAACCGAATGAATGTCTCCGTTAAAACAAAGGGAGTGCCTGCTATGTTCCACTGCATATTGATATTGTTCCATGCGGGGTGGATATTTGTAAAAATCCTTCTGGATCCTTGGATGGACGATCAACTCCGATAACGGATATTTCTCATAAATCGCAAGGAGATTCTCCCACTCGTCCGGCGAATCTTTTCCGACTCTGGTTTTAATGGAGATTTTGCAGTCACATGCATTAAAAATTTTATCAAGAAAACTGTCCAGCTGATCCGGTACCGCAAGAAATCCAGCCCCTCTGTTTTTTGCCACCACCGTTCCGGACGGACAGCCGAGGTTTAAATTTACCTCATCATAACCATATTGCTTCAACTGTTTTACAATCGAAATAAAATCGTCCGGCTGATTCGTCAGAATCTGCGGAACAACTTCCATACCCTGATTATGCTCAGGATCAATGTCCTTTTTCACTTTAAAATCCAGTTTTTTATTTGTGATAAACGGAGTGAAGTACCGGTCGATATCATGAAAATATTTCTGATATGCGTTACGGTAAATATAGCCGGTCAATCCCTCCATCGGTGCCATGTAATACTTCATTTTCTTTCCTTCCTGTTATTCCCGGTAGTGTCAAAAACTACCCATTTTATTGTTCTAAAATTCTTTTAAAACCTTGAT